>Ga0247805_1001159_pt1 | contig 12799 bp, 14 predicted proteins | sample UWRJL044104R1_FD_180930 | JGI IMG/M metagenome (GOLD analysis project Ga0247805, IMG submission 180930) | Plant litter microbial communities from Arlington Agricultural Research Station in Wisconsin, United States - UWRJ-L044-104R-1 | ecosystem: Environmental > Terrestrial > Plant litter >...
ACTCATATCCATTCTCATACACATCCAATTGTGTACCGAAAGGAATAGTATCATTATCTTTTTTTGCCCGCTGATAGATCAGGGAGCGGTTAAGTCTGCTGAATGGTTTACCATTGGTATCGCTTTCTACAAAGTACTGATAAACTTTCGGACGCAAATCTTCTGCAAAATATCTTAAACGACCTACTACGGGATAATTTCTGACAATACTGTGTTTAGGCTGGTAGAGATCATATATGCCAAGTAAAACAATCGGACCTATAAAAATAAATGCCCAGTAAAAGGGAGTCCAGGCAAGACTAATCATAATAGTTGCCGTGACCAGGAATGCGGCAATTGCAATAAACGCTTTTCTCATAAACCAGTATTTACTAAATTCGTACCAATAGTACGACATTTATCAAATTGCTGAATAAAGTTTTTAGTAAATTTACATATGCTTATCAAAATATATCCGGAAAACCCAAACCCTAAGGCCATTGAACAGGTTGTTGAGGTCTTGAAAAAAGGAGGAATTATTATTTATCCTACTGATACTGTGTACGGTCTCGGTTGTGATATCACAAACCAGAAAGCGATTGAAAGAATTTGCAAAATCAGGGGCATCAAACCCGAAAAAGCAAACTTCTCTTTTATCTGTTCTGACCTGAGTCATATCTCAGATTTTGTTAAACCTATAGATACAACAGTATTCCGCTTGCTAAAAAAAGCATTGCCGGGCCCGTTTACATTTATCTTTAATGCGAACAACAATGTGCCGAAATTATTAAGTTCAAACAAGAAAACGGTGGGTATAAGGGTGCCTGACAATACTATTGCGAGAGAAATCGTGAGAGTGCTGGGTAATCCGATCCTGTCCACTTCCATCAAAGATGATGACGAACTGATAGAATATTCTACCGATCCTGAACTGATCTATGAGAAATATGAATCGCTCGTAGATATGGTAATTGACGGGGGGTATGGTGACAATGAGGCGTCAACTGTTGTAGACTGTACAATGGGTGATTTTGAAATCATCCGTGAAGGAAAAGGTATACTGGAAAATTATATCTAATAATATATTCCCAATAAAGCTTTACATATAAAATGCCTGTCAAATTATTTTTTGCCAGGCATTTATGGTTAATAAATAAAGCAACTGTCCTAAGACTTGAACAGTTGCATAAATTCAGTAATATTTTGCTGGAGCTGCCCGGATTTAAGTGATTTTACGAAGGCAGTACCTATAATTCCTCCGTTAGCATATTTACATGCCTTGTCAAAAGTTTCTTTACTGCTGATTCCAAATCCGATCATAGTTGGATTCTTAAGATCCATTGCTGCAATCCTCGAGAAATAAGTGGCGGTAGTATCAGATACTTCCAGGTTTTGTCCGGTAGTGGCCGACGAAGACAGTAAGTAGATAAATCCGTTACTCAATGAATCAATTTTATGGATCCGCTCAACTGATGTTTGTGGCGTAACTAAAAATATGTTACTTAATCCATTCTCCAGAAACGAATCCTTATAAAATTCTTCATATTCTACCATTGGTAAATCAGGCACAATACATCCGTCAACCCCTACCGCTGCGCAGGCTTTACAAAAGCGCTCTACGCCATACTGTAAAACCGGGTTTACATATCCCATTAAAAGGACAGGAATTGTTACGTTTTTACGCAAATCTTTCAACTGCTCAAATAAGAGATTCAGATCCATTCCGCTGTCAAGCGACTGCTTGCTGCTCGCCTGAATTACCGGACCGTCAGCCACCGGATCTGAATAAGGGAATCCAATTTCCAGCATATCAGCTCCCGCCTTTTCCAGTGCCTCAGCAATAGCAACGGTATCACCCAGTTCAGGATAACCAGCGGTATAGTATATAGAAAGTATATTGTTTTTTTTCTCTTTAAATAATCGGGTAATTCTGTTCATCTGATCTTTTTTATACAATTCCGAGTTATTAAAACCCAAAATGTTTCATATAGGTATCCATGTCTTTGTCTCCTCTTCCAGAAAGACAAATCACAACATTTTCCCCTCCTTTAAATTCCATTTTCTCTAATTGGGCCAATGCATGCGCGCTTTCAATCGCAGGGATAATACCTTCAAGTTGTGTACAAAGTAAACCTGCATCCAAAGATTCCTCATCTGTGATCGATACATATTCTACACGTTCTGTTTTAAATAAATGCGCGTGCTGTGGGCCGATACCCGGATAGTCCAGTCCGGCGGATACCGAATGCGGTTCAACTACCTGCCCGTCTGCCGTCTGCATTAAGATACTTCTGCTACCATGCAAAACACCTTCTTTGCCTAAAAAGGTAGTTGCGGCAGAGAATCCGCTGCTCACACCTTTTCCCCCAGCCTCTACTGCGATCAGTTTCACATTTACATCATCCAGAAAATGATAAAACATTCCCATTGCATTACTACCACCGCCAACACAGGCCAGTACATAGTCGGGCTGATCGCTTCCGGTTTGTTCCATCAGTTGCTTTTTAGTTTCTTCAGATATAACAGATTGGAAAATAGAAACCATATCAGGATAGGGATGCGGACCAACCACGGAGCCAATGATATAATGTGTATCTACCGGATTATTTATCCAGTCGCGCATAGCCTCATTAGTCGCGTCTTTCAACGTTTTGCTCCCGGATACTGCGGATACTACCTTTGCGCCCAGCATTTTCATCCTTGCTACGTTCGGCGCCTGGCGTTGAATATCTATTTCTCCCATATAAACCACACACTCCAGTCCACGCAATGCGCAAACAGTAGCAGTAGCCACACCGTGCTGTCCAGCGCCCGTTTCTGCGATAATTCTTTTCTTTCCTAACTTTTCTGCCAGCAGGATCTGACCAATTGTATTATTAATTTTGTGTGCACCGGTATGGTTAAGATCTTCTCTTTTCAGAAAGATATTAGCATTATACTTTTCTGACAACCTTTTGGCCAGGTAAAGTGGTGAGGGCCGACCTACATAATCTTTGAGCAGGTAATGAAATTCCTTTTGAAAATTTTCATCATCAATAATCTTCAGGTAATTCTGTCTTAATTCTTCCACATTCGGGTAAAGCATTTCAGGAATATACGCTCCACCGAAATCACCATAATAACCTTTTTCGTTTACGAAATAATTCATCTCTTATGTTTTATATACTGTTATAAATAAGACAGCATTTTGTTTTTAAAATCTGTTAGCTGATCAGTGTCTTTTAAACCTTCCGCATTTTCAAACCTGCTATTTACATCTGCGCCATATAAGCGCTCATCGTTAATTCTAGGCAAATCGGCAACGTTCTCCAATCCTATACCTCCACTGATAAAAAAAGGTTTTGGTAATTGGTATTTTTCCAGGGTACGCCAGTTAAAAGTTTTGCCAGACCCTCCATGTTCAGCAGTTTGCGTATCAAACAGATAATAGTCCGCTACATCATAATAGTCATCCAGTTTATTAAAATCAAACGATTCGTTGATGCCAAATGCTTTGATTACCTCAGTAACTTTCTGAAGTTCTTTGCAGTACGCAGGACTTTCATTTCCATGGAGCTGAACTGCTTTAAGTTGATAAATCTTAATTTTATCTTTTACAACCTCTAACTTCTCATCCACAAAAACACCTGTAGTTTTAATAGTTTCAGGTATACGCTTTATTATTTCCGGATCCAGGTCCGCCACAAATCGTTTAGAAGCTGGATAAAAGATAAATCCGATATAATCAGGTTCCAATGCAATTACCGCATCAATATTTTCCGGGACTTTCATTCCGCAGATCTTTAGTTTAATACTCATGAAATTAAATTGTTAAAGCTTTTTAAGGCATTCCCGCCAACAAGCGAAGTTTCTGCTTCATAATAACAATCGGAGAATGACTGCTCAGGTTTAATAGTTTGTATTGCTAATGCGGCATTGCATAACACGACATTATTCTGCGGATCGGTACCGGTACCACCTAATACGTGCATAAATATCTCCGCAGATGACGATACTGTATCCCCGCCGGCAATTTCAAATTCGCTGATCTCTTCAAAACCAAGGTCACTGATTTTAACCAGCGCCTCTCCTGTTTTAGTGAAAGTTTTGAAGTCACATGTCAAGGATACTTCGTCAAACCCGTCAACAGCATGGAGGATCGTATAGTTTTTATCCGTCTCCTGATATAAATATGCATATAAACGTGCTAGTTCCAGACTGAAGACACCGACAATCTGATTTTTCGGCTGCGCCGGATTGACCATCGGGCCAAGCATATTGAAAAACGTTTTAACCCCCAGTTCTTTTCTTATCGGCGCTACAATTTTCATTGCAGGATTAAATAAAGGTGCGTGAATAAAACAAATCCCTGCTTTATCAAGGCTTCTTTTGAGCTGATCCTGATCTGCGGTAAAAGTATATCCCAGATATTCCATCACATTTGATGACCCGCAACCGGAAGAAACGCCATAATTACCATGTTTAGCAACCTTGTACCCCGCACCGGCAACTACGAATGAAGCCAATGTAGAAATATTGAACGTGTCTTTTCCATCCCCCCCGGTACCACACAAATCCACCAATTCATAATCAGATAAATTAACTTTAACACATAAATCCAGCATCGCATCTCTGAATCCCTGCAGCTCGGCCACAGTAATATTCCGCATTCCGAATGCCGTAATGAAGGCTGCGATCTGCGAATGGTTAAATTCTCCGGCAGTGATAGCCGTTAAAATCCGCCGGGCTTCTTCCCTGCTAAAAGATTTATTCTCAAATAAGTGGTTCAGTATTTTCTTCATGGGTATAAAACAAAAAAGGTTGCCTGTTAAAGCAACCCTCAAAATATTTTTATATAAAAAATAAACGTACAAAATTGGGTCACACTATGCTATTGCATTGTGCCACCACCAATTATTAAGTCCGTTTGTTAGTATCATCCTAACAAAGATGGAATAGTTTTTTAATATTTGCAAAGTATTTTTTTATATTTCAATCAGCAGTGTTATTTAATCAAGGCATTTTTCTCTTTTGTAAAGTGATTAAACACCAGTTTATCAGCTAATGCAGGCAAAAGCTTATTTATCCAAACCGTCAGTTTACCCTGACCGGTCATGACTAAAGTGCGTTTCCGGGAAGCAATTCCGTTAACAATATTTTTTGCGACCTCTTCGGGCGACATCATTTTGCCTTCTTCCATACTGGTTTCCCCATGTGAAGAACCATCTTTCGCCAGTGCTGCCACACGTATGTTCGAAGTTGTAAAACCAGGACAGGCAACCATTACATGTACGCCGCTATTCAATAACTCAGTCCGCAAGGCCTCCATAAATCCGTTCATCGCAAATTTGGATGCCGAATACCCTGTTCTGCCAGGTAAGCCACGATAACCTGCAATAGAAGATACTCCTATGATACTGCCTTTAGTTTTCAGGATTTCCGGCAAAGCATATTTAGTACAATACACAGTACCCCAAAAATTAACATCCATCAGGTTTTTTAAAACAGATAGATCAAGCTCACTAAATAGCGCACGCATAGAAATACCTGCATTATTAATGAGTATATCAATACCGCCGAAAGTAATCAAAGCTTGTTTTATTAAATGCTCACAATCCTCTTCTTTTGTTACATCCACCTGTACAGCAACTGCTTTGATACCATACTTTTTCTCTAACGCCGCGGTTAACTCACAAAGTGTAACGTACTGTCGTGCGGCAAGTACAAGGTTGGCACCACGACTGGCGAATTCTTCCGCACATGATTTCCCTATACCTGATGAAGCCCCGGTAATGATGACAACTTTATTCTTAAAATCCATGTTATTATTTGATTATTGAATTTACATAAGGCACCCTGGTTACGATTGAACGGCCTAGGGTAATTTCATCCGCGTACTCCAGTTCACCACCAAAGGCAATTCCACGGGCAATCGTAGTGATAGGAATCTGGAAATCTTTCAGTCTTTTGTATAAATAGAACAACGTAGTATCCCCTTCCATAGTAGCGCTTAATGCTAATATCACCTCCTTAACTGGTGTGGTTGCCACACGCTGAACAAGGGAGTCTATAAAAAGATCAGATGGGCCGATACCATCCATAGGAGACACCAAACCACCCAGCACATGGTATACGCCGAAATACTGGGAGGTATTTTCGATCGCCATCACATCCCGTGTATCTTCTACTACACAAATCACTTCTTTGTCCCGTTTCTGCGAAGCGCAAATACTGCAGATCTGCTGATCGGAAATATTATGACAAATCCCGCAGTGTTTTATATCTCTTTTTAACCTGATTAACGTGTTTCCAAAAGTATCTACTTCCTCCTGTTCTTTGTTTAATAGATGCAGCACAAGACGTAATGCAGTCTTCTGTCCCACCCCAGGTAATTTAGAAAATTCGTTAACGGCATCTTCAAGAAGTTTGGAAGAAAAGTTCATCTTACAAATTTATATTTATCTTCTGTTATTTGATTTTTAAAATATGATTTTCTTACATTAGCCTGTAAACCCTGAACAAAACATGACCCCAGCCATACTCTTATCCTTCCTTTTGGGATACTTTGCACTCTTAGTTGGTGTAGCTTATTATACTTCCAGGAATTCATCTGATAATGCCTCTTTCTTTATCGCAAACAGGAATTCCAAATGGTACCTGGTAGCCTTCGGGATGATTGGAACCGCACTTTCGGGGGTAACCTTTATTTCTGTTCCGGGTGCTGTGGGTAAAAGTGAGTTCGGCTATTTTCAGTTTGTATTAGGAAACGCAGTCGGCTTTATTATTATTGCAACCGTTTTACTGCCTTTATATTACCGGATGAACCTGATCTCCATCTATACTTATCTGGAAAGAAGATTAGGTGCTTACAGTTATAAAACGGGAGCGGTAATCTTCCTGATATCAAGAACGATAGGATCAGCATTCCGTTTATATTTAGTTGCGATAGTGCTTCAGAAATTCATATTTGATGCATGGAATGTTCCTTTTTGGCTAACGATTGTACTCTGCCTGGTCCTAATCTGGCTGTATACTCACAAAGGCGGATTAAAGACTATTATTATCACTGATACGATGCAGACGGTATTTCTGCTGCTTTCTGTAGTGCTTTCCATCATTTTTATTTCAAAATCACTGAACCTGGATATCACCGGCACTTTCGAAGCAGTCAAAAACAGCAGTTATTCAAAGATCTTTTTCTGGGAAAATTTTATGGGCAGCAAATCCCACTTTATTAAACAATTCATGGGCGGGATTTTTGTAACAATTGCGATGACTGGCCTGGATCAGGATCTGATGCAAAAGAACCTAAGTATGAAAACGATCAGAGAGGCACAAAAAAACATGTTCACTTTCACCGGTGTTTTTGTGGTAATGAACATCTTTTTTTTAAGTGTAGGAGCACTGTTGTATTTGTTTGCGGCTAAAAACGGGATAGATGTAACCGCACTGAAAACGCCGGACCATTTATATCCGGAAATAGCGCTGAACCATCTGAATATTATTCCGGGGATCATTTTTATGCTGGGATTAACCGCTGCAACATTTGCTACCACTGACTCTGCCCTGACCGCCTTAACTACATCATTTTGTGTAGATTTTCTTCATTTTGATAAAAAAGAAAATCAGAATGACCCTAAACTTGTTAATCAGCGGCATGTCGTACATATCGGGTTTTCTGTTTTAATGGTCGCTGTGATCATGGTGTTTAAAATCATTAATGATGATTCTGTTGTCAATTCTATATTTACAGCTGCCGGATATACATATGGCCCGTTAGTCGGCCTTTTTGCTTTCGGCATGCTAACTAAAAGAGCGGTCACTGATAAGCTGGTACCTTATTTGTGTATTGCATCGCCCATACTGTGTTTTGTAATCAATAGTAACAGTATGAAATGGTTTGGCTACGCAATGAGTTTTGAGCTGATTGTACTCAATGGCCTGATCACATTTTTACTACTTTGGGTAACCGGAAAAACATCAGTTACCCAAACCAAATTTTAAATATAATGAGCAAACAGATGACTAGTGAAGAGAAAATAAGAAGCGCTTTTGAAAATAAAAACTGGCAGGAGATTAAAGTAACAGACTCCTGGCAGATCTTTAAAATAATGGCTGAATTTGTTGATGGATTCGAAAAACTGGCCAAAATCGGGCCATGTGTATCCATCTTTGGTTCTGCCCGGACCGCAGAAACTAATAAATATTATGAGATCGCAGTGGAATGCGGAAAATTACTGACGGACCGGGGTTACGGGGTAATTACAGGTGGCGGACCCGGTATTATGGAAGCTGGAAATAAAGGCGCCCATATGAACGGGGGTAAATCTGTAGGTTTAAATATAGACCTGCCTTTTGAGCAGTTCCATAACAAATATATTGACCATAATAAACTGTTAGAGTTTGATTATTTCTTTATCAGGAAAGTGATGTTTATGAAATACTCACAGGGTTTTATCGTACTCCCTGGTGGAATGGGTACAATGGATGAGCTGTTTGAGGCAATTACGTTAATCCAGACGGGGAAAATCGCAAGGTTCCCTATTGTACTGGTAGGAAAAGATTATTGGGGCGGTTTAGTCGACTGGATCACAAACACGATGCTGGAAAAGGAACACAATATCCATGCGGAAGATTTAAACCTCTTCCGTCTGGCCGATACTGCTGAAGAGGCTGCCGAACACATCTTCCGTTTCTATGATAAGTACGTATTGAAACCAAATTTTTAACCTCATCGCAAATTGATGCGGGATTGACAGGTACAGCTAATTGAAGATATTTTATGCGGGTGTTAGATATGACTAACCCCGCCTGATACTACCAATTTCATCGCATCCGCGGCACTCATATTCAAATCAGATATTTTTTCCCTGTTTACCACACAAACCTGTCCTGCAAAAGAGTAGGAAAAAGGAAAATATACTACACTCTCGCCGGGCAACCCGATCGATGCAAGATCACTTTGTGTTAAAAAACCGATTCTTTTAATACCAGCCTGTATTTCTACCAGTACCGGATGATTAAACTTTTTCTCATCTCCGACAAATGCCTCTGCAAGATCTTTGATAGAAGAATAGATAAAATTAAGACCAGGCAACCTGTTCATCCACCTGTTAAACCAGTTGTACATAGGTTCTGTTACAAAATTAGTAACAAATATACCAGCGATCAAAATCAGTGTAATAACTAAGGCTAAACCCAGCCCGGGTATATTTCTGCTGGCCCCAGTTCGTGGATCAACCCCCAGAATATTATTTACATTCAGCCAGCTATCGACAGTTGTCACAGCCCAGATTACAATATAAATACTTAGCGCAATGGGCAATACAATCAGCAATCCCTTGATCAGATAATTTAACAGCGCCCTTCCAATCTTATTCATGCCGTAAAATTACTCATAAAAATATACCCGTTTAACCCTTTGAGAAATATTTGTCAGAATCTCATACGGAATTGTTCCAATCTGGGCAGCCAGATCAGCAATTGTCAGCTCATCATTAAAAACCACAACCTCGTCCCCAGTCTTAACCTCCAGCCCTGTCACATCCAGCATACACATATCCATCGCAACAGATCCTACAACAGGAGCAGGTCTGCCATTCACCAACATCCTGCCTACCCCATTGCCAAATGCACGCCTGTAACCATCGGCATAACCGATCTTTACCGTCGCTATAGTGCCCCCTTTCGATAAAACCCCTCTGCGTCCATAGCCAATCGTATCCAATGGCTTAACATTTTTTAGCTGGGTAATGGTTGTTTTCAAAACCGCAACGGTTTGGAGTCCTTTATTTCTATCCAGCGCAGCATCAAAGCCATACAAACCTATCCCTATTCTCACCATATCCATCTGCGCTTCGGGATGTCTCGTTATTGCTGAAGTATTGGAAATATGGCGGATAAATTCATAATCCAGTTCTATACTGATCTGATCGCTCAATAAATTAAAACGGCTGATCTGGTATCTGGTAAAATCATCATGTTGCTGGTCTTCACTTGCCGCTAAGTGGGAAAAAGCAGAAATTATTCTGATTTTTTCAGTAGAATTCAGCAGTGGGAGCAAAATTGCGAAATCCTCTTCTTCAAATCCTAACCTGTGCATTCCAGTATCGATTTTTAAGTGAACAGGATAGAAAAATACTGAATCAGGTAAAAAGTCAATAAAGGCATTCAGAATATCAATATTATATAATTCAGGTTCGAGCTTATATTTTAATATCGCTTCAAATGCATGGGGCTCCGGACTCATCACCATGATAGGGAGTGTAATTCCTGCTTTTCGTAATGCAATACCCTCATCGGTATAAGCCACAGCAAGGAAATCCACCTTGTGATATTGCAGCAGATTGGCAATTTCAAAACTACCGCTGCCATAAGAAAAGGCTTTAACCATAGCCATTATTTTAACCCCTGGCTTAAGTTTCGATTTGTAGAATTTCAAATTTCCCGCCAATGCATTCAAATCGATTTCCATTACGGTATCATGAACTTTCTGCGTGAGCAGCTTACTGATCCTTTCAAATTCAAAACGCCTTGCGCCTTTTACAAGGATGGTCTCATTACCGAAATGTATTGCCGGGAAATCATGAATAAAATCCTGCGTGTTATCATAAAATGACTTTTCCAATTCGAATTTATCGGCAAATGCAGAAATGTGACTACCAATTCCGATCAGGCGTGTCACTTGTTTTTGTTTCAGCAGCGCAGCTATTTCGGTATACAGGGCCTGATCTGATTTTCCAGTCTCAAACAGATCAGACAATACCAGTGTTTTTATTGGATGCTGGTTCTGCAGTGTAAGAAAGTCGAGCGCTATAGCCAACGAAGAAATATCTGCGCTATATGAATCGTCAATAATTGAACACTGATTGATACCATTCTTCAACTCCAGCCGCATATTCACAGCGGCCAGTTTCTCCAGCCGCAAATCCGCATCCTCAGGTGTATAACCCATCGCCAGCATTGTTGCCCAGCAAATAATTCCATTTTCAACAGAGGCTTTATCACTAAAAGGGATGAGGCACTCTATTTCCTGATTTCGGTACAGAGCCCGGACATAACTTTTCCCTTTGATAGGCTCTACAAAAAGTATAAAAAGATCCGCTTTGACTTTTGTGCTCCAGCTAAATTGCCTTTTACCAGGGAGTTTTCTGCCAGTCAGGCTTCCGGTATACTCCGGGCTGTAAATAAAAAGATCTGTGCCTGCAAACAACTCCAGTTTTTCAGCAAGCTTTTGTTTAGCGGATGCGAACCCTTCCGCATGTGCTTCACCGATATTAGTGAGAATACCTATGGTTGGTTGTATAATTGTTGCGAGACTGCCCATCTCTCCTGTTTTAGAAATACCCGCTTCAAAAATCCCCAAAGTATGCTCCTTACTCATCTGCCAGACCGCAAGGGGAACACCAATCTGCGAATTAAAACTTTTAGGACTACGGATGATGTTAAAATCTGATGCGAGAAGCTGGTAAAGCCATTCCTTCACAACTGTTTTGCCATTACTTCCGGTAATAGCTAATACGTCGTACGTAAATGAACTGCGGTGACTAGCAGAAAGCTGCTGTAAAGCAGTAAGTACATTGGGCACGAGAATGAAGTTTGCACCTGCGTAGTGATCAGCATATTCAGGTTTACTGATCACAAAGCTCCTTACTCCTGCCTGATAAGCATCACGGATAAACTCGTGCCCGTCGCGCTGGGCAGATAGCGCAAAAAACAACGAAGTATCAGGACTGGTTATGCTTCGGCTATCAATTAGCAAGGTGCTGATAAAGGTATCGTGCTTTACTTGAAAAGATTTCACATTTAATAGCTCAGCAATCTGCTGAATCGTATAGCTGCTTTCACTCATTTATCCATCTACTTTAATTGGACGTAAAGTTAATAAAAAGATTATGCAGATATTTGCCTGGCCGATCTATTCCACTATTAGAAAAGATGGGGCCTGCAATTGGAAAAAGAAAAATCAAAACCTGTTTACGATAAACGAAGTGCTTTAGTTAAAGCGGAAAGTTATTGCGCTTACCAGGAACGTGCTCAACAGGAAGTGAGAGACAAACTTTACGACTGGGGGCTCCACCACGATGATGTGGAACAAGTAATTACAGAACTGATTGTTACCAACTTTCTCAATGAAGAAAGATTTGCGATGTCTTATGTATCCGGAAAATTCAATATCAAAAAATGGGGCAAGATTAAAATCAAACAAGGGTTAAAATTGAAAAGAGTTCCTGAAAAAATGATCATAAAAGCCCTTAACTCGATTGATTATGATAAATACCTGCAAACTATTCTGGCTGCAGCTGAGAAAAAATCAGCTGTTTTAATTGAAAATGACAAGTATAAAAGGAAATATAAGCTTACAACGTATTTAATGGGAAAGGGATTTGAAAGTAATTTAATTTCTGAGGTATTGAAGGACAACAACTTAACTTAATACCGTAATTTATTATGAAAAATAACTTGACAGTAATCTAAAAGTATTTATATTTGCAGACCCAAACGGAAATAAGGTAATCAATTCTTAACCTTATCTGAAAGGGCAACATCGGATGATGTTTATTAAAAACCAATGCGAAAGTAGCTCAGTTGGTAGAGCACGACCTTGCCAAGGTCGGGGTCGCGAGTTCGAATCTCGTCTTTCGCTCTAAATGTTTCCTTTACCAGGAACGTTTAATTTAAAAGGTTAACACCTGCTCAGATGGTGGAACTGGTAGACACGCAGGACTTAAAATCCTGTGACCTTAAAAGTCGTGCGGGTTCGATTCCCGCTCTGAGTACTATAAATTAACTGTATAAAGTTATACAGCACCCTATTGTCATACCAATGCGAAAGTAGCTC
>Ga0247805_1001160_pt1 | contig 12782 bp, 13 predicted proteins | sample UWRJL044104R1_FD_180930 | JGI IMG/M metagenome (GOLD analysis project Ga0247805, IMG submission 180930) | Plant litter microbial communities from Arlington Agricultural Research Station in Wisconsin, United States - UWRJ-L044-104R-1 | ecosystem: Environmental > Terrestrial > Plant litter >...
TAACTTCCTTTATAGTTTTTCTGGCGCTTTCTCTTGCTTTTTCGGCCCCATGATTAGCAACTTTTCGTAAATAATCATCGTCTTTGGCAATCTCCTCAATGCGTTCACGGATAGGTGAATTGAAAATAATCATGTCTTCTGCAAGCTGCTTTTTGAAATCACCATAGCGGATTGCGCATTTATTATACAATTCATCGAAGTGGGCAATGGTATCAGGAGCGGAAACTATGTTCATTAAATCGAACAGGTTCTGGATGGCTTCTGGTTTAGCTTGGTTCTCTTCTGTAGGCCCCCCGTCTGATACAGCTTTTAATACTTTTTTACGGATGATTTCCGGTGAATCTGACAAGTAAATACAATTTGCATCACCTTCAGATTTACCCATTTTACCTTTACCATCCAGACCCGGTACTTTTACCAGGTTAGCCGAATAACTAAATGCATAAGGTTCCGGAAAATATTCAGCGTTATATAAACGATTGAAACGGTTTCCGAATGTCCTTGTAAATTCCAGATGCTGTTCCTGATCTTTTCCTACAGGTACTTTCGTAGCTTTATGAATCAGGATGTCAGCCGCCATCAATGAAGGGTAGGTAAGCAACCCGGCATTAACGTTATCAGGCTGTGATCTTATTTTATCTTTAAATGACGTGCTTCTTTCAAGCTCGCCCATATAAGCGTTCATATTCAGGTAAAGGTAAAGTTCAGTTACCTCAGGTACATCAGATTGTATATATATCGTACACTCTTCGGGATTGATTCCACAGGCCAGGTATTCTACCAGAACATGTTTAACATAACCGTGCAGATCGCCCGGTGTAGGGTGCGTAGTTAAGGAGTGCAGGTCGGCAATAAAGAAATAACAATTATATTCATGCTGCATTTTTACAAAGTTGCTGACAGCACCAAAGTAATTTCCCAGGTGTAATTTTCCGGTCGGACGGATCCCACTTACTACTATTTCTTTCATTGTAATCTAAATTTTAGAAGCCATTAAAGGTTTCAGGAGGCCGAAATTAATAAAAAAGCATTGTTTAATATCTTAATTGTTGTTTTTTTCGTTAAGCATATTGGCTCTGAGGGTTTTTACTAGCCAATAGCAACGGCTCATTCTCCCTATTAAAGTGCGTCTGTGTAAGCTACCCGCCTGCAATTGTTATGAGTGTAATAGTATAACAGTGATTTTGTGTAGAGACATTTTTTTGTAGTTTTGATTTAGATGATCTATTTCTTAAAGCAAATACACCGAATCTATTTTCTGTTTATAATTTTTCTTTTTTTCTTGATCTTTTATCCATTTTATTTCTTTTTGGCTAAAAATGAGAAATGGTATGGACTGCTGAATAAAATGAGGGTTTTGAACAGCATATTGTGCAGTCTGTTTTCAGGTATATTTTTCCGGTTTACTTACGCTGAGCCGCTCGACCGGCAAAAGCATTATATTTTTTGCGGCAACCATACATCAAATCTTGACATTATGATTTTTTGTATTTTAGCTAGAGGTCGTTTCAGTTTTATGGGGAAGGACGAGTTATTAAAAAACCCGGTACTAAAGATATTTTTTAATACTATTGATATTCCGGTTAACCGTGACAGTAAAATTTCTGCGTACCGTGCATTTAAAAGGGCCGGCGAAAACTTAACCAATAAAATGAGCCTGATTATATTCCCCGAAGGGGGCATAAATGAATCGGATTACCCGCCTGTGCTGGCGCCTTTTAAAAACGGTCCGTTCCGGTTGGCGATAGATACACAGACTGAGATTGTTCCGGTAAGCGTAAGCGATGCCTGGAAAAAATTATGGGATGACGGGGCAAGATTTGGTTCGAGGCCGGGAATCTGTGATATTTATGTGCATGCGGCAGTTTCTACAACAGGATTGCTGGCAGATGACGCAGATCAGTTAAAAGACCGTATTTTTGAAATAATAAACAGTAAAATCTTAAAAGCATGAATATCGACAAAGAGACGATTTATAAAGTGGCCGAACTGGCCAGGATAGAGATTGGTGAGCATGAAGTGGAGACACTGCAAGGGGATATGAATAAAATCCTGACGTTTATGGAGAAATTGAATGAACTGGATACCACTGGTGTGGAGCCGCTTGTGTATATGAATCCTGAAGTTAACGTTTGGAGGGAAGATGTTGTTTTGCAGGAGCTGACACCTGCTGATGGACTGAAAAATGCCGCATTGCATAATGAGGAGTTCTTTTTTGTTCCAAAAATACTGGATAAATAAATTCGTTTGTAACATTAGGAGCCTCCTGTGTGTCTAACCCAAAAAAATGCTTACAAAAGTTTTATCACTGATTTAAAGAAATTAAGATACAAATGGAAAACCCGTTAATCAATATCAAAGAAATAGGACGTAAATATGTTATAGGTAGCGAGGTGATCCATGCGTTGAAATCAGTATCCCTGGAGATCCGTAAGGGGGAATTTGTTGCGTTAATGGGTCCGTCGGGTTCAGGGAAATCTACTTTGATGAATATCTTAGGTTGTTTGGATACACCCAGTAAAGGTGATTACGTGCTGAACGGCATCAATGTAAGCCAGATGACAGACGATGCGCTGGCCGAGGTAAGGAATAAGGAAATCGGATTTGTATTTCAGACATTTAACCTGCTGCCCCGCTCTACTTCCCTGGACAATGTCGCTCTTCCGTTAATCTATGCAGGCGTAAATAAAACAGACCGTGAGAAACGGGCGCAAGCTGCGCTGGAGAATGTGGGTTTAGGTAACCGGGTTACACACAAGCCAAATGAACTTTCGGGCGGTCAGCGCCAACGTGTGGCAGTCGCAAGAGCATTAATCAATAATCCATCTATTATCCTTGCTGATGAACCCACGGGTAATCTGGATACAAAAACATCTGTGGAGATCATGGGGCTGCTTGAAGAGATCCATAGCAAAGGAAACACCATCATTCTGGTTACACATGAGGAGGATATTGCGCAGCACGCACACAGGATTGTCAGAATGCGTGACGGACTGATAGAAAATGATTATCTGAATACGGATATCAGGACAGTATCACCACGTTTGGTTAAGCTGGAAGCAAGTGGTGACGATTTTGAGCAAATTGGTCACCAGTAATCTTAAATATTGCGGATGAAGATATACACCAAGACGGGAGATAAGGGAGAGACCTCGCTTATCGGAGGGACAAGAGTCCCTAAATTCCACCTTCGGATAGAATGTTATGGAACAGTAGATGAACTGAACTCCTATATCGGACTTATCCAGTGTCAGCCCATAGCGTCACACGCACAACTGATACTAAAAGAAATTCAGGACCGTTTATTCACAATTGGTGCTTCGCTTGCAGCAGACCCGGATAAGTCGCGCATGAAGATCCCAGATCTTAAACCGGAAGATATCACCTTGCTGGAAACTGAAATGGATACGATGAATGAGGTCCTTCCAGAACTGAAACACTTTGTTTTGCCAGGTGGCAATACTATTGTTTCTTATTGTCACATTGCAAGATGTATCTGCAGGAGGGCAGAGAGGCTGACCGTGGAACTGGCATCAGAGAGTTTTGTGGATAACCACATCACGATTTATCTGAACAGGTTAAGTGATTATTTGTTCGTTTTAGGAAGGAAACTTAGTTTTGATCTTAAATCTGAGGAAAACATCTGGTTGCCAAGGTTATAAATGGTGGAAAAAAAAGTTTGTTTTCATCAACTTTTTTAATATACTTTTGCAAAAATAATAAGCACAATAAAATAGTATAGAATATGTATTGGACACTAGAACTAGCATCGCATTTGGAGGACGCTCCATGGCCTGCAACTAAAGACGAACTAATTGATTACGGTATCAGATCTGGTGCACCTGTTGAGGTTATAGAGAACCTTCAGGCATTGGAAGATGATGGTGAGCCGTATGAAACGATCGAAGAGATTTGGCCGGATTACCCTACAAAAGACGATTTCTTCTTTAATGAAGATGAATATTAAATGCCATTTATCAAGCCCCGGAAACGGGGCTTTTTTTATTTCCTGAGTTTTTGGAACGATGATTGTTTATGAAATGTCAGGCGAGTGTCCTGAATTTAAAATCATTTAATTAACAAACATCTAAAATTACAACTATGGGAAATTTACTTTATTTAGTCGCAGTGGTATTAATCATATTATGGGTTATCGGCTTCTTCTTTAACGGCTTTGGGAATGTTGGCGGATTAATCCACGTATTATTAGTTATCGCAGTTATTGCTATTATTCTAAAAATAATCAATAGGGCTGCTTAATATAATATCTACATCACAATATATGGCTTCTGAGAGATCAGAGGCCTTTTTTATGCAGTAAAAATTCAGCCATTTCCATGTCCTGGGCATAGGTAATCTTAATATTTGTTCTTTCGCCAGTAAGTATATTAATGCTGAATCCGGCCTTTTCCACAACTGAAGCATCATCTGTAAATTCTGACCTATATCGCTGTAAATAAGCGTTTTTAAGCTGTTCGTACTGGAAGGTCTGGGGTGTCTGGATCAAATAGAGTTCCTCTCTGTTTAAGGCTTCAGATACTCTTCCTTCTTTTTTTATACGTACAGAATCCACAGGCTGAATGGCGGCTATTGCATTTCCTTTTTCTTCGGCCATTTCATAGGATCTTAGAATCAGTTCCGCAGAGACCAGGGGTCTTACTGCATCGTGGACTGCAACTATTGCCGGACCTTCAACTACAGCTAATCCATTCTTTACAGAATCGAACCGTTCTGCTCCACCAGCTATCACCCGATGCGGAATGGTGAAGTTATGCACTGCGCAGAGCTCTTGCCAAAATGTGTGCAGTTGTATATTAAGTACTAAAATAATTTCAGGATTTAGTACACAATCATGGAATGTCTGAAGGGTGTGCATTAAAACAGGTTTATTATTTAATTCTAAAAATTGTTTGGCAACAATTTTATTCATTCTGTTTCCTTTACCTCCTGCAACTATAATAGCGTAATAATCCATATATATTTTAAGTTAATTTTGACCAGTGTCGTAACGGATTTTTTAATTAGTGAAAGTATGTATTCCTGTGATTTTTTGGCAAAAAAAATAGGAGAAATCAAATGATCCTCCTATTTCCTTACTATTATAATTACTTAGATGATCAGCATTGCATCACCATAACTATAGAAGCGATATTTCTCTTTTAAAGCTACTTCATAAGCGTGTCTCACGTAATCGTATCCGCCGAATGCACTTACCATCATTAACAATGTTGACTCTGGAGTATGAAAGTTAGTGATCATTGAATTCGCAATGCTAAAGTCATACGGAGGGAAGATAAACTTACTTGTCCAGTCGTTAGCAGGCTTAAGCATTCTGCCTGAAGAAACAGCAGATTCGATTGCACGCATAGATGTGGTGCCTACGGCGCAGATCTTTCTTTTTTCTTCCAATGCTTTGTTAACGATATTTGCCTGTGATTCTTCGATGATGAACTGCTCAGAATCCATTTTGTGTTTGGTCAGGTCTTCCACTTCTACCGATCTGAAAGTTCCTAATCCGACGTGTAAGGTCACTTCTGCAAAATTTACACCTTTTAGTTCAAGGCGTTTCATCAGCTCACGGCTAAAGTGCATACCTGCAGTTGGTGCAGCTACAGCTCCTTCATGTTTAGCGAAAATCGTCTGGTAACGTTCTTTATCCTGTGCGGTAGCTTTACGCTTGATATATTTCGGAAGAGGAGTCTCTCCTAAGATTTCGATATTTTTTCTAAATTCTTCGTCAGTACCGTCAAATAAGAAACGGATAGTACGACCGCGGGAAGTAGTATTGTCTACAACTTCAGCAACAAGTAAATCGTCATCACCAAAATAAAGTTTGTTACCTACACGGATTTTACGTGCCGGATCTACTAAAACATCCCATAAACGTAATTCTTTATTTAGTTCACGTAATAAAAATACTTCTATAGTCGCACCAGTTTTTTCTTTATTTCCGTATAAACGGGCAGGAAAAACTTTAGTGTTATTCAATATCATTACATCCTGATCATCAAAATACTCAAGAACATCTTTAAATATTCTATGTTCAATTTCACCAGTGTCTTTGTGCAAAACCATTAAACGGGCTTCGTCCCTATGTTCTGAAGGATTATTGGCAACTAATGATTCAGGTAGATTAAACTTAAATTGAGATAACTTCATGTTTTTTAATAAAATAATTCAGGGCGCAAATTTAAGAAATATAATGCTTAATCACGTATATTAATTTTATTCGGTATTTGGAAGTACATGAGATACAAAAAAATGCTCTTTAATATTTATTTATTTAATATTCAATCCTGCTGTAACGTTTTTACTTAATTTTGGTCTAAACAGTAATTATGATCATATTCAGATTGATAGGCGAAAGTTTCAGGTTTGCTGCAGATGCACTCCGCCAGAATAAATTGAGGACAATGCTGTCTTTATTGGGTATTACCATCGGTATTTTCACGATAATTGCTGTTTTTTCCGGTGTGGACACGCTGCGGAACAAACTGCAGGAGAGTGTTGATAAGCTCGGTTCAAATACCATTTTTATTCAGAAATGGCCATGGGTCTTCAGTGATGATTTTGCATGGTGGAAATTTGTGAACAGACCAAATCCCTCTATCAGAGATTACCAGGAGCTGAAAAGCCGTCTGGAAAATGTAGACGGTGTATGTTACGAAGTAAGCTCGAATGGCAGAACTGTTAAATACAGGAGCAGTTCTGTAGAAGGAGTAACATTGAATGCAGCATCGCAGGATTATGATAAAACCTGGACGCTGGACTTTGAGGAAGGCAGATACTTCACAGAAAATGAAGCGAGAGGCAGTTCGCCTGTTGTTATTCTTGGGTATGAAGTCTCGAAAGGGCTTTTTTCGGGGGAGTCGGCAATCGGCAAACAGATCAAAGTGATGGGACGCAGACTTACTGTTGTAGGGGTATATAAAAAAGAAGGAGAGAGTATGATCGGCATGTCGCAGGACAATAATATGTTGATCCCTTTGAATTTTGCAAAAGGTCTGTTTGATGTGGAAGGCAGCAATTACGGTCCGCAGATTACCGTGAGAGGGAAGGAGCATATCGCATTGGAAGAAGTTGAAAGTGAAATTCAGGGAGCTATGCGTTCGATTCACCGGATCAGACCAGGTGCTGAAGATGATTTTTCATTGAATAAAACCAATATGATTTCTAACCAGCTGGATGTGATGTTCAGTGCAGTAAAGATTGCCGGATGGGTGATCGGTGGATTTTCTATCCTGGTGGGTGGTTTCGGAATAGCGAATATTATGTTTGTATCGGTAAAAGAACGCACAAATATCATCGGTATCCAGAAGTCTCTGGGAGCGAAAAATTATTTTATCCTTCTGCAGTTTATGTTTGAAGCGATTGCTTTGTGTTTACTTGGAGGCTTACTCGGTCTGATGCTGGTCTACAGTCTCACATTAATATTTACTTACCTGATAGATGTTCCTATAGTTTTATACTTTGATAATATTGTGCTTGGGATTACGATCTCTGTAGTGATCGGGACAATATCAGGATTCTGGCCTGCTTACGCAGCATCAAAATTAGATCCTGTAGAGGCGATCAGATCATAGTCATTCTTAAATGAACTGATAACAAAAAAAAATATGATAAAAAATCCCCGCTGAAATTATATCAACGGGGATTTTTATCATTGCTGTAATGGATGTTTCCTGTACTATTTAATTTTTAATAATGCTTCTTTGATTCTTGAAACCGCTTTAACCAATTGCTCTTCAGCAGCTGCGTAAGAAATACGGATGCAGTTTTCATTACCAAACGCTTCTCCGGTTACTGTAGAGACATGTGCTTCATTTAACAGGTAAAGGCACAAATCTTCAGCATTGCTGATCACATTACCATTCACACTTTTTCCAAAGTAGTCTTTTACAGTAGGGAAGAAGTAAAATGCTCCGTCAGGAAGGTTAACCTGGATTCCAGGAACCTCCTTCAGCAAAGCATAAACGATATCCCTGCGTTTTCTGAACTCGTCTTTCATTGCAGTAACTGTTTCCAGGCCTCCCTGATATGCCGCTAATGCCGCACGCTGGGAGATAGATGAGGTTCCTGAAGTGATTTGTCCTTGTAATTTATCACAAGCATCAGCGATAGCTTTGTTAGAAGCCATATAACCAACTCTCCAGCCTGTCATTGCATAAGCTTTAGAGAAACCGTTGATAATGATTACGCGGTCTTTGATTGCGTCAAAGGAAGCGATGGAAGCATGTTTGTCTACAAAGTTAATGTGCTCATAGATCTCATCAGAAATAATATAAATATTTGGATATTTTTCGAACACCGCGGCAAGACTGGCTAATTCATCGTGGGAGTATACAGAACCTGTAGGGTTACATGGAGAAGAAAACATGAACAATTTCGTTTTCGGTGTAATCGCAGCTTCCAATTGTTCGGCTGTGATCTTAAAATCATTTTCCACCGTAGAATTGATGAACACGGTTTCACCTTCAGCTAATTTGATCATCTCTGAATAGGAAACCCAGTAAGGGGTAGGTACGATTACTTCTTCTCCCGGATCTACCAAGCACATCACTGCATTAGCAAGGGATTGTTTTGCCCCAGTAGATACCACGATCTGGTCAAATGTATAAGTTAATCCATTCTCGTTTTTTAGCTTCTCAACAATTGCCTTTCGCAATTCAGGATAACCGGATACCGGGGTATAGTAAGAATAGTTCTCATCTACCGCCTTTTTAGCTGCTTCCTTTACATGTTCAGGAGTAAAAAAGTCTGGCTCCCCGAAACTCAAATTGATTACGTCAATCCCTTTAGCTGTGAGCTCTCTCCCCAGCTTGGCCATCTTAATGGTCTGCGATTCTGATAGGTTGTTGATTCTTTTAGATAAAAATGTCATGATTTGCTTATAAGGTAGCAAATATAAAAACCTCTGCGAACTTGTAACCATAAAAAATACTTTTTAACGTAATATGAGTAATATGATCTCTAAACCGTATTTTTGAGGGCTAAATCAATTCAATGCAGCCCAAAAAGAAAGCTATACTTGTTTCACTATGTATTAGCGTTATACTGATGCTGGCGAAGTTCGGGGCCTATTTCCTTACCCATTCCAATGCCATTTTAACGGATGCAGCAGAGAGTATTGTAAACGTACTAGCTAGCAGCTTTGCTTTTTATAGTATCTATCTGGCTACTTTACCAAAAGATGAAAACCATCCGTACGGACATGGAAAGGTAGAATTCTTTTCTGCTTTTGTAGAGGGTACGCTAATTGGGATTGCGGGGCTGATCATTATCTTTAAATCTGCTTATGATCTGGTGGTGCCCAGGGAAATTTTCCAGTTACTGGATGGTGCAGTGATTATTGCAGTTACCGGAGTGGTCAATTTACTTGTAGGTTATTATCTGATCAGGGTAGGAAAAAAAGAACGGTCGCTCACGCTGGAGGCTGATGGTAAACACTTGCTGACTGATGCGGTTACAAGTGGTGGTCTGGTAGTTGGAATCCTGCTGATAACCGTAACTCAGATCTACTGGCTGGATAGTGTGATTTCCATTCTGCTGGGGTGTTACATTGTATACAGCGGGTATAAGCTAACCAGAAAATCTGTCGGGGGTCTGATGGATGAAAGTAATGTGGAGCTCGTTAAGTCAATTGTAGATATTTTACAGAAAAATCGCCACGATGCGTGGATAGATGTCCATAACCTTCGTGCACAGCAATATGGCGCAGATCTGCATATTGATTGTCACATCACGTTACCTTATTATTATGATCTGAACCAGGTACATACAGAGATTTCCGATATTGATAAATTAATCAATGGCAATGCGGAACGCAATACTGAACTGTTTATACATGCGGATCCATGTTTACCGGAATGCTGTAATTACTGTAAAATAAAAGGATGTCCTGTAAGGCAGGAAGCTTTCACCGAAGAGATCGGCTGGACAGTAGAAAATGCCACTAAAAATAAAAAACACTTCGAATAAAATGAGTTATTTCAACGTTAGAGTCTACGGTTTATTGATCAATGCCGACAATCAATTATTGATTAGTGATGAACAGTCAGGAGGCAGGAGCTTCAGTAAATTTCCGGGCGGCGGGTTAGAGTATGGTGAAGGACTGATTGATGCGCTGAAACGTGAGTTTATGGAAGAGTGCGATGCGGAAGTAGATATACTAAGCCATTTCTATACTACGGATTTCTTTGAGAAATCCTCTTTTAATGATAGCCAGATTATCAGTATATATTATCTGGTAAGGGAAATGGGGCCGTTGAAGATGACATATAAAACCAAGATATTTGATTTTGCACCGGAAACCGTACAGTCTTTCCGCTGGGTTGGACTTGATGAATTGAATGAAGATGACGTAACATTTAGAACGGACAAAACCGTTGTGAATATGCTTTTGTCACTCATTTCACAATCGGCTGAAACTGAGGATTAATTGAATTCTTCCTCTTTTTAAACCGCTACTACTTTTTCAGGAGTAATCGCATAAAACTGATCGCCTTCTTCAGAGCGGATTTTACTTAATCCAGTAAACACGCTGAAAGCAGGAAGGATTGCACAGGTTTTACCAAAATAGAAGCAAGGTAGTTTAATCGACTGTCTTGCTTTTCCGTATATAGTTACACCGGGGTGGATATGCCCCGCAATATTATAATATTCATCGAACACTTTGGGCTGGTCGTGCACAAACCTGAAAGGAAAAGATAAGTATTCCTTCATACAGATTTCAATAGACAGGCCTTCATAGTCCATTGCTTTAAGCAGATCATGATTGCCTTTTACCAGTATCACCCGGAGTTCCGGGTATTGGTTTCGCCACTCTTTAAAAATTTCCACTTCACTATTCATCTGGTGGTGAAACATATCGCCTGTTACCAGCAAAATCTGTGGTTGATAATCAGATAGGAGCAATGTGAGTTTATCAAGGTCAGTAGTGGTAATCGTACTCGGAACCTGGATTCCAGCTTTTCTGAAATGCGCCCCTTTACCCAGGTGCAGGTCGCTGATCACCAACATTTTTTTTGCTTCCCAATAAATCGCCCTCTCTTTACTTAATATGAGTTCTTCGCCTTTACAATTGATGGTCATTCTTTCTCCTCCGGTTCACCTGGGCATCTTTTTTATCTGCTTCGGCTGTCATTCTTGCTATTCTTTCTCCTAATTCTTCTGTACTCATGTTTTCCCTTAAACTATCAACTTTGATTGGAAAACATAACGGTGTATAACTCTCTGCTTTTACGATGATAACTTTGCTTACCTGTATCCGGTGCAATGCCGCGGCAAGTCTGGGTTCTTCAATCTGCTGGTAAAATGCTTCATCATAAGCCTGCCGCAATAATAGGTTATGTTTGTCATAATCACTGAAAACATTGAAAAATAGTGATGAAGATGATTGCAGGTGTTTATTTGCGACATATTTTCCGGGATAACCTTGGAACACTAATCCTGAAATACAGGCGATGTCCCTGAACTTGCGTCTGGCCATTTCCGTAGAGTTGATACTGGCAACGATATCTTCACCAAGATTGGCCGGAGTAAACAATGCTTTAATATTTTCTTCATCGAGCGGTATTGGCTGTTCGCTCAATAGTTCAAAACCATAATCATTCATCGCAATGGAAAAACTGATTGGCTTAATTTTGCCCAGTCTGTAGGCAATCAGCGCCGCCATAATTTCATGTACCTGACGCCCTTCAAAAGGATAGGCAAATAAATGATACCCATCACGGGTTTTGATCAGTTCAATCAGAAACTCATCATCTTTTGGTACATGTGATACTTTTGCCTGACGTTCAAACAACGGAAGGATGATATCCAATTCTTCATCTTCGTGCGTTTTATCTAAAGTCTGATTGTATTTTTTTCTTAATATAGCACCAAGGTTGGCAGTGAGCGACATTCTGCCGCCCATCCAGCTTGGGGTAATAGCTGTTTTCAGTTTACTTTTCCGTACCAGAACCATCATTTCTTTTACCATCACAAATTCGAGCACCCTCCCCGCAAGTGTAAAACTATTCCCCGGTTTGATCTTGGCAATAAACGATTCTTCGATCATCCCGATATATCCGCCGGTGAGGTATTTGACTTTAAGCATCGCATCACTGACGATAGTACCGATATGTAAACGATGACGCATAGCTACCTGTCTGCTGGTTACTTTCCATACTCCCTCTTCCAGTGAGACTTTGCTAAATTCGTTATATGCGGTCAGGCTATCGCCGCCTGTAGTAATAAACTGCATCATCCAGCTCCATTCATCAGGTTCAAGTTCCCTGAACGCATGTGTACATTTTACTTCTTCATATAATTTTTTATCATCAAATCCGTCTCCAACAGCAAGGGTGACCATGTACTGAATCAGTGTGTCAAAGGACATTACTACCGGCTCCCTGCTTTCTATGTTATGTGTTTTCGCTGCTTCTTTTATTGCCGCAGCTTCCACCAGTTCTAGTGCATGGGTAGGAAGGAAATAGATTCTGGATGTTTCATAAGGGGAGTGACCGCTCCGACCGGCACGCTGCAGAAAACGTGCGACACCTTTTGGTGAACCAATCTGCACCACGGTGTCTACGGGTTTAAAGTCTACCCCAAGATCCAGTGATGAGGTACTGATCACAGCTTTCAGTACACCGGTATGGATAGCGTCTTCAATCCAGTTCCGCAGGGCATAATCAATGGAACCATGATGGATAGCGATTTGTCCGGCCAGGTTTTCATCTAGTTTCAGCAAGTTTTGGTACCACAATTCTGCCTGCCCCCGGGTATTGCAAAAGATCAGA
>Ga0247805_1001162_pt1 | contig 12775 bp, 9 predicted proteins | sample UWRJL044104R1_FD_180930 | JGI IMG/M metagenome (GOLD analysis project Ga0247805, IMG submission 180930) | Plant litter microbial communities from Arlington Agricultural Research Station in Wisconsin, United States - UWRJ-L044-104R-1 | ecosystem: Environmental > Terrestrial > Plant litter >...
CGGAGACGTTATCAAAGGTGCCATGCTCGCTCACAAAGCTGAGGAAGAAGGGGTTTTCGTTGCAGAAACGTTGGCCGGACAAAAACCTCATATCGATTACAATCTGATTCCGGGAGTGGTTTACACCTGGCCGGAAGTTGCGGCTGTCGGAAAAACCGAAGAGCAATTGAAAGAAGCCGGAGTTGCATACAAGACAGGAAGTTTTCCAATGAAAGCACTTGGAAGATCACGCGCGAGCGGCGATACGGACGGTTTCGTGAAAATATTGGCTGATGCCAAAACAGATGAAGTTCTAGGCGTTCACATGATCGGGGCAAGAGTAGCCGATTTAATTGCGGAAGCCGTAACAGCGATGGAATTTAAAGCGTCTGCTGAGGACATTTCAAGAATGTCGCACGCACATCCAACTTACGCTGAAGCAGTAAAAGAAGCGGCTTTGGATGCTACTGAAAAACGTCCGATTCACATGTAATTCAGGATATAATAGTAAAAAGCCCGTTCGTTTGAGCGGGCTTTTTTTTATTAAATGGTTTTCGGAGTTTTTAGGTATTTTCGATAAACAAAAATGCCAAGGATTGCGAGTAATATTATCGACCACAATTGTACTACAAATGCAATGATCGATGCTAAAATAGACCAGCCTGTTTTGAATCCGTCCAGAATTTCCAATCCGAAATTTCCGTATGCCTGATTGTCTTTTTCAATGGCAACCAGTTGCTGTTTAATGGTTTCATTCTGGTAAATCGCCAACGTAACCGTGCTGCAAACAATCTGATCTTGCATCGCCAAATTCTGGATTTTCGCATTGTCGCTAAATTCTTTTTTATTCAGAACCTCATTTTCGGCATCAGCCATGTCGTTGAGTTTTTTGCCTTTTTGATCGATGTCGTTCTGCAACCTTTTCGTATGATCTGAAATGCGCTGCTGCGACAAATCGGCTGCAAGCAATTGCAATGAAACATCCTCAGCTTTAATCACACGGAAATCAAGGTAGTCGATTTCTTTTGCGATGGATTTGATTACAGTGTCGAGTTTGGTATTCGGAATGCGGAGCGTAATGTTGTTTTCGACTGAGTATTTAATCGTTTGCATTGTGCTGTCGGCGCTGATTTTGGTTTGCTTTTTATCGATGACGTTGCTTTGCAAATGGGTATTGGTGACCATTCCGCCAAATTTACTGACGGCATTTTCAATTTTATATGTCGATTGCGCGACATTTTTGACTTTGAATTTAATGTCGGCCTTTCGAATGAATTTTCGTTTGTCATCCGGATTTTGAATGGCTGCATTGGAACTCAGCACATTTTGCATCGATTCGGAAGAAATTGGAGAAGATTTTTCAGGTAAAGGCGCTTCTTCCGAAGTCGCTTCCGCTTGTTTACAAGAAATTACCAAAGCGGCAAATAAAGCCGCAACACCAAACAAGATCATTGTTTTCATAAAGATTGATTTTAAAGATTGCTAATTATTTATGGATTTGCGTAATGTTTCAATCAATAATTATGTATTTTAAGATTTTTAAGAGATTTTCAGCGCACTAATAACTGTGCCAAAAAAATATCCAAAAGCCATCCGACGAAAATTTTATTGTAATTTTGAACTCCGAAATCTATATTTCCTTGAGAACATCAGTATTTAGAGAAATTTCCGATCCGCAAGGATTTAAAGCGCAGCTGCTTCTGTGGGCGCAGCAATTCCGCGAAGTCACATTTTTAGATAGCAACAATTATCCGCAGGAATATTCAAATGTGGATTGCATGCTGGCTGTTGATGCGTTAACATCTCTAAAAACAGACTATCCAAATGCTTTTGAAGATTTAAAGCAATACCAGCAAACCACAAAAGACTGGCTTTTCGGCTATTTGTCGTATGATTTGAAAAATGATACCGAAGATTTAAAGTCCCAAAATTTCGACGGTTTGCATTTCCCGGACCTGTATTTTTTCCAGCCGAAGAAATTGTTTTTTCTGAAAGGAAACCAATTGGAAATTTGTTATCTAAACATGTGTGGTGACGAATTGGAATCGGATTGGGAGGGAATTTTAAGGATCAGTGAAAAGGCAGAAGGCATCAGTTTTGGATATCTTCAAATTAAACAACGAATTTCTAAAGATGATTATCTTATGAAAGTTTCGAAAATGCTCGGCCACATCCATCGTGGCGATATTTACGAAGCCAATTTCTGTATGGAATTTTATGCCGAAAATGCCACGATCGATGCGTTTGAAAAGTACCAGAAACTCAATGCACTTTCAGAACCGCCATTTGCCGTATTTTTTAAAAATCACAAGCAATTCCTGATTTCAGCCTCGCCCGAAAGGTATTTGAAAAAAGAAGGCAGCAAAATCATTTCCCAGCCGATTAAAGGCACAGCCAAGCGAAGTTCTGATGTAATTGAAGACGAAAAAATCAAAAATGAACTACTTTCCAATCAAAAAGAACGCTCCGAAAATATCATGATCGTCGATCTTGTCCGCAATGATTTGTCGCATACCGCTGCAAAAGGTTCGGTAAAAGTCGAGGAATTGTGCGGCGCGTATTCTTTTAAGCAAGTGCATCATTTGATTTCGACAGTAGCATCAGAACTTGATTCGCAATATGCCGCCGCTGAGGTGTTGAAAACGACTTTTCCAATGGGCAGCATGACCGGCGCACCAAAAGTTTCAGCGATGAAGATCATTGAAAACCTCGAAAAAACCAAACGCGGATTGTACAGCGGTGCCGTTGGATATTTTACGCCAAGTGGCGATTTTGATTTCAATGTCGTCATTCGAAGCATTTTGTACAACCAGCAAAACCAGTATTTATCGTTTTCTGTTGGAAGCGCAATCACATCTTTATCTGATCCTAAAATGGAATATGAGGAATGCTTGCTGAAAGCGAAAGCGATGTTTGCGGTTTTGACTTGAAAAGCACAATGCTAAAAGGGAAAAGACATAAGTGGAAAGGATTGCGTTTAATTGTTTATTTTTGGCAGAATGAAAACTGCTTTCCAAAACTTACTCGACTCAAAACTAGATTTTCTCAAGGAAAAAAAACTACTGCTCGCTACGAGCGGCGGCATCGACAGTATGGTTTTGATAGATTTATTCCTGAAAAATAATTTTGAAACCGCAATCGCACACTGCAATTTCCAACTGCGCGGGATCGAAAGTTTTGAAGACCAGAAATTCATTGAAAACTTTGCCGAAAAAAACAACATTAAGGCTTTCATTACGCAATTTGACACCAAGGCTTTCGCCGAAGATTATAAATTGTCAATCCAGATTGCAGCGCGTGAATTGAGATATCATTGGTTTTACGAATTGCTAGAAACCGAAAATTTCGATTACGTTGTAACGGCGCACCACGCCGATGACAATCTCGAAACGTTCCTGATCAATTTGTCGCGCGGCACAGGAATTGAAGGATTGACCGGAATTCCACAGCAAAATGAAAAAATCATCAGGCCATTATTGGCATTCAGCCGAAACGAGATTGAAGCTTACGCGAATGAAAATCAGGTCGAATGGCGCGAAGACAGCAGCAATGCATCGGATAAATATATACGGAATAAAATCCGCCACAACATTGTTCCATCGTTGAAAGAATTAAATCCTGAATTTTTATCGGCATTCCAAAAAACACAGGATTATCTGCAGCAAACGCATGCAATGGCCGAAGATGCGGCGATTATGGTGTACCAACAGGTGGCGCAGGAAGCGAATGACGAGATTCACTTCAATTTGAAAAAGCTCAAAAAACTTTCAAATTATCATTCGTATTTGTACCAATGGCTGCGAGAATTTGGCTTTTCAGCATGGAAAGATATTTATGCATTGGCAGACAGCCAGAGCGGAAAGCAGGTTTTTTCACCGGAATTCCGACTCGTTAAAAACCGCGATTTCCTTATTTTATCGCCGTTGAAAACCGAAGGGGAAATTTCCGAATATGTAATCGACGAAAATACCATAGACGTTAATTTTCCTATAAAACTGTTATTTTCGAAAGTGGAATCGGTGGTCGAGACATCAAATAAAACTATCTTTACCGACGCTGAAAAGCTGGAGTTTCCGTTAATTTTGAGGCGTTGGAACAAAGGCGATATTTTTGAACCGTTCGGAATGGACGGAAAGTCAAAAAAAGTCAGTAAATTCTTCAAGGACGAGAAATTTTCATTGGCCGAAAAAGAAAAAACATGGCTGCTTTGTTCCGGAAATAAAATTGTCTGGATCGTTGGAAAACGCGCCGATGAACGCTTTAAAGTTTCAGAGACTACTAAGAAAATACTACAAATCGCATTGTTATAATGAAGAAAATATACGCTTTACTGTTCGCTTTTTTTGGATTGCTCCAGATGAATGCCCAAATGCTGAATCCTGTAAAATGGTCGACGCGAACCGAAAAAATCTCTGCTACCGAATTCAACCTGGTCTTTGAAGGTGTAATTGAAGACGAATGGCATGTGTATTCACAGTTTACTCCGGATGGCGGCCCGCTTCCGATGGAAATCAAATTCAAAAATGCCAAGGGCAATTTCGACTTGATCGGAAAAGCAGCTGAAACCGGGACTAAAAAAGAATTCAATGAAGTTTTTGGAGTTGATGAGCTTTTCTTCGCGAAAAAATTATTGATCAGACAAAAAATCAAAGTGACCAACACAAATGGTTTTAAGATCGATGCAAATGTGGATTACCAGGTTTGTAAAAGCAGCTGTATTAACGATAAGAAAAACTTTACATTCGACATTCCGAAAATCGCAGCAACGGCAATAATCTCTGTCGCAGTAGAAAAAAATTCGGTTTTAAAAGATACCATTTCAGTTGTTCCCGACACTGCAACTGCTGAAAAAACAACAGTTGTAGAAAAGGAGCCTGTAGTTTCTGAAGCTACAACGTCTCCAAAGAAACCCGAACAGCAAAAAGGATTGTTATCCATATTTATTATTGCATTTCTCTCCGGATTCGCTGCCTTGCTGACGCCTTGCGTGTTTCCGTTAATTCCGATGACCGTAAGTTTCTTTACAAAACAAAGTAAAAACAAACGCGAGGGCAAAAAAAATGCAATCATTTACGGCATTTCGATTATTGTGATTTATGTAGCGTTAGGCTTTTTTGTTTCATGGGCTTTCGGCGCCGACGCATTGAATTCATTAGCAACCAACGTTTATTTTAATATCATTTTCTTTATTTTGCTTGTGATTTTTGCTGCGTCATTTTTAGGCGCTTTTGAAATCATGCTGCCTAATTCCTGGGCAAATAAAGTCGATAAACAAGCAGATCGCGGCGGAATTGTCGGAATTTTATTCATGGCATTAGCGTTAGCAATTGTATCGTTTTCATGCACCGGACCAATTGTCGGAACATTGTTGTTTGAAGCGGCGTCAAAAGGTGTCGTTGGGCCAATAGTAGGCATGTTCGGTTTTTCATTGGCTTTGGCCTTGCCATTTATGCTGTTTGCCATGTTTCCGGGCTGGCTGAATTCGCTTCCAAAATCAGGTGGATGGCTCAATACCGTAAAAGTATTTTTAGGATTTTTAGAACTGGCTTTGGCGTTCAAATTTTTATCGAATGCCGATTTGGTGTTGCAGATGCATTTGCTGGAAAGGGAAGTTTTCCTATCGATCTGGATTGCGATTTTCGGCGTTTTGGCTTTGTATCTTTTTGGAAAAATCACGATGCCGCACGACAGTCCGTTACCGTTTATTTCGGTTGGCAGGTTGTTTTTAGGATTGCTCGTTTTATCGTTTACAATATATTTAATTCCGGGACTTTGGGGTGCGCCATTAAAACTCATCAGCGCATTTCCACCGCCAAATGAATACAGTGAAAGTCCGCGTGGTTTTGGAGGCGGCGGAACAACTTCAAATATGGCAATGCTTCCGGCAGGCGCCAAATTCGGGCCACATGACATTATTACTTTTGATGATTACGAAAAAGGACTCGCTTACGCGAAATCGGTTAATAAACCCATTATGCTTGATTTTACAGGATATGCCTGCGTGAATTGCCGCAAAATGGAACGCAATGTCTGGTCGGATGAAAAAGTACTTGAAATCCTTATGAAAGACATTGTTTTGATTTCATTGTATGTCGACGATAAAAGAGATTTGCCTGAAAACGAAAAATTTACTTCAAAATCGACTGGCGAAAAAATAGAAACGGTTGGTGATAAATGGACCGATTTCATGATTACGAAATATAAAACCAACACCCAGCCGTTATACGTTTTAACCGATTTGAATGGGAACAGCCTTAGTGAAACGGTAAGTTACGTTGGCATTGAAGAGTACCTGAACTGGCTTAAAACCGGAATTTCCAAATTTAAAAAGTAATCATGCTCCGTCATATTTGTCCAGTTTTTTCTGAATAGTTGCTGCTGAAATTCCGTGGATGAATACAGAAAGAATAATCGTGACTGCGGTTAATTGTGTCAGTTTTCCATCATCTCCGAAATCGGCTTTGCCCAAGGCATACATGAGGTAAAATATCGACCCGATGCCACGGATTCCGTAAAACGACATTACAAACTTCTCAAAACGGCTTAAATCTGTCCGCGAAAGCGCAATCCATCCGCTGATCGGACGAATGATCAAAATGATTGCTAAAGCGATAAACATCAAATGCCAATCCAGTAAAGATTCGCGGTTTGAAGCCATGTAAATTCCCATAATTACAAATAAAAACGCGACAAATATCCTTTCAATCTCTTCTGTAAAATCATGCAGATTGTCCATGTGATGGATGTCCTTATCACTGTTGCTGAAGCTGCAGGCCGCAATGAAAACCGCGATAAATCCATAACCGCCGCACATTTCAGTGATTGCGTAAGGCAACAAAGTGAGGGTTAACGATAAAATTCCCCTGCTAATTTTTGCTTGTTGGTTTTTATTAGTCAACGAAAAAATAAGCTTGTATAGAATCCAGCCTGAAAATAAACCGATCGCAACACCTACGATAATTTTATAGATGACATCCGTTACAATCCATTCGGAAATCCAGTTGTGGTAATCCATTCCCTTTGTTGCAAGGAGAATTGCGAAATACGTAAAAGGAAACGCCAAACCGTCATTGATTCCGGCTTCTGAGGTCAATGCCAATCGGGTTTTGGATATGTCTCTTTCACTTGGTTTTGTCGTTTGCAAATCGGCTGCAAGCACCGGATCCGTTGGCGCAATCAGCGAACCGAATAAAAGTGCAGCGGCAGGGGCAAGCCCAATAAACCACCAACTAAGCCAAGCCGTAGCAACGATTGTCAGCGGCATTGTAACCGCCAAAAGCCAGAACGAATACTTCCAGGTTTTCCATTTAAAAGGGCGCTTGATTTTGAGCCCGGCATTCGTCAGTGCGATAATAACCACGAATTCCGATATTTTTCGGATGACCTCCACATTGTTGAGTACGGCAATCGACGAATAATTGTTCGTGAAAATATAAATAACAATTCCGATCAGCAGGTAAATGATCGGCGCAGTGATATTTTTATTGTTCAACAGATTAGGGACTGTAGCGGCCAAAAGCGTCACGATTCCGATAATGATCAGGTGAAAATTGTATTCATCAAATTTCAGGAGTTCTGCAAAATCCATAAGCCGTAATTTTTTTTGAATTTAGAAATTACGGAAAATTTATTATCTGTGCTAAAAGTGCTGTAATAATTTCAGAATATTTTGGCATTTGCAAAAAAAAAAGCCTCTCGGGACTGAGAGGCATAAACTTTATTTTAAAATGTGCTGGCTTAAAATCCGGTACACTTCATTGATGTTGTCGCCGCCCTTGCCAAATTGTTTTTTGATAGGCAATTCCTGGTCTTTGATCCAGATTTTAAGTTCGGCATCCAAATCTAAAATCCCGGCACTTTCTTTAGAAAACTTGATCACGTTTGTGTAGGGAATAGACATATAATCGACTTTAGTACCCACCAGTTGCTTTTCAACCAGGATCAGTCTTTTGTTCGTAAAAATGAACATGTCGCGGATAACTTTGTAAGCTTTTTCAATAGATTCGCCGTCAATCAGCATGGGTTGAAATTCTTTTGTAACGTCTGTAAGATTGACCTCTGAGGCATTTCCGAGTATGGCATTAAATATTCCCATGGTATTTTTTGTTTGAATTAGTATCCAAATTTAACACTTATTGCGGGTTTCCCTTCCCAACAAACCATTAAATTACTTTTTCAGAAACACTTTAAATATCGCACATTCGCCTTTTACAGATTCGACTTCAATGTGTCCGTGCAATTTATCGGCCATTTTCCTGACTGTTGAAAGTCCGAGCCCGGTTCCTTTGTTATTAAAACGGTCATTTTGACCCAACGTCTGAAAAACCTCAAAAATCTTATCGAAATGAGCCGGATCGATCCCGCAGCCATTGTCGGAAACGCTTATGATGTTGTATTTTTCGGTTTGGCTGAAGCCAATGGTAATTAGTCCTTTTGCTTTGTCATTGTATTTGATGCTGTTGCTGATCAGGTTGTACATAATCTGACCTAGGGCAATTGTATTTGAATACAAAACCACATTTTTATCCGGAAGTACGAACTTAAAATCATTATTGATTTTCAGCAGGCCGATGATGTATTTTGTAAAGTCACGAAGGTGGATTTCTTCTTTTTCGTCGACATTCATATTGTCGTATTTGTAATAATTCAGGATGCCCTCAACAAGTTTTTTGAGCTCCTCTGAAGATTGCGAAATGTAATCCAGCATCTGATTTCCATGTGCGTCGATTTGTCCGCCGTATTCTTCCTTAAACATTTGTGTCAACTGCATGATATTGTTTAGAGGCGACTTGATGTCATGCGAAACGACCGATGAAAACTGCTCGAGGTCTTTGTAGCGCGAAAGCAGCGTATTGTGGCTTTCAATAAGCTTGTCGTTGTTTTTGCGAAGTTCCAATAATTTGGAAACCTGATTTGCGAGTTTCTTCAGTGATTGCAACTGGTATTCGTCAAGTTTCCTTGGATGGTCATCGATTACGCAAAGCGAACCCAAAGCAAAACCTTCAGAATCAACCAACGGTACACCGGCATATGAAGTCACATTTAACGCACCACTTACCAACGGATTGTCGAAAAAACGCTCGTCTTTAAATGCATCATCAACAATGAATATTTCGCTGGGATTGTTTATGGCATGTCCGCAGAAGGAATCGATACGCGAAGTTTCAGAAATGCCGTCAAGTCCGAAATTTGATTTAAACCATTGGCGGTTTTCGTCCACAAGTGTAATCAGAGAGATAGGAACCCGGCAGATTTCTGCTGCGAGTTTTGTAATATCATCAAAATCTTTTTCAGGAACCGTATCCAGAATTTTATAGCTCATCAACGCGTCAAGGCGTGCTTTTTCATTCTTAGGTATTTGTGGTGCAATCATTTAAAGTGGTATTTGGGGGGTGCAAATATAGTAACGATTTTTGATTGCAAATAGTTTTATTAAAAATTAATTATAACAAAATTTTATTACATTCGTAACATAAACGCCTTTTAATCAGTATCAGCCATGTTAGTAAAAGTTTTTGGAAGCGCCGTCTTCGGCGTAGAAGCTACGACCATTACCGTCGAGGTCAATATCGACAAGGGAATTGGGTATCATTTGGTGGGTTTGCCCGACAATGCTATCAAAGAAAGCAGTTACCGGATTGCTGCTGCACTCAAAAATAACGGCTACACTTTGCCCGGAAAAAAGATTACGATTAATATGGCGCCTGCCGATTTGCGAAAGGAAGGTTCAGCTTATGATCTGACACTGGCTGTTGGGATTCTCGTGGCTTCGGGCCAAATTAAATCTGAAGACACCGACCGTTACATCATGATGGGCGAATTGTCGCTTGATGGCGGATTGCAGCCGATTAAAGGCGCTTTGCCCATTGCGATAAAAGCAAAAGAAGAAGGCTTTAAAGGGTTTTTTCTTCCGAAGCAAAATGCAAAAGAAGCGGCGATCGTTTCTGATTTAGATGTGTACGGAATTGAAAATGTACAGGAAATCATAGATTTTTTTGAAGGAAGTGGTAAGCTGGAACCGACAGTTTTCAATACTCGTGAAGCTTTCAACCAAGCGCTATACTTTCCCGAATATGATTTCAGCGATGTAAAAGGGCAGGAGAGCATCAAGCGATGTATGGAAATTGCGGCGGCTGGCGGGCACAACATCATCCTGATCGGGCCACCGGGTTCGGGAAAAACAATGCTGGCCAAACGACTGCCAAGTATTTTACCGCCAATGACGATTCGTGAAGCACTGGAAACTACAAAAATCCACAGCGTCGCAGGAAAATTAAAAGAAACCGGATTGATGCACCAACGGCCGTTTAGAAGTCCGCATCACACGATCTCCAACGTTGCGCTCGTTGGCGGCGGCAGTTATCCGCAGCCCGGCGAAATCAGTATGGCACACAATGGCGTACTTTTTTTAGATGAATTGCCCGAATTTAAACGTGAAGTTTTAGAAGTCTTGCGACAACCTTTGGAAGACCGGGAAGTTACGATTTCCCGAGCGAAATTTACGATTACCTATCCATCATCGTTTATGCTTGTTGCGAGCATGAATCCAAGTCCGGGTGGTTATTTTAACGATCCAGATGCGCCTGTAGCTTCTTCTCCAAATGAAATGCAACGCTATTTGAGTAAAATTTCAGGCCCGTTACTGGATCGGATTGACATTCATATTGAGGTTACGCCAGTGCCTTTTGAAAAACTATCCGATGAACGAAAGTCGGAAAACAGCCACGACATCCGCGAACGCGTAACCAAGGCAAGGGAAATCCAAAGTCAGCGTTTTTTCGAAAACCAAACGGTTAATTACAATGCGCAGATGAATACGAAACAAATCCGGGAATATTGCAAACTGAATGAATCCTCGCTGCAATTGTTGAAAACGGCAATGGAACGGCTCAATTTATCGGCTCGTGCCTATGACCGAATATTGAAAGTCTCGAGAACGATTGCTGACCTTGAAGCTTCAGAAAATGTCTTGTCAAATCATATTGCAGAAGCGATTCAGTACAGGAGTTTGGATCGCGAAGGCTGGCTCGGATAAATATTAAGATTAAAGTTGTAGTCTAAAACAATAGTGAATTGCGTATTTTTGGAAAATAAATTTACGTTTAATGAAGATTGTCATTTCGCCTGCCAAATCACTCGATTTTGAATCGGCTTTGCCCACAGAAAAGTTTACCAAAAGTGCTTTTATGTCCGACAGCCGTACCATCAATAAAGTCATCAAGCAAAAAAAACCGAAAGAATTGTCGGAGCTTATGGATATTTCAGATAAGCTCGCCGATCTGAATTGGCAGCGCAATAAAAAATGGAAAACGCCTTTTACCGCTGTCAATGCGCGCCCGGCGATATATGCTTTCAATGGCGATGTATACCAGGGTTTGGATGCCTACACCATCCCGTTGGAAAAATTAGACACACTTCAGGACAGCCTGAGGATTCTTTCTGGTTTGTATGGATTGTTAAAACCGCTCGACTTAATTCAGCCCTACCGGCTCGAAATGGGGACGCATTTGCCTATAGGCGAACACCATAATTTATACGATTATTGGAAACAAAAACTCACCAAATCCCTGAATAAAGAACTCAAAAAAGGCGAGCTTTTCATCAATCTGGCAAGTCAGGAATATTTCTCGGCAATTGATGTGAAGGCGTTGAAAGTTCCTGTCGTTACACCGGAATTCAAAGATTACAAAGATGGCAAACTCAAGATTATCAGCTTCTTTGCAAAGAAAGCGCGCGGCATGATGGTGCGTTATATTATCGATACAAACGCGACAACCATTGAAGATCTTAAAGGATTCGATTATGAAGGATATCGTTTTGACGCCAATCTCTCGAAAGGAAATACGCTTGTTTTCACACGATAACTGTAACAAACATTTTTTTTAACACACAGATGCGTTTAGAAAACGTTAAATCGCAATTGCGTTTGCTTCAAATTATTACATTTACGACTTTAAAATAAAAACCAATGATAAGAAAAAGTTTGCTGCTAGCGGGTATGTTTTGCTCACTGAGCCTTTTTGCCCAGGATGAACTCATTAAAAAAGTAATCAATAATGCTTCTTTAAGTTCAAAATTTGAGTTTAAGAATGTAATCGATCTTGAAACTACTTCGGTGAAAAATCAGGGTTCTGCCGGAACTTGCTGGAGTTATTCAGGAAATTCATTCCTTGAATCGGAAATGATCCGCATGGGAAAACAACCGGTTGATTTGGCCGAAGTCTATTCTGCAAGACAAGTTTATTTGTCAAAAGCCAGAAATTATATTCTTTTTAACGGAAACATGGGACTTGGTGACGGAGGAGAAACACACGACGTAATGAACATGCTTCGCAAATATGGTGCGATGCCGCAAGTTGCTTATACGTATGAAGACTATGGAAAAGGCACATTAAAATCCGGAGATTTCCAGGACAAATTCAAAGCGATTTTAGATGCTTACATTAAAAACCCTGATCCTAAAAAAGGCGTTTCATGGGTTTCTGACATCAACAATTATATGGATGAAAAGCTTGGGAAATTGCCTGCTACATTTAAATACAATGGGAAAGATTACAACCCGCACACTTTTGCTAAAGAAGTGATCGGCATCAATCCGGATGATTATGTAGAATTTTCGTCTTATAAAGACAGTCCGTATTACCAAAAAATGGTACTTCCTGTGCCAGACAACTGGAGCTACGATCAATTGTACAATGTTCCGATGAAGGAACTAACGGATATTATCGACAACGCTCTTGCAAAAGGCTATACAATTGCCTGGTCTTCTGACGTATCAGAGCCTTATTTCAGCTGG
>Ga0247805_1001163_pt1 | contig 12772 bp, 7 predicted proteins | sample UWRJL044104R1_FD_180930 | JGI IMG/M metagenome (GOLD analysis project Ga0247805, IMG submission 180930) | Plant litter microbial communities from Arlington Agricultural Research Station in Wisconsin, United States - UWRJ-L044-104R-1 | ecosystem: Environmental > Terrestrial > Plant litter >...
CTTCAATATCCTGAGATGTTATTTCGACGTCTTCCAGAGATAAAGTTACACTATTTCCAGCAATAACAATATCTAGCGAGCCTTCCTTATCTAATTTATTAATCTGTTCAGCCGAAAAAGATTGTATCTCTTTAGAAATCAGACCCATATCCTTACCAAAACGTGGTCCTAACGCTTTAAAACTAGGCTTAATCTGTTTTACTAAAATACCAGAAGCATCATCTAAAAGTTCAATTTCTTTCACGTTCACTTCAGCTTTAACCAAGTCAGAAATTGCTTCAATTTCAGCTCTCTGTTTCTCGTCAAGCACCGGAATCATTACCTTTTGTAAAGGTTGACGCACTTTAATCATTTCCTTTTTACGAAGCGATAAAACCAACGATGAGATGGTTTGCGCTTTCTGCATTTTGCTTTCTAACGTTTTATTAACAAAGTTTTCGACAAATTTTGGAAACTCAGCCAAGTGAACACTGCTATATTGCTCGGTTTGCGTTGAACTCGTTAAATCCCGGTACAATTTATCCATGAAAAAAGGAGCGATCGGAGCGCTTAATTTGCTTATCGTTAATAAACAAGTATAAAGGGTTTGATAAGCCGCAATTTTATCGTGAGCGTATTCGCCTTTCCAGAAACGACGACGACATAAACGTACGTACCAGTTACTTAAATTTTCCTGAACGAAGTCAGAAATGGCTCTCGCTGCCTTTGTTGGCTCGTAATCTTCATAACATTCATCAACAAATTTGATTAAAGAATGTAATTCAGAGATAATCCATTGATCGATTTCAGGTCTTTCGTTTAAAGGAATTTCCGCTTCAGCGTATTTGAATCCATCGATGTTCGCGTATAACGAAAAGAAAGAGTACGTGTTGTATAAAGTTCCGAAAAATTTACGGCGAACCTCAGCAATTCCTTCAATGTCAAATTTTAAGTTATCCCAAGGATTTGCGTTTGAAATCATGTACCAACGTGTGGCATCAGGACCATATTCTGCAATTGTTTCAAAGGGATCTGTCGCGTTTCCTAAACGTTTCGACATTTTTTGTCCATTTTTATCCAAAACCAAACCATTTGAAACTACGTTTTTATACGCTACTTTATCAAAAACCAAAGTTCCGATAGCATGTAACGTGTAGAACCATCCACGAGTCTGATCGACACCTTCAGCGATGAAATTCGCAGGGAAATCTTTATTCTCGTCAATTTTATCTTTATTCTCAAAAGGATAATGCCATTGTGCATAAGGCATTGCTCCAGAATCAAACCAAACATCAATTAAATCGCTTTCGCGTTTCATTGGCTGGCCCGAAGCCGAAACTAAAGTAATTTCATCAACTACATTTTTATGTAAGTCAATTAAATCATAATTTGTTTCAGTCATGTTTCCGATTTCAAAACCTTTGAACGGATTTTCTTTTTGAAAACCAGCTTCAATAGATTTTTCGATCGCATTGTACAATTCTTCCACAGAACCAATAAGAACTTCTTCTTTTTTGTCTTCTGTTCTCCAAATTGGCAACGGAATACCCCAATATCTAGAACGAGATAAGTTCCAGTCGTTGGCATTTTTCAACCAATTTCCAAAACGTCCTTCACCAGTAGACTTAGGCTTCCAATTGATAGTTTCGTTCAGGTCGAACATCCTATCTTTTACATCGGTTACTTTAATGAACCAAGAATCTAGTGGATAATATAATAACGGTTCATCAGTTCTCCAACTGTGTGGATAACTATGTACGTATTTTTCAACCTTAAAGGCTTTATTTTCTTCTTTTAATCGAATAGCAATTTCAACATCTACAGAACGCTCTGGCGCCTGACCTGCATCATAATATTCGTTTTTCACATATTTACCAGCCAAATCACCTAAATGAGAAGTGAATTTCCCTTGTAAATCTACTAATGGAACTGCTGTTCCATTTTCATCTAAAACCAACATTGGCGGTACTTCTGGCTTAGCTTCTTTTGCTACTTTAGCATCATCAGCACCAAAAGTCGGAGCGGTATGTACAACTCCTGTTCCGTCTTCTGTAGTAACGAAATCTCCGGCAATTACTCTAAATGCATTTTCAGCATTTTGATATGGTAATACGTATGGCAATAATTGCTCGTAACGAATTTCAACTAAATCTGCACCTTTTGCTTCTGCTAAGATTTTGTACGGAAGTTGTTTGTCGCCATTTTTTACTTTGTCGAAATCAGCTTCCTCTTCACTTGCAAAAAATCCTTTTCCGAATTGTTTTCCAACTAAATTTTTAGCCAAAATAACATTGACTGGCTCAAAAGTATATTGATTGAATGTCTTTACTAAAACATAATCGATTTTTGGTCCAACTGTTAAAGCAGTATTCGAAGGCAATGTCCAAGGCGTAGTCGTCCAGGCCAAGATGTGAATATCTCCAAAACCTTGTAAAAAGCTTGGCAATGTTTCTGGCAAAGTTTTGAATTGTGCTACAATAGTAGTATCCGTAACATCTCTATAAGCACCAGGCTGATTTACCTCGTGAGAAGATAATCCAGTTCCAGCTTTTGGAGAATAAGGCTGAATTGTGTATCCTTTGTACAACAAACCTTTATCATAGATTTGTTTCAAAAGCCACCAAACCGATTCCATATATTTGGGTTTGTAAGTCACGTATGGATCTTCCATATCTACCCAATACCCCATTTTTTCGGTCAAATCATTCCATACGTCGGTATAACGCATTACGGTTTTTTTACACGCTTCGTTATATTCTTCGATAGAAATTGTTTTACCAATATCTTCTTTTGTTATTCCAAGTTCTTTCTCAGTACCTAATTCTACAGGTAAACCGTGAGTATCCCAACCCGCTTTTCTTTTTACCTGAAAACCTTTTTGAGTTTTATATCTGCAAAAAATATCTTTAATCGCACGTGCCATCACGTGGTGAATTCCCGGTAATCCGTTTGCTGAAGGCGGACCTTCAAAAAATACGTAAGGCTCTGCACCTTCGCGAGTAGTTACACTCTTTTCAAATATATTTTCTTTCTTCCAAAAATCAAGAACTTCTGACGCTACTGTTGGTAAGTCAAGTCCTTTGTATTCAGTAAATTTTGTACTCATTTTATCCTTTTCTTAAACGAGGTGCGAAAGTAATAAAATTAAGTCGAAAGTCGAAAGTTGAAAGTCGAAAGTTACTGATTGGGGTGAATTTTAAGAAAAAACTTCTTTTAAAACCTCCAAAGATTTAGGTTTTTTGAATCCATCCAAATGAAAACTGTAATAATCTATTATGATTTTCAGCAAAATTTGTCTTTCGATAACATGAAAAACCTTTTGATCATTATCGAATTTTAAATCAATAAGCTTTTTAAACAAATTTGTTTCGTGTTCCGTTAAAGATCCTATGCCATGAAACAGTGTAAAAACGCCTTCGTTCATCTCAAAATAAGGCAAATCTATTTCTGAAACATCGGGATAAAAACCCATATATTTTGTTGCTTCCAAAAGCAAAATTAAATGAAAATTAGATATTTCATCATGATGATCCAGCCAGGTCAATGCTGTTTCTAAAAACACAAAAAGCGATTCATTTTTTTCTTCCTCCTGAATCGAATAATGCAGCATTTCAGACAAGAACATAACCATCGTACTTTTTACAAGATCAGTATGAATACTCTGAAAAGGAACTGCAGTTTTGATTTCTTTGAAATTTTCTAAAGTGCCTTTATTTTTATGAATGGCTTCAATTTCCAAAATAGACAAAGGCTGAAAATAAGCAATCTTCTGACTCGCTTTTCGACTTGAGAAAGCATCACGCACAAAATAAGATTTCAAACCGTTTGAAAGTGTAAAACATTTTACAATCAAACTTTTTTCCTGAAATTTCAATGCTGAAATAACGATTGCTTTTGTTTTTATTTGCACTTGTGAATTTTAGGTTATTTGGATCGAATCTAAACGATGAAACTAAAACTATCGAATTATCATTACTTTTTTAACTTTGGTTTCTACTCCGTCCTGAGCAGAAATAAAAATCATATAGACTCCTGATGCCACTTTATATCTTCCAAAAGCTGAAGTATCCCATTCTATTGTTCCTCCTTCCGAAGTAGTTTCATAAACCAGGTTGCCTTCAATATCAGTAATTTTTATATTTGCCTTATCAATTAATCCCGCTATTTTTACAGTTCCGGTATATCCTGGACGCACAGGATTTGGATATACATAAACATTATTGAGATTTTCATTTGCATCAGTTGCAGTTCCTTTAAAAGAAATCATTCCTTTACTGGTCGCTATAAAAACCTCTCCTGTTTTACTGTTTATTTTAATATCATTAACTGCATTACTTGGCAAAGGTGAATTATTTATAGTAAAATGATATTTGGTTTCCTGACCATTTGGCGAAATCATAAAAACACCTGAATCAAGAGTCCCAATCCATTTATTGTTTGCACCATCAACTACTATTGAAGTAATGAACTGCTCATACAGTAATTCCTGTGCGAGATTGTCTTCTATAATGATAATAGGGTTTGCTTTTAATTGATTTTCTGATTGAAAATTTCCAGTATTTGATAAAACCCTAAGCCCTCTTGTAGTACCAATCCATAATTGATTTTTTGCATCAACTGCAATACTTCTTACATCTGCAACCGGTAAATTCCCTGCATCCACTCCTATCGTCATTTTCTTGAAGGTATTTGAACTTTCGTTAAAACCTATCACACCTTCTCTGCTAGTTGCAATCCATTTTGTGTTATTTTTATCGATTACTATATTCGAAAAATTGGTAGCTTCTGGATTTTCTAAAATTGCACTTATCTCAAAGGTTTGCCATTGCCCATTAGATTTTAAAACCTTTAGTCCATTTTTAATTCGGCTATTTGTTACCCAAAGATTACCTGATTTATCAAAGGCAGTACCATTGATGCGTATATCTGAGGAATTAGGATCTGTAGAAGTTAAAGACTCTAAACCACTGTTTTTTTCATTATATAAAACAGATGCTACATCATTTTCAATTTTCAATAACCCAGAGAAAAAGGAACTGGCATAAATTAGATTTTCATTGTTTGGATTTACAATTACCCTTGTTATGGAAAAAGCATTTAAGACATCTGAAAAAGAGAAATTCAACCAGTCTCCAGAACTGTACTTACTAATCCCATAACTATCTAAAGGATAAGGATTATATTGAAAGTCGTAATTACCATAAACTATCCATGTATAACTGGGAGAAACTGTTAAAGAAAAGATGTCATTTCTTAAAGGACCATTGGGAGTACTGTTTTCAAAAATAGCTGAGGCTGACAGCGAAGTACTAAACACCCCATTTTCTTCAGTTCCGATATATATAACATCACCAACAGCAGTAGCGCAAGTAAAATTCAGTCTATCATCCAAAACCTGAATGTTGGATATATGTCGATTAAGAATCATCTGGTTATTGTATATAAATACCGATCCAGGAGTAGTTATAAATAAATTATTATTTACTGCCCTCATATCAGTAACTGATTCTTGAAGCTGCAGAAAACCAACAAACACATTTGAATTGTATCTATGAATATATCCTGATCGATTTATCGCAATTAGTTCTAAACCTAAAGCTTCAATACTTGACCAATCACCTGAATTAATAACAGACCATTGATTATAGTCAATTAAATTTGCACTGCCTGCATTGGCTTTTCTAATTCCATTTGAAGTTGCTGCATAAATAAACCCATTAAAAATAGCAGTCTGTCTTACACTTATCTGTCCACCAACGTCACCAATAAAATAAGTATCTCCAAATTGCAGCGTATTCAAATTAAACTGGACGATTCCAAAATCACATGAAAGATATAGCAATCCATTATATTCCATAAAATGATTTATTTTTTTAACATTAGATGGAATTTGTTTATTTATGATATCAACTTTTTTTATTAAACTTCCATCGGTTTCGTCAATAATAATCAGTAAACCATTTTCATAACCTATTATTCTTTTTTTAAAATTTTCACTATAGTATGTTGCTGATATTGACAGCCCAGAAAGCCCGTCAATAGTGGTCGTTGTTTTAATAAGATTTGTTACTACATTTTTAGAAAACAAAGCATTTTGTGAAGCTGCAAAAACAGTGGTAGAATTTGCAGTCAGATCCTTAATGTTATTGTATGAAAAATAGCCTTGCCATGATAATCTATTTTGTGAAAAGGCATTAAAGGCAATCAAAAGTAAAATAGACAAAATTTTTATTTTCATGATTTGATAGTTCAGATTCGCAAATATAACACAAACAAAAGTATTTGATTTTTGTTCTCTTAAAATAAAAAATGCCTTCGATTTATCTTAAAGACAAATGAAGGCAATCTATAAATTTTAATAAAATTACACTACACCCTGAGCAAGCATAGCATCAGCAACTTTTACAAAGCCTGCAATATTGGCTCCTTTTACGTAGTTTACATAGCCGTCCTCACCGACACCATATTTTTTACACTGATTGTGAATGCCCACCATAATTTCTTTTAACCTTAAATCAACTTCCTCGCTAGTCCAGTTTAATCGAATAGAATTTTGTGTCATTTCCAGACCTGATGCAGCAACACCACCAGCATTTGCTGCCTTTCCGGGAGCGAATAGAACTTTATTATCTAAAAACAATTTAATAGCCTCTAATGTACAAGGCATATTAGCGGCTTCTGTTACACATAAAACCCCATTATCTATAAGTTTTTGGGCATCTTCTCCATTAAGTTCATTTTGAGTTGCACAAGGAATGGCGATATCCACTTTTACTTCCCACGGACTTTTCCCTTTATGAAAGATGGCTTTTGGATATTTTTGCAGATAAAGTTCTGCCCTGTTATCACCAGTAGCTCTCATTTCTACCATATGATCGATTTTCTCTCCGAAAATACCTTCTTCATCATAAATATAACCATCAGGACCTGAAATTGTCACTACCTTTCCTCCTAATTCATTTATTTTTAGTGCAACTCCCCATGCTACATTTCCAAATCCGGAGATTGCTACTCTTTTACCCTTAATTTCATGTCCGATAGTTCGCAACATTTGATCAGTAAAATAAACAACTCCATAACCTGTAGCTTCCGGACGAATCAATGAGCCGCCGTAAGCAAGTCCTTTTCCGGTTAAAACACCGGTAAATTCATTTCGGATTCTTTTGTACTGACCAAATAAATAGCCTATTTCCCTGGCACCGACACCAATATCCCCGGCAGGAACATCTAAGTCAGGACCAATATGACGACATAATTCAGTCATAAACGACTGGCAAAAACGCATAATTTCTCCATCAGTTTTGCCTTCCGGATCAAAATCTGAACCGCCTTTGCCTCCGCCCATAGGAAGTGTTGTCAAACTATTTTTAAAAACCTGCTCGAAAGCCAAAAATTTCAATACCGACAAATTTACACTATGGTGAAATCTGATTCCGCCTTTGTAAGGACCAATAGCCGAGTTCATTTGAATCCTGAATCCTCTATTTACAATTATTTCTCCTTTATCATCTACCCACGGAACCCTGAAAATTATGGAACGTTCCGGTTCTGCAATTCTTAAAAGTAAATTTTTACCATCGTATTTTTTTTGTTCAGCTATAAATGGAATTACAGTTTCTGCAAATTCTCTCACAGCTTGAAGAAATTCCGGTTCGTTTGGATTTTTTGACTCTACAAGAGCCATAAATTCATTTATTTTTTGCTTCATCATTTTTGAAATAATTATTAAAACAAATCTAATATTTGTTCAATTAAATAAGAAAAACCATTTAAGAAAACGTTTTCGTAACACGCACAAAGATACTTTAAAATGATAATGCAAATTAATTTTTCACGAATTAGACAATAGAATTACATAATTTTCATTTAATATCAAAAATGATTTTGAGAGATAACGAATTGCAATAAAAACACATTATTTTCGTTAGAATTTTAAGTAATTTAATACTTATTTTTTAATTGACCTATATATTATTTTGAATGGAATATGTTTTTTATATATTTGTCAATGATTTGAAAGCCCTAAACTCATGCTCAAGCAAATAGCCCTCGTTTTTTTTACAATAGTTGGTTTCACAACTGCATCTCAAGCACAATTCAACCTAGCCCATGAAATAGGAGTCATTTTTGGCCCTGTCACTTTTCAGTCTGATTATGGCGAAAGAAACAATTTCGACAATAATATTGGAAACAATGGTTTTGGAATTGGAGTAGTTCACTTTTTAAACTTTTCTTCAAATGCAAATCGTGATTATTATTTTAATGAACATTTCAAACTTCGGTCAGAACTGTCATTTAATAAGGTTAATTTACAACATTTTGGGAAATGGGTTGAACATGATCCTGAAGCTTTGGACACACAACAGCTTAAAGCAATGAATGGAAAAACGACTTTATTAAATATTGGAACTCAGGTCGAATTTTTTCCTTTTATAAAGATTCATGATTTTGAAAATACTATAGGAAGTTTTAATCCGTACATCAGTGTTGGAATCATGGCAAGTTTTTATAATACTGAAGTTTCTTCTTCAATAGGTCAAATGGGAGATCCTGCTATTACTTATCCTAAATATCTTCCTCCATCAGATGGACGCCAAAATGGTTTTTCAAGTGAAAGTGGCGTTGCCGTTTCCGGAACTCTTGGAGCTGGTGTTCATTACAAACTAAATGAAATGAATGATTTAATGTTTGAAGTTCGTTATCAGGGATTCGCTTCTGACTGGATTGACGGATTAAATCCAAATAAAAATCTTTACAAGGAAAACAAATCCAATGATTCTCAGGTATGGTTTAATTTCGGATATGTTTATTATTTAGAATTTTAAACTCCTAAAACTATAAAAAACAAAACCCCGACTCTTTCTGAATCGGGGTTTTGTTTTTTTATGCTAAAGCCTGTTCTAAATCGGCTATTAAATCTTCTGCATCTTCTATACCAACACTCAATCGAACTAAGTCATCCGTAATGCCAACTTCTGCCCTTTTATCCGCTGGAATCGAAGCATGTGTCATTAATGCAGGATGATTCGCCAAAGATTCAACTCCACCTAAAGATTCTGCCAGAGTAAAAACTTTCAACTTCTCCAAAAACGAAATCGAATCTTCTTTTTTCCCTGAAACAAATGTAAAAGAAACCATCCCTCCAAAAGCTTTCATTTGTTTTTTTGCAATTTCGTGAAACGGATGGCTTGGCAATCCAGGGTAATAAACGGTTTTTATTTTTGGATGATTACTTAGATATTCCACCACTTTTTCACCATTTTCACAATGTCTCTGAACTCTTAACGAAAGTGTCTTAATTCCCCTTAAAACTAGAAAACTATCCATTGGGCCTAATGTTGCTCCGGTAGCAAATTGCTGAAAATGCAATTGCTCACCCAAAACTTCGTCTTTTACAATTAAAGCACCGGCAATAACATCAGAATGTCCGCCTAAATATTTCGTTGCCGAATGCATTACGATATCCGCACCTAAATCAAGTGGTTTTTGCAAATAAGGCGTTGCAAAAGTATTGTCAACTGCCAGCCAGATTTTATGTTCTTTGGTGATTTTTGAAATTTCCTGAATATCAGCCAGTTTCATCAATGGATTGGTTGGTGTTTCAACCCAAACCAGTTTTGTGTTTTCATTAATCAAAGACTTCAATTTTGCAACATCGGTCATATCAACAAAATGGAATTTAATTCCCGAGTCTTTATAAATTCTGGTAAACATTCTGTATGTTCCTCCATATAAATCATCCATTGCAATAACTTCGTCACCTGCTTTGAAAGATCTCAAAATACAATCGGTAGCTGCCAGTCCTGAAGAAAAAGCCAATCCGCGATTACCGTTTTCAATACTCGCTAATGCATTTTCTAATGCTGTCCTTGTAGGGTTCGATGCCCTGCTGTACTCGTAGTCACCCAAAGGCTGACCTGGACTTGTCTGAACGAAAGTTGAAGTTTGATAAACCGGGGGCATAACAGCTCCTGTACTTGGATCATGATGCTGGCCACCATGGATTACTTTGGTATTGAATTTCATATCGTAAATATTTATATCAAATGTATTCCCGCATCGATAGTCTGTGTTGCACAAACTTACTGATTGTTGAGATTTTCATATGATTTATGTTTTAAAAATCGTAATTTTAGAATACAAATTTACCGTTTAATTTATTTTAATTCCGCTGTTATCACTTACCTTTTATTATAATTAACACTTTTGAATATGAAACATTATACTATTCTCGTTTTTTTGCTTTTGATCCTGACGAGCTGCAATAAAGAACTTTCCTTTGAAAATGAACTATTTGAAAAAGAATCCTCTCTTCCGTGTAAAAACGATTGCCCAAAAATTACCATTAACATTCCAATAGCAAAAAATATCCCTGTTGTTACTGACAGCATTAATAAAAAAGTTTTTTCAACAGTAAAAGAAATTGTTTATTTTGGAGAAAAACCTTTGAATGCGAAAGACTTTCAAACGTTAACAACTGCTTTTATTGCTTCTTATGAAGAAATGCATAAAAAATTCCCAAGTGAAACTTTTGGATGGGAAGCAAAAGTTAAAGGAAATATTGAATATCAATCAGAACAAATCATAAATATCAAAATTGACCATTACACTTTTACAGGCGGTGCTCACGGCTATCAGGGTTTTCGATCTTTATTATTTAATCCTGAGACCGGAAAAACAATTTTTACCAATCAGATTTTTAAAAACGAAAAAGAATTTAGGGCTTTCGCCGAAAAAGAATTCAGAACGAAATATAAAATACCGGAAAAATCAAACATTAATGCCACTGGACTGATGTTTGAAAACGACAAATTCCAATTACCGCAAAATATCTTTTATACTGAAAAAGGCCTGCTTTTATATTACAACTCTTATGAAGCTGCATCTTATGCTGATGGATCAAAAGAACTTTTATTTCCGTATGAAAAAATCAGTAAATATTTAATTTATCAATAATTTCAAAAAGCAACTTAAAAACCTTTTATTGTACATCATATTTCATTTTTCGTAAAATACGAAGGGATTCTTTAAAGGACAAATACACTTGTGAAAAAGGTTTCAAAAGCAATTTGGCATCAATTAATTTTTGTTTGGCATCATCAAATCCATTAAGGTAACAAATCATAAAAGTTGAAGGAAGATTTTCTAAATCAATCAATTCCCGTTCTGACAAAGCATGATTTTTTTGCAATTTGGTAAGTAAGGCAATATTGGAATTATAAATATGATGCAGCATCTTGCGATTAAACTCCGGAGGCTGAAAAAGAAATTCACGATCAATTTTGTAATAACCATTATCAAAAAAATGAATGGTTTGCTTTTCTAAAGGATAATAGCTGGTTTTGTCATTTAATCCAAGTGGAACATATTCGGTTATAGTAAAAGTATCTTCATTATAAACAATAGTAACCACATCCTGAGCCGAATAGAAAAGCTTAATCTGTTCATTGATTAATTCAATATCTACACGTGAAAGAAAAGTTGTGTCCCGGGATTTTTTAGGCACTCCGGCCCAGCAAATTACAAACAATTCCTTAAAAACATGATATTTAGGCGACATGTCCTTATGCCTGAAATTCATAAAATCAAACACGCCGTCGAGTGTATATTGAATACTGTTACGGGAACTGTTCTCTATTCCGATTACTGTTTCCGTATTCTGGTAATTTTTTTCCACTTCACCTTCAACCGGAACCGAATTACTGCCACGTCTTATGAAAACACTATTGGCAGGTGTCGTATGAATTCCTTTTTTAAAGTAGGAAATTTTGTTTTTTGGTTTAATTGTAACCAATCCCACAACCTTGTCTTTTGGAAGATTTGGAAAAGGCACGTTTTCATATTGAATTTTTGGCGGATTTTCAAGAAAAGCATTGACAAGATTCTGAATCCGGCTGTCATCAAAGAAATCGTCACCCACTATTTCATTGTCGTGATCTTCTACTCCAACCACTATATAGGAATTATTGGTTGGATTTGAATTGGATAAGGCGCAAATGTGTTTCAGAAACTTCCCTTTCCCTTCACGAGAATGTAAATTCAACTGCCTTTTTTTATCATAAAAACTGCTCTCGTCATTATGAGCGAGCAGGTTTTTTATTAATAGGCGTTTGTTGATCATTTTTTTAGATTATTTAGACTGGCTTAGATTTTAGACCTTTTAGATTGTTTTTATTTTAGACTCCTTCAGATTATGAAAAGCTAAATCTAAAAAGTCTAAGTTAGTCTAAAAATCTAAGTTAGTCTCTTTTCAAAATCGTTGATGATGCCTGAGCCGTACACATAACAACCAAATCAGCAATATTTACATGGTACGGTCTTGAAACTACAAAATGAATAATATCAGCAATATCTTCTGCCAGCAAAGGTTCAAAACCTTTATAAACATTAGACGCTCTTTCAACATCACCTTTAAAACGTACTTCGCTAAACTCTGTTGCAACCAATCCGGGATGAATCCCGCCTACTTTTATTCCAAACTGATTCAAATCGATTCGCATTCCCTGAGTAATCGCATCCACAGCATGTTTTGATCCGCAATATACATTCCCGTTTGGATACACTTCTTTTGCCGCTGTTGAGCCAATATTGATGATATGTCCCGATTTCCTTTCTGTCATTTGCGGAATAATGGCTTTAGAAACATACAAAAGTCCTTTTACGTTGATATCAATCATAGCCTCCCAATCATCAACGTCCCCATTCTGAATGGGATCTAAACCATGGGCATTCCCGGCATTATTGATCAGGATATCAATTTCAGAAAAATATTCCGGTAATGAACTAATACTTT
>Ga0247805_1001164_pt1 | contig 12771 bp, 8 predicted proteins | sample UWRJL044104R1_FD_180930 | JGI IMG/M metagenome (GOLD analysis project Ga0247805, IMG submission 180930) | Plant litter microbial communities from Arlington Agricultural Research Station in Wisconsin, United States - UWRJ-L044-104R-1 | ecosystem: Environmental > Terrestrial > Plant litter >...
AAAGATAAATCACGTTCCCATCCTTAATATATTCTAAAGGTTAAGGAACTGTATTCTTCATGTTCCTTTTGTTCATTAAACATAAGGAAACTAAGAGTTAAATTTGTTCATTTCATTCATTATTCAATCGGAAACATATAATATAGCGCTCATAGTTAAATAATTAACCTATTAAGTATAAATTAGTAGATGTTTTTATAGAATGACGGATAAATATTAAATACCTCTTGTTCATTTTAAACACATATGTGTATATTGGTTTCCATAATACGCCATTTATTATCTAATGGCTAAAGAATAAATATCAAAAATTATCACTCTTGTATGGAATACGGTCAACAACTCAATGAGCTAAAAGGCTTAATTCTCTCCAAATGCGGAATACGGTATGTCACGCCCGCGGATTGTAAAAGGATCTCAATAGAAATTAGTAGAGAGCTCAACAAAAATGTGAGTGAGACTACTATTAAAAGACTATTCGGATTTGCAGTCGTCAAACATAAATTCTCAAATTTCACCCTCACTACCCTCGCGGATTTTGTAGATATGGCTAAGGTAACCGAATTCATTATTCCGGAAGCTGAAAAATGTGCTATAGAATTTAAAAGTTTGAGAGAGAAAGCAAGTAAAATAACTCAGTTTACATTAAAGACCATAAAAAACAGGTCAGGAATTCCATATCAATACACAATCAGCAGAGACTACGCTGTAAAAGATTTTGAAAGATTCTATAAGAACGAAACTATTTTCACCAGCCTGGTTTCACAGCCGGGATATGGCAAAACAATCTCATTAAGTCACCTGGCTGAAGAGATGTTTTATGCAGAAAAAGCTCCTTATAAAGAATCGACAGTTTTATTTTTAAAGGCCTATAATTTCTTCAGTAAAGAGCTGGCAAGACTTCATATAGATGAACTGCTGCAAGTTCATTTACAGCTGAACGACAAACAAAATATACTCGACTACATAAATAAAACCCACGAGATTAATAACAGTAAATTTGTTCTCATTATTGATGGTTTTTCGGATATGCCCGTGCTCAAGGAAGATCTGTTCCGCATATTTGATAACCTGATCAACCTGATTTGCGCCCTCGAAGATTATAAGAACATCAAGCTGATATTAAGCATGCGGTCCACTACCTGGACTCGCTTTTACGACAGGATCCGGCATTCTTCCTTTCTAATGGACCATTGGTTTCCCGGGCAACATTACAACGCGAATGAGATGAATAATGTACCTGCATTCTCAGAAAAAGAAGTTGACGCAATTGTTTCTAAACTGAACGAGCAACAAACAGTTTTAATTAGCCCCGCACTGAAAGCCCAACTTAAATATCCCTTCCAGATTCAATTGTATTATCAGCTGAAAGAGGAAAATCCTGATTTCAGCTATTACTCAAACATCACATTTTTCGAACTTGTATCGCGCTTTATTAAAGAAAAAATTTATCATTCAAACTATTATACAGAGAAGATTCTCTTCCTGAAAAAAATCATTAAACTAACCAATTACGGAAAGAACGCTAAATCCGTTGAGAAAGATAAGTTATTCAGTGAATTATCGTCGTTCCGTAACGCTTATATGGAACTCATTGCAGATGGTATTTTAATGGAGGAGAAAAGTGCAGATGAATCCCACCCTAAGGAGTATGTGCGCTTTCTTCACCCACATACATTTGAATATTTTTTATTTGTTGAGATTCTGGAAAAATTCAATCTTCAAACCAACAGCGGGTTTTTCAATTTCATCAATAAGGAATACGAAGGAAGCAACGTCAGGTTTCAGCTTTTGCAATGGACTGCCAGATTTCTGATTATCACCAACAATTTCAACGGGTTGCGTCAATTGCTTGAAATAGACTTGGTGAGTTTTGAATTGAATTATCTGCTACTTTTTACAGCTGAAGAAATTAAATACAGGTCAAAATCTGATTCTGCTTTGCTGGAAACACTGGAAAAGCAGAAATTCCATGATTATGTGATCTCCAAGCTCAATAATTTTGACTTCATTGACTCCTGCTATAGAGAGTCTATTCTTGCGTTCATTAGCATCACTAAAAACCAGGACCACCTGATTACGTATTACGCTATTTTGGGGATTATCGATTTTTGCCGTCTTGATAAAGTGTCCATCAAGAACAATATCGAAATATTAAGTAATTATGAGGATTCAACTTGGATGTTTCATCCTGCACACTCTTTACAGGTTATTCTTGCTATTCTGAATGGTACACCTGTTAAAGATCCTACTCTGCTGCAACAAATAGCAGATCTGAAAAAGGGAAAAAACCCGTTCAATATCGAAAAAGGCCAGACAATGAATACAAAGGTGTGTATCGGTTATGTCTATCTGCTATTTATCAACCTGCTTACAGGTGATCCTGAATCCGGTGCAGATATGTTACAGGAAATATTAAAGATACACGCTGAGGACAACAGAGGTAAAACTGTTTTCAGCAACTATTTGATATTCCTTTACGGGTTGTTTCTTGCACAGTCAAAGTCTGTTAAATATATCAGACAGGGTGAAACTCTTATTGAGGAGTATCTGCAGAAAAAAGACATGCGTTTAAGCAGATATCAGGAAGCTATTATATCAATGTTGAAGGCACAGCAGGCCTACTCTAAAAAAGATTACGTACGTGTGTTAAGCTATTCTGCAGATGGACTTGCTATGTTTAGACGTAATGACATTGCTTTAAACCCTATTATGATTTATAACCTCCTGATCAAAGTTTATTCGGATTTAAAAAATTATGGAAAGGCGCAGGAATACACACTGGAAAAGATGGAGTTAATTAATAAATGCCAGATTGACCAAAAAGTTTTCGCTAACTTTTAACTAATTGGTTAATTCAGCTGTCGTGCGATGGGGTCTTATCGGCTATATTTATAATAATAGCATCCAGTTCTTTCGCTGAGTTTTCCAGATGCAACAACAATTCTTCTTTATCATCGCCGGGTTCGAAATTCTTAAGCAAATCGACTAGTCCCATGACCCTGGCAAGTGGCGCCCGCACCAGATGAGATTGTATCCAGGCAATTTCCTTAAATTTCTTATTCTGCTCCTCGATTTCTCTCAGGTGCATTTTATTCTGGGTGATATCCCGTTGTATAGATATCCAGTGTGTCACCTTGCCGCTTTCGTCGGCGATGGGTGCATTACTCTGGCTAACCCAATATTCCTTCCCCTGCTTGGTATAGTTGATTACCTCGATCTCACAGGGTACCTTATTCGCTATCGCCGCACTGAGTTTTCTAATTTCATCCCTGTCTGTTTCCGGCCCTTGTGATATTCTTGGAGAGGCACCTAACAGTTCATTTTTATGATACCCAGACATACGGGTAAATGCTTCGTTGACATAAATAATGGCCTGACCACTGCCCTCTACATTGCCGGTACAGATTAAAACGGCATCTGTAGCATTAATTACGACTGATTCAAGCAACCTTGACCACTCTTCTTCCTGTTTACGCTGCGAGATGTCTTGCATACTACAAATCATCCGGACAGATGCTCCCTGGCCGTCGAAGACCATAAAACCACGGTCAAGTACAAATTTATATGACCCGTCCGAACAGCAAAATCTATATTCTTCCTTCCACCTCGCAATCCGGTTTATAATATGCTGTTTCATGTTATGTGTAACACGCTCCCGGTCTTCAGGATGAATCTGATTTGCCCACCATTCACTGCTGGTGGTATTTTCAATAAGGTCTTTATAACCAAAGATTCCCTTAATCCCTTTATTCCAGTGTATTTTCCCTGTCAATAGATTCCAGTCCCAGATTGTATCACTGGTCGCCTTAGAAACAATCTCGTATCGTTCTGCACTTTCCCGAAGCGCTGCTTCATTTTTAACGCGTGCAGTGACGTCCCTGAAACTGCATAGATATCCGCCAATTGCAGGATCTTCCGTTAAATTAACCAACAACGTTTCTACCCAGAATGTATCGCCTGCAAGATTTTTACATCTTAGAGGTTCAAGCCTGATCCTGTCAAAAGAATAGATATTTTCAAAATATTTAAGTAGTTTTTCATGGTCCCTCTTATCGACATACTGTAATGAGGAGTGCCCGATAAATTGTTCTGCCATGGCATCTTTCCCGAGAAATTTCAATAAGGTCGGATTGAGATAAATGTACCTGAGATCTACGCCGACAACAGCGATCATGTCGCCCCCGTCTTGCACCATTTCCATGAACTTACGCTCCTGCTGCCCTAGTTCAATTTGCTTTAACGGTAATGGCCGGATGCTTGAGATCGTAACTAAAACAGCATTTTTAATTGGTGCATCGATGTCGCTCAGATGCAGTAATACAACCAGATTTTCACCGCCTTTAGTGGTATGAATCTGCTGCTGTTTACGCTCGCCAAACTGAATAGCAGACAAATTATCGTCATTGCCGGACCAAAGCTCGTTAACCTCCATTTGCAGGAATTCTGCTAAGCTGTACCCATATACTCTAACTGCAGCATCATTAACCAGCAGAAACTTCAGAGAGATACGATCATACACCCACATGGGGAGTGGTGACGAATGAAAAAGGAGTTCATTAGTCATGGTAATACAGGGTTATCATATTGTAATTATACAAAAAAATAAACAAAAGAACCCTTCCGTCTGGAAGGGTTCTTTTGTTTAAATGAAATGAACAGGGGGTGTTATTTATAGCTCGCTGCAAGCTTAAGTGCTTCATAAGCATTAACGATTCCACCGCTGATAGAAAGCTCTGCAAAAGGCACAACTTTAGCCTCTTCTCCTTCTTCACCACTGATCTCCACATCATGATTGACTTTTGTTACGGTCTTCATGATGATCTCTTTTACCTGAGCAGCTTTCAGCTTAGGATAGTATGACCTGATTAGCGATGCTAAACCTGCAACTACCGGAGAAGCCATACTCGTACCATTATAAGCCTCATATTTAGAGCCTGGAACAGTCGAGTAAATCTGCACACCTGGTGCAAATACGTCAACTGTTGTTTTACCATAGTTAGAGAAAGAAGCTTTCAGTGTCTTGTCATCTTTAGGCCCCGAAGCACCGACTACTATATAAGCATCGGCAATTCCGCCACCTTCATATCTGCGATCCGGAAAGCTTTTCTCTACGTCCAGGTTCTTATTATCATTTCCTGCAGCCTGAATGATAAGCACATCTTTTGACATTGCATATTTTACCGCATCATCGACTGCTTTTTTATCCCAGGAATATGCTTTACCAAAACTCATGTTTAATACCTTCGCGCCATTCTCTACAGCATAGCGGATTGCATTAGCTACATCTTTATCTCTTTCATCTCCGTCCGGAACACTACGCACACCCATAATCTGCACATGGTCTGCAACGCCTTTTATACCGAGGTTGTTAGTACGGTCTGCCGCAATAATACCGGAAACATGTGTACCGTGACTGGCATCAGGCCCGGCTACATCATTATTACCATAGAAACGCTCTTTGCTATCTGCATAATTATCGCCGACAAGCTCCGGACGCGGATCATAATTCATATTCAGATTGTATGCTAATTGTTTCTGATAATGATCTAATCCTTTCTTAATCTGTGATTCGTAAAAATCTTTATAAGTCGTATTTTCTAACTGGCTCACCATAATACCTTTAAGCCGGTCTTCCATACCTGTTTGTGTCTGAACATTTTTGAAATCTGCCTGATCCGGGTTGTCTTTACCCATCTTTTTCACCATTTCGTCCAACACACCTTTTAAAGCTGAAATATTAGCAACAGCGTTCTCTGCTTCGTCTTTCTGCTTGTCGAAATCTGTTTTAGCTTTCTGATAAGCTTCGAACGCGGGCAGGTCTTCTGCTTTTACGGTTTGTGCAGTCTGCTTATCAAACTTCGCAGAATCTCTTCTTAATATTCTTGTCAATTCAAGCGTTTCGTGGTCCACAGAGCCTTTCGCCGATCCCAGAAAGTTCCAACCGTGTACATCATCTATATAGCCGTTTTTATCATCGTCCTTTCCATTTCCTGCAACTTCTTTTTTATTGGTCCAGATTACACTTTTAAGGTCTTCGTGTGTAGTCTCCACACCGCCGTCCAGTACGCCGACAATCACAGGAACGGCTTTCTTTCCTTTCAATAGTTCTTTATATGCTTTTTCTGTACTGATTCCAAATACGGTATCTTGTTTCAAATCCTGGTTCTGCCAGTTGTTATTCTGCTGTGCAAAAGCGCTAAACCCCAGTCCGAAGGCAAATACAGTACTTAAAGCAGCACGCATCATCAATTTATTCTGTCTTGTATTCATAGTATGTTATAATTAGTCTTAAAACGTAAAACCGGAGAATTATTGTCCCGCCTGACGGCAAGGCGCGAACTGTATTAAAGAATAGTTCCCAGGCCCGGTAATCAAAGTTAAGAATAGAGCTTATTATAAAATAAAAAAACCAGATATTTCTACCTGGTATTAAATATTATATAGTTGTAAACGGATTATTTCTTCAATAAATCAAATTAAGCGTCAGCGAGTATCGCATAGAAATCACGAATTCTGTTAAAGGACGGATGCAGCGAAACGACATTGCCAAATACAAGTAAGGCCGGGGAAGATATTTTATGATCCTCTACCAGTTCTGCTATCGTGTCTACCACACCAACGAGAATATGCTCATCTACTGTGGAGCCATTTTCAATCACAGCTACCGGAAGTCTTTCTTTACCTTCTTTTCTGAATACCTCAGCAATTTCCCTAATTTTCTCAATTCCCATTAAAACCACAACCGTTGCGTCAGATTTCGCGGCTCCGGTTAAGTCAGCTGAAATTTCGCCGCGGGTATTTACCCCGGACAGAACCCAGAAACTTTCGCTCAATTCACGATAGATCATTGGGATTTTGTGTAAACCAGGAACTCCTGTTGCACTGGAAATACCAGGAATAATTGAAGTTTCAATGCTATAAGATTCCGCGAAATCAACCTCCTCGTAGCCTCTGGCAAATACAAAAGGGTCTCCGCTTTTCAAGCGCACCACATGACCGTAGTTGAGTGCGTAATCTACCATAAGCTGGTTTACAGCCTGCTGGGAAAAAGCCTCATCGCCAGTTCTGTTTCCTACAAAAATTTTGATTGCTTTTTCTGGTGCATGATTGAGTAATGCTTCATTCACAAGTGCATCGTATAAAACCACATCAGCACTCTGCAATGCTTTAACACCTTTAAGACTGATCAAATCGGGATCACCAGGTCCTGCACCAAGTAGCGTAATCCGAGGTTCGAGTTGATTGTTTTTGATTTGATTTAAGACCATAAGTAGCTAGATTTTTGTGATTATATATGTCCGTTAACACAAATATAACAAAGTCTATCGATTTACTGGTCTTTTATTCAGAAATAATTTTAAAATCCTTCTTCTCCGTTTAATTCACGCGCAATCACGTCTGCTACAGAGGTTTTAGACAAAACTTCAAGGGTAGCATCCCGGACATCAATAAAAGTTTTACGTATACCACATGTTTTTTCATCGTGGCATTCATCGCATTTTCTGTAGAATTTTAGACTCGCACAGGGAACCATTGCAATAGGCCCGTCCGTAATTCTCAGAATATCTGCCAGATAAATATCAGCTGCATCCTTATTAAGATTGTACCCGCCGCCGGCTCCTTTTTTACTGTATAAGTAGCCTGCATTACGCAAATCCAATAAAATCTGTTCCAGAAATTTCCTTGGAATCATCTCCTGCTCAGCAAGTTTGACAATTTGCATAGGAGGATTTTCGACATTCTTGCCTAAAGCCACCAGAGCTTTAATGGCGTATTTTGTTTTCTTAGACAACATATAGATACAAAGCTAAGAAAAGATTTAGTTATTGTTGAAATACAACAGTTTCATTACCTGCAGCGCACAATATCCCGTATTATATTCTTCTATTTCTTTCACAGACAACAGAATTTGAAAGGGCAATAGTCAGCGTAATAGTCAATATTGGCTATAAAATGCCTGTTAAAAGGGCAAAGTGTGGAGAAAGTCGGCACCTATATGATCTTTAGATAACACTCAAAATACTGATAATCAACGGAATTAATAAATAATGGCATGCTGGCATTATTTTGAAACATGTCTTATCAGAATTAACTATAACATATTTATAAATTTAAAACATATCACTATGAAAAATTTCATTTTATCAGCAGCCCTTTTAGTATTCGCAGGAGTTTCAACCGTTAATGCAAATGAAATTAAATCGCCGTTAGCGATTACAGTACAGCAAGATAGTTCAGCTAAAGTACCGGTTAAACTGGAAGAATTACCACAGCCAGTACAAACTACCCTGAAAGCTGATGCTTATAAAGACTGGGTGCCTACTACTGCATTTTTAATTACCAATGCTGATAAGTCTACTTATTATCAAGTAGATGTGAAAAAAGGAAATGAAGTTGCTTTCCTTAAAGTTGGACAAGACGGTACAGTTATTCAATAACCTTATCCATTTTATTAAAATATAATGATATAAAAGCCGGAAGTTCTCCGGCTTTTGTATTTTTGCCATAATATCAAAGCGGATAATCATGGCGAAAATACTAATTATAGAAGATGACCTCACGTTCTCACAACTACTGGAAGGCTTTCTTAAAAAGCACGGCCATGAACCGGTCATCGTCCATGATGTCAAAAATGCATTCAAATTACTTTCCCAGGATGAATTCCAGTTACTGCTTATAGATTACCGTTTACCTGACGGAAACGGTTTTGATATTTTAGCGCATGTCAGAGAAAAAGGACTGCACAGTCCGATTGTAATCATGACAAGCTTCAATGATGTTCGTACAGCAGTTAAATCTATTCAGCTTGGCGCAATGGATTATATCACCAAGCCTGTCAACCCTGACGAACTGCTGATGATTATTAATTCGGCATTAGATAAGAAAGATATTCCAGATACTAAAGATACTGTTGAACATAGCGATTTTATTAAAGGTAAAAGTGCTACAGCAGATAAATTATATGCACATATTGACCTGGTTGCTCCCACTGACATGTCTGTAATTATACAGGGTGAAAGTGGTACGGGAAAAGAATATGCTGCACGTACTGTACACACACAGAGTAAAAGAAATGGTAAACCATTTATAGCAATAGACTGCGGTGCCCTTTCTAAAGATCTTGCTGCAAGTGAATTATTTGGCCATGTTAAAGGTGCGTTCACTGGAGCTGTTAGTGATAAAAAAGGACAATTCGAAGCCGCCGATGGCGGAACGTTATTCCTTGACGAAGTCGGAAATCTGAGTTACGAAGTACAGGTAAAATTACTGAGGGCACTACAGGAACGGATTATACAGCCGCTGGGCAGTAATAAAAGGATTCCAGTAGATGTCAGAATTATCACAGCGACCAATGATGACCTGCTGAACAGCATCCAGCAGGGAGAATTCAGAGAAGATCTGTATCATCGTCTAAATGAGTTTAAAATCCTTTTACCTGCCTTAAGAGAGCGGGATAAAGATCTGGAGCTTTTCATTGAACATTTCATTAAACTTTCTAATAAGGAACTTGATCGTAATGTAAAGCACCTGGCGCCTGCCGTTAAATCACTTTTATTAAATTATGACTGGCCGGGTAACTTAAGGGAGCTTAAAAATGTAATCAAAAGAATGGTATTACTGACGCCGGGAGACACCGCTGAAATGGAATCGCTTCCGGATGAAATGATCCTTGCAATCAAGCAAAGTCCTAAACCCGGTGGTTCAGATTTAAAAGCAATCAATGAAAGTAATGAGAAAACCCTGATCATAGAGACGCTGATTAAGGTTAAATACAATAAATCAAAAGCTGCAAAGCTGTTAAATATCGATAGAAAAACGCTTTACAGTAAAATGGAGCGCTACGAGATAGAATAATTTACTGCTGCTGTAAGTTTGCAATCTTCTGGTCTACCAATTCAATAAGGGCATTCAATTCTGTAACCATCAATCTGGTCGTATTTGCGTCTTCTACTGTAATAGTACCTGCCCTGTCCAGACTGATCTCCATTAAACGAAATTCCGCAGCTAGTGTTGAGGCCCCCATCTGAGCTGTCCTCCCGGCGATACGGTGGACAATAAGTCTGGCTTCTTCGAACTCTGTCTTTTTCAGTGCTTCCAGCAAGGTCATGCTGTCCTGCTCGCAGTCATCTCTGAACCGGTTTAAAATTTTTAAAAGCAAGTCATTGTCTCCAAAGGTCATCTTTTCGATAACGCTTGTGTCGAAGTCTACCACGCTGGTGGTTATAGCTGGTTGTGTAATAATTTTCTGCGTAACTGGTATTGCTACGGATCCCGGTACCCGGAATACACCTAAAAGATCCGTTTCCCGGAAAGGTTTCATTAGTAAGCCATCAAATCCCTGTGCAAGGACAGACTCCAGTTCTTCCGGCAGGACTTGTGCAGTCATCGCAAATATCTTTACATCTGCAGGAATCTTTCTGCGCATCTGCTGACACAATTCTCTTCCCGAAATTCCAGGCATCCGGATATCCATTAAAATATAACTGACTTCATTATCCCATGGCGCAGACAGCATATCAACAGGACTGTTAAAGCACCGGTACGCAATATTACGCCGTTTAAAAATCACCTCGCACAAGTCTAGAATGAGACTGTCGTCATCGACCACCCAAACACGGCCCTGAACAACCGGCCCCTGCAGTTCAGGCGTATTTTTAGGAAGATCCGTTTCTTCTCCAACCTCCATAGTCAGATATACTGTAAAAGTACTTCCTTCTCCAGGTTTGCTCTTCACATAAATCCTTCCGCCTTGATTCTCTACCAGCGACCGGACAATATTCAATCCCAGACCAGCACCAGCTTTGTTAGTAACCTCTTTATCCGGAGAATCAATCTGCTCAAACTCAATAAATATCCGGTTACTCTGCTCCTCTGTCATTCCGATTCCAGTATCGGTTATAGTGAAAATCATGTGGAGCTGACCACCCTGCCGTTTATCTTCTGCCCGTAATAAAATCTCACCATGAGGCGTAAACTTAATGGCATTACTCAGCAGGTTATACAGAATCTGCTTTAAACGGAACGGATCTCCCATCACAATACCAGAACCGGAAAGATCTACGTCAGTACGCATGATCAGTTTTTTCTGTTCTGCCTGGGGTTTCATAACAAGAATCACATCCTCAAGCAGATCGGCGAGACGGAAAGTCTTGGAACTGAAGGTAAACTTGCCTGATATAATCCGGTTATAATCTAAAATTTCATTGACAATTTGCAACAAATGTTCTGAGGAACTATAAATCGCATTAATATCCCTCAACTGAGGGTTTGGCTGATTCCTGATAATTTCTGCATAACCAATAATAGATTGAAGGGGCGTCCTGATCTCATGACTCATATTAGACAGAAAGCGCTGTTTCGCCATACTATGAAATTCGGCTTCATCCCTCGCTTCTTCGAGTTCCTTCCGGTAAAGGTTGCTTCGGGTAATATCAGTGAGAATCAGGTACAACAGAATAACGGTAAGGAGGAAAAATCCGATCATAATGAAGCTGATCCTGCTGATTCCGGTATTAACGACTTCTTTAGCGCGGATTCCATTCTGTTCGATCTGAATAACCACCTCTCCCTCTACCTTACGCAGAATATCCAGCATCTGGTTAATGAGCTTATTATTAGCTTCAGCTAGTACAGCCTCCCGGTCAAGAAACCTCGCACTTTTAATTTTCTGTTCTTCTGCGATTGTCCTCAGGGATTTTTCAAGTCCTCTCGCGATTACAGTATCTGCTGATAGTGAAATTGTATCTCTCTGGATCTTTTCTTCATTTGTCACCTGATAGGAAGTATTCTCTTCCTCTTTTTTCTTTCCAAAAATACGGTTAAAAAGTCCTTTCTTCTTGACCTCATCTACCGGGAAAATAGTTACTGTCGAAGTTTTTTTCTCTGTAGTAACTACAGTGCTATCCTGCGGGCCCGGGCCCTTATTTACCAATTGATTAAGCTTCTGTACTTCATTTCGAAAGGATTGGTTATTAACCAGGCCTTCTCTTACTTTCAGATAATTTACAAATTGCCTGTCACGAATAACCAGCAGGCCCTCAATGGACTTAATCCTACTCAGTTGTACGGAGTCATTCTTATACATACCAGAAAGGGAGTCGAGTAATACACGGAGCTGCCGGGACTCTTTAAAAAACTGATTGTATTTACCAGGGGAACTAAATGCCAGGTTCTTCTGCTGCTGATCAAGACTGGAAACTTTACGGGATACCATATTAACCAAACGGAGTTTATCATTCGGCGCCGATATAGAATTAACGGTATCGAGCATCTCGTCAAAGGCAACCTTACTGACTCCCCAGGCCAGGAACAGCGCACAGAACGCGAGTAAAAAACCCACTATGATTTTTCCTTTGGCAGCACTTAAAAAACTCTTCCTGGTTACATCTGTCATTCAGCCCTGGTTTTAATAATCCGGTAAAGATAACAAAGCCTGTTGTTTTTTGTTCAGTTTTGCCCAGCTTATAAAGCAAACGCTCAGCCCTGATCCAGCATAGTACGGAAGGTTAGATTGATACGGGGAGTTTTCACTTTTACCGTCGGCGGTAATCTATGCAGCCAATGTGTCTGTGTGGTTCCCTGCATAACAAGTAAACTTCCGCTTTCGAGCATCAAATACACGTACTCGCCGGTTGTCTTGTGTTTAAAGGCAAATTTACGAATCGCTCCAAAGCTCAGGGAAGCAATACAGGTGTCTTTACCGAGAGATTTCTCGTCATCACTGTGCCAGGCCATTCCTTCTTGTCCATCATGGTAAAGATTGAGCAG
>Ga0247805_1001170_pt1 | contig 12718 bp, 12 predicted proteins | sample UWRJL044104R1_FD_180930 | JGI IMG/M metagenome (GOLD analysis project Ga0247805, IMG submission 180930) | Plant litter microbial communities from Arlington Agricultural Research Station in Wisconsin, United States - UWRJ-L044-104R-1 | ecosystem: Environmental > Terrestrial > Plant litter >...
CTCCAAAAAGCGAAGCCACATACTTATTTATTGGATTGTTGTATAAATTACACGAATCGGCTTTATCGACCATTCTTCCGTTTTGCAGCACAATGGTTTCATCGGCAAACGAAAGCGCATCGGTACTATCATGCGTAGCTACAATAACAGTAATTCCCTGTGCTTTTAAGTAAGCAAATAAATTACGTCGCAAAGCATTTTTTCTAAAATTATCAATATGACTAAAAGGTTCGTCTAGCAATAAAACTTCGGGCTCTAATGCCAAAACTCTGGCTAAAGCTACACGTTGCTGTTGCCCCCCGCTTAAGAATTTTGCTTTTACATCGGCAAACTCAGTCATTTCTACAATTTCCAGTAGTTCTTTGATACGTGCTTTTTTCTGATCCTGAAAAACATTCGACAAATATTTACCCACATTTTCCGCAACTGTAATGTAAGGCATCAGGTCAAAATCCTGCGACAAATATTTCATATAAGGCATTCCGGGAACCAAATTAAAACTGGTTCCTAAAACTTGCTTTTCATTCCAAAAAATTTGTCCTTCGTCTAAATCATACAAACCATAAATTAGTTTCAGCAAAGTACTTTTCCCGCAACCACTTTCGCCAATTACAGCAATATTTTGTCCTTTTTCAACTGAGAAATGTATGTTTTGAACCACTGGTTTTTCGGTATAACCAAAGGAGATATTTTGAACTTGAAGCATTAGTATGAATTGTTATTTTTTGGAATGCAAAGATAGATTTCTTTGGTATAAAAAGACCTTGAAATTTAGAAATATCTTTAAAAAATTAGCCACGGATGACACCGATTTAACGGATAAAAACGGATTTTATTTTTCTAAATATCTTTTTATTGAAATGAAGTTTTATAAAAAAAGTCGTTCCGTTATAAAAACGAAACGACTTAAAATATGTTTTAAAAAAAGCTACTATTATTTAGCCGCTTCTTTTTCAGCATCAGCTTTCATTTTAGCATTGGCTACAATTGCAAATTCTACACGACGGTTTTGAGCTCTACCATCTACAGTTCCATTGTCTGCAATTGGATCAGCAATACCCATTCCCTGAATTGTAAAACGGCTAGATGCAAGACCTTTAGTAACTAAGTAACTTTTTACTGAATTAGCACGCTCGCCTGAAAGTTTCAAGTTGTAATCAGCCGAACCTGTACTGTCAGTATATCCATAAATAGCAATATCAGTATCAGGATATTCGTTAAAAACCGTAACTAATTTATCTAAGTTAGTTTTTGCAGTAGCAGTCAAAGTCGATTTATTAGTATCAAAACGTACTGCATTTTCTTTTAAAACTAATTTAATTCCTTCACCTACTCTTTCAACCTCAGCACCTGGAATAGCCTGGTCAATTTGTCTGGCTTGTTTGTCCATTTTGTTACCAATAACTCCACCGGCAACTCCACCTACAACTCCACCAATAACAGCACCCATAGCACCTTTTCCACCTTTTCCAAGGTTGTTTCCTAAAATTCCTCCTAAAAGAGCTCCACCAGCAACTCCAATAGCAGCTCCTCTTTGTGTTTTATTTGTGTTTTTTACTGCTTCACAACTTGTAAAGATTGAACCAACAATCATTATTACAGCTAATGCTAATACGGATATATTTTTCATAATTATCTCTTTTTTGTTATTTATTATTTTTTGGGAATTAGTTTACTCTTTGAAATTGGTAAACCACATTTGTTAATTTTCCTCCTACATCGATTCTGTCAATCAACTGGAAAGAACTGTCTGTTAAGTTAGCTACGCTTAATACATAACCATCTCTTACTCTTTTGGCTTTTTCACCAGCATCTAAAATTTTCAAAACAAACTCACCATTAGAGTTGACAAACCATGTAATTGGCGAGCTAAAAACAGGACAATCATACTTGGTCAAAGCCATAGTTCCTTTGTTATTGTTAGAAACAAACTTCCATGTACTACCTTCAAAACATTTTGAATCAGCTAATTGAAATGAATTCACTTTGATGTATTCTGAACCTGGATAAGATACAGAACTAATTACCCAATTTCCTTTTACTCCAGTCTGGATTCCTCTGTCTAATTTAGTAGCAGTAACTGAAGATGTTTTGCAAGAAAATAATGCTAGCGCAATTGCTGTAACAAAAAATATTTTTTTCATCGTTTATAGTTTTAATGTTAAACTTAAGCAAAGATACAATCTAAACTTATAGATTTTGTTTCATAATGTTATTATTTTATTACAAAATTTAGGGTTAAGACAATTTGTCACCCTGAACTGAATTGGTACTTTATTTGAAGAAACTGTAACTGATTGTAAAACATTATAAATAAATTTTAAATATGACAACTGGAAAAATTAACGTGTCGGTGGAAAATATATTTCCATTAATCAAAAAGTTCTTATACAACGATCACGAGATCTTTTTACGTGAATTAATTTCGAATGGAACAGATGCAACATTAAAATTAAAACACCTAACTAATATTGGTGAAGCCAAAGTAGAATATGGCAATCCAATACTTGAGGTAAAAATTGACAAAGAAGGCAAAAAACTGCACATCATTGACCAGGGAATTGGAATGACATCAGAAGAGGTTGAAAAATACATCAACCAACTGGCTTTTTCAGGTGCCGAAGAATTCTTAGAAAAATACAAAGACACTGCTAAAGATTCAGGAATTATTGGTCATTTTGGACTTGGTTTCTACTCGGCTTTTATGGTCGCTTCTAAGGTGGAAATTATCACTAAATCATACAAAGACGCGCCAGCAGCACACTGGATTTGCGACGGAAGTCCTGAATTCTCATTAGAACCAGCTGACAAAACGACTCGCGGAACAGAAATTATCCTTCACATTGCCGAAGATTCATTAGAATTTTTAGAAGAACACAAAATTAAAGAATTGCTGAACAAATACAATAAGTTCATGCCAATTCCGATTAAATTTGGAACTAAAACAGAAACACTTCCTAAACCGGAAGATGCTCCTGAAGATTATGTAAACGAAACAGTTGAAACTGACAACATCATCAATAACCCAAATCCAGCATGGACCAAACAACCAGCGGATTTAAACGAAGAAGATTATAAAACCTTCTACCACGAATTGTATCCAATGCAATTTGAAGAGCCATTATTCAACATTCACTTAAATGTAGATTATCCATTCAACCTGACTGGAATTTTGTATTTCCCAAAATTAGGTTCGGATATGCAAATTCAAAAAGACAAAATCCAATTGTATCAAAACCAGGTTTTTGTTACGGATAATGTAGAAGGAATTGTTCCTGAATTTTTAATGATGCTTCGCGGAGTTGTGGATTCTCCGGATATTCCTTTGAATGTTTCTCGTTCAGGATTACAGGCAGATGGTGCAGTGAAGAAAATTTCAAACTACATTACCCGTAAAGTAGCTGATAAATTGAAATCATTATTCAACGAAAACAGAGCCGATTTCGAATCAAAATGGAACGACATCAAAATTGTTTTAGAATACGGAATGCTTTCGGAAGATAAATTCTATGAAAAAGCAGGTGCTTTTGTATTGTACCCAACAGTAAACGACAAATATTTCACACTTGACGAATTAAAAGAAAACCTAAAAGACACTCAAACCGACAAAGACGGAAAACTGGTTATTCTATACGCTGGTAACAAAGAAGCACAACACGCTTACATTGAAACAGCTGAAGAAAAAGGATATCAGGTATTGCTTTTAGACTCTCCAATTATCTCGCATTTGATTCAAAAAATTGAAAACGACAATAAAGATGTGACTTTTGTTCGTGTAGATTCTGACCATATTGATAACCTGATCAAAAAAGACGAAACTACTATTTCTAAATTATCAGAAGACGAGCAAACTAATCTAAAAACAGCTGTTGAAAGCGTAATTAATAAACAAACTTACACGGTTCAACTGGAGTCTTTAGACAGTCAGGCAGCACCATTTATCATCACGCAACCAGAATTTATGCGTAGAATGAAAGAAATGAGCCAAACTGGCGGTGGCGGAATGTTCGGAATGGGCAACATGCCGGAAATGTACAATTTAGTGGTAAATACTAATTCGCCTTTGGCATCCACTATTTTGAACACCGAAGACAAAACTACTCAGGAAAGCTTAGTAAAACAAGCCTTAGATTTGGCTAAATTATCACAAAACCTATTAAAAGGTGAAGCCTTAACTGCTTTTGTAAAACGTAGTTTCGATTTGATAAAATAGTATCAAGTAAATAGAATTAAGTACTAAGACCCGCAAGTGAAAACTTGCGGGTCTTTTTTGTTTAGGAGTAAACGCGAACATTTTTTGTAAGAATATTTTAATATATTTGAAAATAAGTTGGCAATATCTCGTAGAAACTAAATAAAGACCTAAATAATGGAAAAAATAATTTCAATATTAATTTGCTTAATATTTATTTCTTGTGATCTTGAAAAAAAGAAAAGTAAAAGCAAATTTGACAATATTTCAAAAAAAGATACTACCTGTTTAAACGGTATTAAAGAGGCAAAAATTGATATTCAGAAAGGCAAATTAGTCTACTGCTATACAATGGGTGGTCTCTTGTATACAGGTTTACGCTCGGAGAAAGAACTTACCTTACTCTTAAAGCAAAATAACATAGAATTTAAAGGTATTGTTGTTTCTGATATTGAACATTTAAATCAGACACATTGTTATTGCCCCTATATGGAAGAAAAGATTATCGAAAAATACGGAAAAAAATTTACAGACTCATTGTTAAACATTGCAGATGAAAAATACTTAATGAATCATATTAATGACACAATGTATTATGGAGATTGTGATAAATGGCCAAATTATCCTAATGATAATGATGATAGTAATGATGAATATAGCGTAGTCTTACAAAATGAATTAGAAAAAAAATAACATATCCAAAAGGCTACATAAAAATAAAAAATAAAACAGATGAGGATATAGCCTATGTAGATATCCGTTTTTACGTTAACAAAAAAGGCGAAGCAAAAATATTAAGTTTTTGGTTCCGATTTGATGTAAAAACAAATAACAAGTATAAAAGAGACTTAGAAGAACAAATCAAAAAATATATAAAAACTGAAAATTGGACACCTGCACAAATAAGAAGAGTTAATGTAAATTCAGATATGAATTTTAGGTTTCATTTAAAATGATAAAATTCAATAATGGCGATTTGTAATCTGTACCTGTAACAATAAGCAACTTTGTCCAGTTACTGAATGAGATTGCTTCGCTATCGCTCGCAATGACATACTAGACGATTTAAGTCATTGCGAGCGATAGCGAAGCAATCTCACTAAAAAGAGTAAATTTAGTATGTAAAATGCAATTACATCACTAACCTCTCAATAAAAATAAAAAGATGAAACCAGGATTTGTGTATATCATTACTAATAAATACCAAACGGTAGTTTATGTTGGTGTCACATCAAATCTTCCACAAAGAATTTTAGAACATAAAAACAAGAAATACCCAAAATCATTTTCAGCCCGGTACGATGCAAACATATTAGTTTATTATGAGCAATTTCAATGGATTGAAGATGCTATAGCTTGTGAAAAACAAATAAAAGCGGGTTCAAGAGATGCCAAAAACAAATTGATTCAATCTATCAATCCAACATGGAAAGATTTATTTGACGAAATTAAAGATATAATGACTGAATAATAATTGCTTATAAATTTAAAATTTATGCTTACAACGATGAGCATCTTTATCGAATTACTGGATGAGATTGCTTCGTTCCTTGCAATGACATACTAGACGATTTAAGTCATTGCGAGCGATAGCGAAGCAATCTCACTAAAAAGAGAAAATCTGGCATTTATACGACCGTTCAATAAAACTAAAAAATACAACTAAAATGCTACAAAAGGTCTTTAGTATTTTATAAAAACCTTTGAGTAAATTGCAGATGACAACCAAAAGTTACAAAACACAATGAGCGAAAAACCAACATTATATTTTAAAAATGCTTCCGAATGGAGAGCCTGGCTGCATGAAAACCACAGCAAGTACAAGGCGGTCAATTTGATTTTTTATAGAGTGGCACACGAAGCAGAAAGTATGCGTTGGGAAGAAGCCGTAAAAGTAGCTATTTGTTACGGTTGGATTGATTCTACGGTTAGAAAACTGGATGAACACCGCAGGCAACAGCTTTTCACTCCCAGAAAAGACAAAAGCATTTGGAGTAAAATAAACAAAGGGTATATCGAAGATTTAATTGCTGCCAATTTAATGCACGAAAGTGGCTTGAAAAAAATTGAAACAGCTAAGAAAAATGGTTCCTGGGAAAGTTTAGACGCAGTGGAAAATTTAGAAATTCCAGAAGATTTACAACAAGCTTTTGCTCAAAATCCAGTTGCTTTTTCTAATTATGAAAACTTCAGTAAATCTTATAAAAAAAATTATTTATATTGGGTAAGTCAAGCCAAACGTCCCGAAACAAGACAGGCTAGAATTAGTCAAGTCATCGATTTATGTGAACGAAATTGTAAAATGAGATAATAAATTATAAAAACAATTATCACTATGAAAAAGAAATTGTCATCATCAGAATCCGAAGCACTTTTAAAAACACTAAAAGAGCGTTTTGAAAAAAACGAGAATCGTCATGAAGATATTGAATGGAATAAAGTGCAAGTAAAGTTGGAAACGAACCCTGAAAAACTCTGGTCACTAAATGAAATGGAAAGAACGGGAGGCGAACCAGATGTTGTCCATTATGATAAAAATACCGACGAATATACTTTTTATGATTGCGCGGCAGAAAGTCCTAAAGAACGCAGAAGTCTTTGTTACGATCGTCAGGCATTAGATGCCCGAAAAGAAAACAAACCTAGAAACAGCGTTATCGATTTGGCTACCACTATGGGAATTACTCTTTTATCAGAAGAACAATATAGAGAATTACAAGAATTAGGGAAATTCGATACCAAAACATCCAGTTGGATTGAAACTCCTGCCGAAATTAGAAAATTAGGCGGAGCTATTTTTGCTGATTTCCGCTACGGCAATGTATTTGTGTATCATAATGGTGCCGAATCTTATTATGCAGCCAGAGGATTTCGTGGCGCTTTGAAAATCTAGATTATTTCAAAATTTTTATTAATTAATAAACCAAAAAAATATGATGTACACTTTAATTGGAATGAGCTTACTTTTTATCGTAATAGGATTTATTGTAACTGAAAATAATGCCAAATACTTGCTCGCAGGTTACAACACGATGAGTAATGAAGAACGCAAAAGAGTTGATATAAAAGCCTATATTGATTATTTTAAAAAGTTTCATCTTTTTTTAGGAACATCTTTCATTCTGATTGGGATGCTGTTAATCTATTCTGGTTACGAAAATGAAACCAGTATTTTCATAGTGGCTTATCCTCTTTTAGCCTATATCTATTTCATTGCCACGAGTACTAAATATTTTACTACCAAAAAGAATAAAATTGGAGTTTTTCTTTTGGCAATAGGTTTGATTTTCATCGTTGCGATGTTTATCCGTGATTTTAAAGAAACTAAACTCGTTTTAAATTCCAATTCCATTGAATTCAAAGGAGATTATGGTGAAATTGTGCCTTTTGAAAAAATTAAAAGCATCCAATTAGTGAATGAAAAACCAAAAATTGTCCAGAGAACCAATGGATTTTCTGCTGGAACTATTAAAAAAGGCTTTTACAAAACCGATACAGGCGAAAAAGTAAAACTGATTATAAATGCCGAGAATAAGCCTTATATTCTTATAACAAAGTTAGACGGGAAGAAAATTTATTATTCAGCCAAAGAAGAATCTAACGAAAAATTGTTTGCAATGATTGAAAAGGCTCGCAAAAACTAAAATCCATTTGATTATAGATTAACGATTTTTGACTTATTCACAACACGAAATCTAAAATCAAAAATCGTTAATCTACATTCAAAAATCCCTTAAAGTCCTAATCTCACACTAGGCACAGGAACACCTACTCCTATTTGTGTATTTACTGAAGTTCTTGTTGGAACTCTTTGATAACTAGGTCGGTCGTATTGGTAATAATAAAATGCCGCATAATTATAAAAGGCATCATTATGATGACAATGTGCATCACAATGATAATAATGCTCAGTATACGCTTCTTTCTTACTAGCCATGTAAGCGCCGTAGGCTTTTCGGTTCTTTTTCTTTAATTCTTTTTCGTACTCTTTTTGCTCTTTCCAAAAAGCTTTTTCCTCAGTCTTAGTTTTGGCTGTAAATTCCATTTCAAACTTTGCATCTTCTACACCTCTTTGTTGGTAATATGTAATTTTAGTTTCATTTTGTACACTATTCCCTTGTGCATGTACTACCGTTATCGTTCCTAAAAAAAATATTGCTAATATGGTTTTAATCGTTTTCATAATTTTTAATTTTAGTTACCGTTATATTATTATATTTAATAGTAAGACAACTATAAATTGATTTACCCTAACTCAGTGTTTTATTATTTGAGATGAATGATTAAATAACGAAATAAAAAAATCGTTTTCATTAAACCTTTTTTATTATTTAACATCTTAATTGATAACGAACTAGAAAACAAATCAGAAAAAACCTAAAACCTACAAGTTATGAATCCTAATTCACTTTGGTCCCTCCGTTTAGGCTTTTCAAACAAGCAAGCTGCAGCAATCGAAAAAGTTGGAATTGCTAAATTTCTTGATGCTTCATTCAAAATTAATTTTGACAATACAATTCCTGAATTTTTAAATGATAGTCCGAAAACAACAGCTGATTTTCGCGAACGCAGAGAAAAAAACAAAGATTTAACTCCCGAGCAAAAAAGAGAAGTTCAAAAAGAAATTCAAAAACAAGAAGGACAAACATATGTAGAAATGAAATCCTGGTGGCTGGAAAAAATGATGAATGAAAATTATCCGCTACAAGAAAAAATGGTGGTTTTTTTACACAATCATTATGTATCAACCTATCAAAAAGTAAAAGTAAACTATTGGCTTTTTGAGCACAATCAATTGCTTCGAAAACATGCTTTTGGCAATTTCAGAGAATTAACCAAAGCTATAGTAAAAAGCAATGCCATGTTGCGTTATCTGGATAATGTAGACAATAGAAAAGGAAAAATCAACGAAAATCTGAGCAGAGAATTATTGGAACTTTTTACACTTGGAATCGGAAATTATACCGAAGAAGATGTAAAAAATGGAGCAAAAGCCTTAGCTGGATTAAGTTCAGGAGATAATGGCGGAGTTTACAGAGATAAATTGGCTGATACCTCTGAAATTACTTATTTGGGACAAAAAGGAAACTTTAAATCCGATGAAATTGTAGATATCATTTTCAAACAAAAAAACATTCCCTATCTTTTTACTAAAAAAATTCTTCAATGGTTTATTTATGATGATCCAAGTGAAAAATTAGTTACTTATTATGGTGATTATTTTAGAAAAAAAGACTTTGAAATTAAACCCTTATTAGAGAAAATTTTCACTGAAGAATTTGAAAAAAACACGGGTGGATCAAAAATTAAAAATCCGCTGGAATACAGTTTGCAACTTATTTCAGAACTTCATATCAATCCTAAAAATAACAGACCTATTATTGGTTTTCTAAAAAGTCAGGGGATGGATTTATTCAACCAACCCAATGTAAAAGGCTGGGAAGGCGGAAAATCCTGGTTGACTTCTCAGGTTTATTTGCAGCGAAATAACTTAGCCGATTTATATTGCAGCGGAAAAGAAAATTTCAACCAACGTGCTATAGCTAAGAATAGCATGGAGAATACCATGAATAACACTATGAATAGCACCATGAGTAATTCAGGAAATAATTCGGCGCCAGTTAGAAAAACAAACATTCATTTGGATTGGGAAAAAGGAACGAACAAACAAATTATTAGTCAATTATCAGACCGATTGTTGTTTCAGGTAGACAGTGACACTCAAAAAGATTTTGAAACGATCTTAAAATATGATTTCAATCCAGAAGCTCAAAATGCCGATCAGGCCGTTTTACGACTTTTTAATGCCATAGTAAAAGAACCTGAATTTCAATTAATTTAAAAGCAAGCCATTAAATCTATTAACTATGAACAGAAGAAATTTTCTATCGCTTACAGGAACTTTAACAGGCGGGAGCTTGTTACTACCTGATTTTTTGTTCTCTTATGGTTTCCAAAAAAATCTGGTTATAGGAGAACAATGCCTTGTTTTTATACAACTCAATGGTGGAAATGACGGTTTAAATACTTTTATTCCTTTTGATGATCCTTTGTATTATGACCTGCGTCCAAAAATTGCCATTTCTAAAGATGAAGTCATTTCTACAACCAAAGGAATGGGATTTCATCCCGCTTTAAAAGGATTTGCGCAAATGCAACAAAACGGAGATTTATCGGTAATTCAAAATGTAGGTTATCCTGAACCAAATCGTTCTCATTTTAGAAGCCAGGAAATTTGGCAAACCGCTACCGATTCTAATAAATACATCAACGAAGGCTGGCTAGGTCGTTACCTTGATTTACAATGTGTAACGCACACTCCTACAGCAGGAATCAATATCGATTCGATTGATAATCTTTCTTTAAAAGGAGATAGTCCTAATTCCATTACTGTAAAAGATCCGGACCGATTTAAAATAAAAAAACAAAAAGAAGAAACAGGAATGTTATCTGAGAATTCTTCTTTGGATTTTGTTCGAAAAGTAGCCAATTCGGTTCTGGAAGGTTCTGAAGAAATTCAAAAAGCATTGACTCAATCTACTACGGAAATTAGTTACCCTAAAAATGCTCTGGGTAAAAATCTGGAATGGATAGGTCGATTGATAAAAGGAAATTTAAATTCGAAAGTCTACTATACTTCACAAGGAGGTTATGATACTCATGACAATCAATTGGTGATTCAAAAAAACAAATTCAATGAACTGGATAGCGCGATTTATAGTTTTTACCAAGATTTAAAACAAGCCAATTTACTTCAAAATGTTACCATAGTTGTTTTCTCTGAATTTGGACGAAGAGTAAAAGACAACGGCAATGGAACCGATCACGGAACGGCTGCTCCAATGTTTGTCATTGGTGGTCAAAATCGTGGAAAAGTTATTGGAAACAATCCTAATCTTTCTGATTTATCACAAGGCGATCTAAAATACCAAATTGATTTTAGATCCGTATATGCCAGTTTGCTAAAAGAAAAAATGGCCTTTGATTATACTAAAATTGGAATAAAAAGCACTCCTTTGCAAGGACTGTTTTAATTATTGTAAAAATTCGTTTGCACGATAGAAAAAAAATCAATCTTTAAAGAACCTGATTGTAAACATATTGCCTTGAAAAAGAACTTTAACTATTTGTATATAAGTTTTATCTATGTGTATTTTTTAATCTAACTGTTGCTTAAGCCTAATTTTGCAGATTAAAAAAAACGAAAATGATTCAAAATAAAACCTTAAAGGGAGTTCTATTAGTAGGATTAGGAGCTAGTAGCTATGGAATGCTGGCTTCGTTTGTAAAAATGGCCTACCAGGAAGGATATACCACTGCTGAAGTAAGTGGCTCACAATTTTCATTAGGTCTTTTAGGCGTTCTAATTCTCAATATTATTCTATTATTAAAAAAGAATGACACTGCAATAAAAATTTCGAAAAAACAGATTTTCCAACTCATTGCAGCTGGAACTTCAATGGGGTTTACCAGTGTTTTTTATTACTTATCGGTAAGATACGTTCCTGTTTCTATTGGTATTGTTTTATTGATGCAAACCGTTTGGATGGGAGTTTTGCTCGAAATGCTATTAGATAAAAAAAGACCTTCAGTACAAAAAATCATATCGGTAATCATCACATTGGTTGGAACAGTTTTGGCAACCAATTTATTAAGCAGTGATCTTACTTTAGACTGGCGCGGTTTCTTCTGGGGAATATTAGCTGCTGCTGCATTTACAACCACAATGTTTAGTGCTAATAGAGTTGCAAATGAAATTTCTTCCATAAAACGCAGTTTTTTTATGCTTATTGGAGGAACATTAATTGTAATTGCTTTTGGATTTATTACACAAGTAACTCCGTTTAACTTTAGCATTTTTATGAAATGGGGAATTATTTTGGCTTTATTTGGAACCATCATTCCTCCTTTATTATTAAATACTGGTTTTCCTCTTACTGGAATTGGATTAGGAAGTATTGTTTCGGCATTAGAACTACCAGTTTCAGTAGCTATGGCTTATTTTTTATTATCCGAAAAAGTAAATGGTTTACAGTGGTTTGGTATTGTTTTAATAATTGCAGCCATTGTTTTGATGAATATTCGATTAAAAAAATAAACTCTTTTATTATCAAAAAAACAATTCCAGAAAAACATTGGAACACTGATCGAAATGCTACGAAACTTTAACTAAATCACATTTAAAAAAAAACAAAATTTCACACAAAAAAAATATAATTTTCAATAAAGTAATTCTTTTTTTTATTAATATTGACACCTATTACAATTTCATTTTTTAATTTAAAAAAACTATTTAGAATTAATTTTCACGTGATGAAAAAGAGTAACCGTAAAGAACTGAACTGGGAACAAACTGAAAAACTTGTTACATTAGCCTTAGAGGAAAAAAATCCTTTTGAAATTATAAAAAAAGAGTTTGGATTGGCTGAAAAAGAAGTTCTGGAAATCCTGAAAAAAAAGATGCCTCTAGAAAAATTCGAAATGTGGAAAAAGAAAGCTACGGCTACGAAACCTAAACCTAAACCA
>Ga0247805_1001174_pt1 | contig 12679 bp, 8 predicted proteins | sample UWRJL044104R1_FD_180930 | JGI IMG/M metagenome (GOLD analysis project Ga0247805, IMG submission 180930) | Plant litter microbial communities from Arlington Agricultural Research Station in Wisconsin, United States - UWRJ-L044-104R-1 | ecosystem: Environmental > Terrestrial > Plant litter >...
CTGATGTAACAGAATAAATTAATTGTTCTTTTTATCACCACAATGATGGTTACCTTTAAGGTCATAAAAAAATCAGAACAATTGATGCCAAATAACATACCTCCAGTTACCGCAAACGATCCATCTTCTGCCTTCCTTAGGTTATTAACCGTACTTGATACCCTGCGTACACAATGCCCATGGGATAAAAAACAAACGATGGAAACCTTGAGGCACCTCACTATTGAGGAAACCTATGAACTGTCGGATGCCATTTTAGAAGGCGATCTGGAAGAAATTAAAAAAGAACTGGGTGATGTCATGATGCATCTGGTCTTTTATTCGCGCATCGCTTCAGAAACCAATGATTTTGACATTGTGGATGTACTAAACGGTGTTTGTGATAAACTGATCAACCGCCATCCACATATTTACGGTGATGTTGAGGTTCAGGATGAAAACGATGTGAAACGCAATTGGGAGCAAATCAAGCTCAAAGAAGGTAATAAATCTGTTCTCGCCGGTGTACCTAAAGGTTTGCCCTCACTTGTTAAAGCAAGCCGCATTCAGGAAAAAGCACGCGGTGTGGGCTTTGACTGGGAAGATAAAACACAGGTCTGGGAAAAAGTTGAAGAAGAACTCCAGGAATTTAAAGCAGAGTATAACGTAGCCGAAAATGAAGAGATTGATTTAGAAAAAGCGGAAGGCGAATTCGGCGATCTGTTATTTTCATTGATCAACTACGCTCGTTTTGTGAATATCAATCCAGAAAATGCTTTAGAAAAAACCAATAAGAAGTTCATCAAACGTTTCCAGTACCTGGAAGAGAAAGCGAAAGAGAATGGCAAAGCCTTGCAGGATATGACACTTGCGGAAATGGATGTATACTGGAACGAAGCCAAGAAACTGTAAAAGGCCTTTAAACACCCTTCAGCGGGCTTCAGACACGAATGTCGTAAGAATGCCGTAAACATGCCGCAAGGAAATTTTAGATCTGCAAAATATATTTGCTGCAGATCAAACGAATAGGTTATGAAAAACATTGAACTCGCAAAGCGTATTAAAGAGCATAGGTTACGCAAAGGATTTAGTCAGGATGAACTGGCCGAAAAAGCACAGATTAATTTACGAACTGTTCAGCGCATTGAAAACGGTGAGACGGAACCCCGGGGTGACACCCTGCAAAGGCTGGCATCAGCATTGGGCTTAACACCCGATGAGTTGATCGACTGGGCTGAACAGGAAGATCAGGGTTACCTGGTATTGCTCAATCTTTCCGCATTGAGTTTTTTGGTTTTCCCCCTATTGGGAAGTATCCTTCCGCTTGCTTTATGGGTTCTGAAAAAGGACAAAATCAAAAATTTAAACGAAGCCGGGAAGAAATTACTGAATTTTCAGTTCAGTTGGTCCTTACTGCCTTTTTTGTTTTACGGATCCTTTATCTTGACGAAGATCCTGCATCTCCCATTCCTCCGCTTCTCCTTTTTAAACTTAGGAGGTGCTGAAATGCTGCTTGTATTTTCCATTCCACTTTTATATGGAATTAACATCGTATACATCATGGTAAACGCTTTTCGGAGTTATAAAGGAAAAAAGGTATTTTACCAGCCTGCGATCCCCTTTATGAGGTAATGGATGATTGCCTGATGAGGACAATGCTATTCCTGGGAAACCTTTTCCCGGATTGCTTTAAACTCCGATCCTTTTTTCCATCTGGGAAACCGTTGCGCTGTACTTAAACGGTAGCCCAGATCAAACAAGAGACGGACATCCTCCACCATACCCTCCATATCCCAGGTCTTTTCATCAAAGCTGTCCTGTGGGGAATGATAACGTGTTTTGATATAGTCCCCGGCTTGTTTCATTCCCCAGGCTTTACCAAACTTCACATTATCTACCCCAGACCCCGTAAATAAAGCAGGCACCCCTACTTTGGCAAAGTTAAAATGGTCGGAACGATAATATAGCCCGGAGGAAGGAACGGGATCTTTGACGATTACACGGCCCTGCTTTTTAGCAGATGCTCCTGCATAATCTTCCAATTCTGATTGTCCATAACCGTAGATTACAATATCCTTCGTTTTTCCTGCCAGCCCCATCATGTCCATATTCACATTTGCTACAGTTTTTTGTATCGCAAACACCGGATGTTTGGCGTAATACTCAGAACCCAGTAAACCTTGTTCCTCGCCTGTAAACGAAATAAAAAGCACTGACCTTTCTGGTTGAATCTTAGATTTTTTAAATGCAGCAGCCAACTCCAGTAAAGCAGCTACCCCAGTAGCATTGTCCACAGCGCCATGATAAACGGAATCTCCTTTCACAATTTCCCCAACGCCAAAATGATCCCAGTGTGCAGAATAAATGATGCATTCGTCTGCTCTTTTTGTTCCCGGCACGACTGCCAGGACATTATTGGATACTGATTTTTTAATGGTATTGTTAATTGCCAGTGAGGTACTGAGTTTTAAGTCGACTGCTTTAAATCCTGGCTTCTGTGCCTCAGCAAACAAGCTTTCCGTTTTACCTGCGAGTTTAAGCAGTTGTCTGGCAATATCAAGGCTAATCCAACCTTCAACCACCGCCCTTGATTTGTTGTTATCTGGTGTTTCCAGCTGTAGTTTAGATTTAGACCATCCGCTTCTGACCACAGACCATGGATAACCTGCTGGGATATCGTCATGAATAATCAAGATCCCCGTAGCCCCCTGCCTTGCTGCCTCTTCGAACTTATAAGTCCAGCGGCCATAATAGGTCATATTTTTACCCTTGAACAGATTCGGGTTGTTCAGTCCCGGATCATTGATCATCACCACTACGGTTTTACCCTTTACGTCCAGTCCGGCATAATCGTTCCAATTGTATTCAGGAGCAACAATGCCATAACCGGCAAAAACCAATGGAGAATTCACTATGCTTACGCTGGATTCTATATGTTTTGTGCCTGCAACAAATCCGGTAAGATATGTAGCCGTAACACTTCCGTTTTCACCTCTAATCACTAGTTTTCCTTCTGGTACAGATTTAATGTCTACCATAGGCACTGGTTGAAAAAAACTATTCCCATTACCAGGCTTTAAGCCGATTTTTTCAAATTCAGCCTGTAGGTAGTTGATTGTTTTTGTTTCTCCGATGGTGAAAGGTTTCCGTCCTTTAAATTCATCCGAAGCCAATATGCTGATGTGCCGGGCGAAACTTTTTGCATTGATCTCTTTGATGGCAGTGGAATCTGGTGTCCGGGATTTAAGTGTAGGAACCTGCGCTTGTGCTGCAGCGATAAAAACAATCAGCACTAAGGAGGAATACATCTTTTTGGTATGGCGTATAAACATCATGATTAAATATAGCAATCATTTCGTATAAACAGGTATCAGACATCCTGCCAGGTGCTATATAAGTCTTCTGTAATTCAAGGTATCTGCTCGACTTACCTTAGGATTTTATAAATCATAAGAATAGATGCTGGCCGTAAGTACATAAAATTACTCCATACATTCAGTAATTTTACGCTGTAAACTGAGTGGCTCGTAAAAAAATGAAGAACACTTTGCAACAAACCTTAAAGAGATTAACAAATTACCAATTATGAGCATGATAGATTTTCAAGGTTATGTGAACACAATTCAATTACATGCTCCAGAGGGCATTCCATCTGATTATCCTTTTGACATTGCCTGCCTGCGAAATTTTGATAAATTACGCTTTCATCCGAAAGTGACCTATTTGGTTGGTGAAAATGGAATGGGGAAATCGACATTATTGGAAGCTATAGCCGTTGCCCTGGGCTTCAATGCAGAAGGTGGTAGTAAAAATTTCAATTTCAATACCCAACCCTCACATTCCATTCTATACAATTATTTGAGAATCAGTAAAGGCGTGCACAGAATGAAAGACGGCTTCTTTTTAAGGGGCGAAAGCTTTTATAACGTAGCTTCGGAAATAGATGAACGCGATAAAGAAGGAGGCGGTGGAGGCAGGATCATCGATTCCTATGGAGGAAAATCATTACATCATCAATCGCATGGCGAATCGTTTTGGTCGCTGTTTATGCACCGTTTCGGAGGCTCCGGACTCTACATTCTGGATGAGCCTGAATCTGCACTTTCAGTAACGCGTCAAATGGCCATGCTTGCGCAAATGGATAAACTGGTCAATAAAAAATCTCAATTTATCATTGCCACACATTCGCCAATTGTGCTTGCCTATCCAGACGCAACCATTTATCAGATGACAACAGAAGGGATACATCAAGTGAAATATAAAGAAACCGATACCTACCGCTTGTATAAAGGGTTTCTGGATAATCCTGAGCAAATGACATCGATATTGTTAAGCTAACAATATCAATTAACTATGCTTTTTCTTCATATTCATTTTGGCCTTCTGCCCGATCCCGTAATTATGGCTTTTTGTATTGCTTTCCTTCTTTTCATGAAAAGCACCACCACCGGTTGGGCCATCATTTTTCTCTTTGACAATTCTACTTTTTTCCGGAGAAACCTTTTTTGCCACTTTATCAATCACCAGACCATCAGGTAAGTCCATTACCGGAATTTTGGAGCCTAAGGATTGTTCAATCTTACGCAATTCAATCAACTCCATATCGGTAGCAAAAGTGATGGCAACCACCTCTTCGGAACCTGCTTTCACCACGCGGCTTAAAAATATCTCCTTTTTCTCAGGCACCTCGAAATGGAAGATAAATGGGATACCAGAAAGGTCTAAACCTGCAGATCCTTCATTGGCAACGATCAAAACCCTTGCCGTTTCAGTTTCCTTAAAGTCCTCAATATGATCAAAACCTTCCTCATCAAAAAACAGAGGATTCAATACCGAAACCGCAGCAGGTTTAGCAGAATATAAGCTTTTACCTAATTTTTGTGCTGTCAGGCGTGTATTTACGAACACAACTACTTTATCAAAAACCTCGTCATCGCGCAACAATAGGTTCAGGAGGTTGATTTTAGTTCTAAAATTTGGAACCTGATACAATAGCAATTCGTGGGTTTCAGCTTTTTCTTCGCCCAGTTCTTCTACTTCCAGTGTGGTTGGTAAATTTAAAAACTGATCAATCATGTGGTTCAGTTTGTCATGCACTACCGTTGTAAAAATCAGGTGCTGACATTTACCGGCACTTCTGGCCAATTCACAAACTGGCAATTGCATGCCCTGTTTTACAATCACTTCAGCATCATCTACGATAAAAGTTTGCAGCCTGTTTAAGTTTAGACCTAGTTTTAAATATACGGCACGAGCACGTGTTGGTGTAGCCACAACGATATCAATCCCATCTAAAAGCACTTGAATATCATCATCCATGCCTCCGTTACCATACAGACCAATAATTCGCAGGTTCCTGTTTTTACTAAGCAATAAGAACTCAGCTATTACCGCCTCAACACGTTCCCCATCAGCAACCAGGATCAATACTTTGGGTGCTTCATCAGTACTGTACTTTAAACGGTTTAAAACACCCAATACATACGTTGTCGTTTTACCACAGCCCTCCGGGCCAACGGCAATAATATCTTGTCCACCAAGAATCCTCGACATGGTTTTTGCCTGAATTTCTTTTGCGGAGATGTATCCGGCATCATTCATCGCTGCGACCAACGACTTACTTAGTTTTAATTTATCTAACGACACAGTTTCTTTATTATAGTAATGAAGTCGGCAAATTTACGGAAATAAGTATGTACTCCGTCTTTCTATCTGTAAAAGATATCGGGGCAGATTGAAAACTGTCGCGATTGACCCCTGTAATTGTCGTTTGTACAAGCCCGGATCTTAGGCAGGCAGGTTAAATTTGTACCATACAATTCCTTAACTTAGGTATCAGCAAAACTTAAAATTCACAAGAAACATTGTAATTTAAAAAACAGAAAAAATGGCTACAATTAATCCTTATTTAAACTTCAAGGGAAATACCGAAGAAGCGTTTAATTTTTATAAAGCTGCTTTTGGCGGAGCGTTCAGCGTATTACAACGTTTCAGCGACACCCCACATGGCAGCAATATGCCTGAAGAGCTGCGTGAAAAAATCATGCACGTTTCCCTACCTATAGGCGCGAATGTATTAATGGGCACTGATGTGGTTGGTGAGACGGAAGAAACCTGCGTGGTGGGCAATAACGTTTCTGTTTCAATTTCAACTGAGAGCGAAGCAGAAACGGATCAGCTGTTCAAGGCACTGTCAGCCGGTGGAAAAATTGTTATGCCGTTGGAAAAGGCTTTTTGGGGTGCTTACTTCGGCATGTTTATCGATAAGTTTGGAATAAACTGGATGGTCAACTACGATTACAACAATAAGTAAGTCGCATAAATTTAATGCACGCTTAAAGTGATAATAGAAAAACAACACTAAATTTGGAGCTAGCTTAAACCTTCAAATTTAGTATTGTTTACCATGAAAAAATCCCTGATTATCCTATTTTGTTTGGCCTGTGGTATAAATACCTATGCACAGTTTGGCAAACTTAAAGACGTGCTGAATAACGGCGCCGCCTCTTTATTAAACAACAAGCAACTTAAACTGTTGCAAAACCAGCCGATTACCACCAATTTTGATGACTGTAATAAAAAGGATATCCTGCCGGTAAACTTTGGTGCAGATTCTGTCAAGAAAAGTCTGTGTGCCTTAAAAACAAATTACAATGCCAGTGAAGGCTTTTTATTAAAACCTGGTTTTTATACAGGTACATTCAAAAGCTTCTGTTTACAGGCCGGGACCTATGGGCCAGATAAAGGAAATGGTTATTTGTTCGCTCCACTGGCGGGCCCAAAAGAGGAAATGGCCCGTATGCTAATTGCCAATTGGGAACAACACCCCGAAATTGAGCAACACACGGTGCAATTGCTGTTGTGGGCGATTGTGGCCAAAACCAATTTCAGCAAATTATCAGCAGATTTACAATTGGCAGCTGCCAAACTGCTCAATAAAGATGACCTCTCTGCCCTGGGCAATACCATTGTTGATTATGTATCCAGCGAAGCCATGGCAAAAATTACCAGTAACCTGCCAGAGCCCGCTAAAACTGTGATAGAAATTGAAAACAAGATCCGCGGACTGATGTACCAGGCCAACACTTCTTATGACCAGGTTGAAAGACTCGCTATGTTATCTGGTATAGCGCCGGTAAACACAGAATTTCCCAATGGCATCTGGGGATTACATCCGGATGGGTATTACATCAAATACCTGCCCCACTCCTATTCTAAAACAGAAGTAGTGATTTATGTGCCTAAAAAAGCAGGTACCATACATTACCTGCCTGTTGGCGATGTAGCGGTACCGGCAAGCCGGGGTTGCCAGCGTTTAGGCCAATCCAATTTGCTGGTTTGCACGCCTTGATCAAAACAAGAATAATTAAGAACCGGACCGAGCAATTGGGCCGGTTTTTTTGTTTATGATTCAACCTTTTTCAAAATATGAACGCCAAACCGACCTTGTTAACACAAATTTAACACAGGTCTAACATAAAATTAGGAAATAATTGACCTTGCGGAAACCTACTTTAAACGAAACTACCCCGAATACACGCAAAAAACCCACATTTTAACCTCTTTTTAATCCAATTTTAATCTAACATTAAGTTCTACACACATTAATGTAAAATTAATATTAACATCATGTTGCGTTCCTTTTTTTGTAGAAAAATAAGATCAACGCAATGAACAAACAATTTACGACCAATTTAAAACACTTATTTGTACTATTACTGGTGTTTGCAGGATTCAATGTAAATGCCCAGGTTACCACCTCCAGTGTAAATGGAAAAGTACGCGACGCTAAAGGGATTGCCATCCCAGGAGCCAGTGTATTGATTGTACATGTACCTACCGGAACGAAATATGGCGCGATGACCAGTAATGAAGGTGCTTTCCGGATCAATAACTTAAATCCGGGTGGTCCTTACAAAATCACAGTAAGTTATATTGGTTATGCCAAACAAGAAAAAGAAAATGTAAGCTTAAGCCTGGGTGCAGACCAGAGACTAGACTTTATATTAACAGATGAAGGCCAGCAATTGGCCGAAGTTGTGGTTGCCGGCACGCGTGGTGGTACCAAGACCGGTACCGGAACAAGAATCGGCGAAGAGCAGATTAAAACCTTACCTACAGTAAGCCGCAGCTTAACCGATGTGACACGTTTAACCCCTCAGGGTAGTAAAGACAATTCATTTGTAGGTACCAATTTCAGATACAATAACGTAACCATTGATGGTGCGATTAACAACGATGCCATTGGTTTTAGTCCTTCATTAGGCGGTCAGAGTGGTAGCTCAGGTATGCCAGGAAGTAGTACAAGAACCAATCCGGTTTCTTTGGACGCCATCCAGGATGTACAGGTATTACTTGCACCGTACGATGTGAAAATCGGTAACTTTACCGGCGGTAGTGTGAATGCAGTAACCCGTTCTGGTACAAATGATGTGACAGGATCTGTTTACGGATATGGCCGTAACGCTTCTTTAATCGGTAGAAACAAAATTGGCGACAATTCAAAAGAGCCATCTGCTTTTCACGATTATCAAACCGGTTTCAGATTAGGCTTACCAATCATCAAAGACAAATTGTTCTTCTTTACCAATGAGGAATTAACCCGTCGCCAGGATCCGGTGATCTTAGGTGCTGGTTCTCCAGACATGAAGGTACTAACCCTTGCGCAAGCGCAGGCGATCTCTGACCGCATGAAAAACGAATACGGTATCGATGCAGGTGCTTTCAAAAATACAGATACCTATAACATCTATGCAAGGTCTAACAAATTCTTCAACCGTTTAGACTGGAACATCAACGACAAAAATCAATTGACCATCCGCAACAACACGATCAGATCTGAAGCGACAAACTTAGAGCGTGATCAGGCCAACTTCAGGTTTGGTGGAATTGATTATAAACAAAACAACAACCAAAGTTCTACCGTTGCAGAGTTGAAAAGCAGGTTATCCAACAATGCATCTAACAGTTTAGTTATTGGATACTCTAACATTCATGACTACAGGACACCTACATCTAACCCAGCGATACCTCAGATTGAAATCGCATCTAATGGTGGTACGATCTTTTTAGGTACAGACCGCGAAGCCAGTATCTTTAACATGAAACAGAAAACTTTCGAGTTTACAGATAACTATACCTTCACCAAAGGAAAACACAGCTTTACAATTGGTACACACAATGAGTTGTATAACATTACCTATGGGTTTGTGAATGCATGGAACGGCCGTGTTGCTTATGGAAGTGTAGATGACTTTTTAAAGAACCAGCCAAAACGTGTTCGTACCAATTACAACTATACCAACAATACCAGGGATTATATCATGAATAATCCTCCGGCAGAATTTAAGGTAAATATGTTTAGTTTGTACGGAGAAGATCAGTTCCAGGTTACAGACCGTTTTAAATTAACCTATGGTGTACGTTTAGATATGGCAGATATGCCAAATAAACAGCCATTGAGTGATAAAACAACCAATGCCCCTGAAGATCCGAACTACGGCACAACTTTTACCTATACCAAACCAAAAGACATTAAAAATGACTTCTTAGGCCAGGTTCAGATTTCACCTCGTATCGGTTTCAACTACGATGTAAATGGTGATCAGAAAATGATCCTGCGTGGTGGTAGCGGACTGTTTACCGGGCGTGTGCCTTTCGCATGGTTAGGTTATGCCTATTACAACAACGGCGCAACCTATGGTTCACAAGATTTCAACAGTTACACCTATCCTGGAAACGGACCTGCTGCAGGATCTGATCCGATTAAAGATGCTTTGACCGGAACAGGAGAAGCTGGTTTTGTAGCGAAACAACCGAATACCAATGTAAGCGACCCTACCGGTAAAACGCAGGTCGACCTGATTGATAACAATTTCAAAATGCCTAAAACCTGGAGAACAAGTTTAGCATTTGATTATAAAACTGACGATCAGTGGAAATTCACTGTGGAAGGTATCTATACCAAAGTAATCAATGATCTGAAATTCCAAATGGTTAACCTGGTAGACAATGCCATTTACTATCCATACGATGTAAACCACCAGCAACCAATTTATCAGAAGCAGAATGGAACACAAGCGATCAACTCTAAATACAGCAGTGCTTATTTGCTTTCTAACACCAGTCAGGGTTACAGATACAGCATCACCGGCCAGATCAGCAAATCTTTCCCTATGGGGCTAGATGTGATGGCAGCTTATACCTACGGACAATCTAAAGACATCACCAACGGAATCCGTAACTCCATGGAATCTAACTGGCAATTGAACCAGGCTTTAAATCCAAACAACCCTGGATTGGCTTATTCTAACTTCGACATCCGTAACCGTATCGTGTCTACCGTTAATTTCAGACATGCATGGGATGCGCAGCAGAAATATGTGTCTAACTTCTCGTTGTTCTTTAGTGCACAATCTGGTTCTCCATATTCTTATGGTTTCCTGAATGCAACCATCAACGGAACAGGACAAAACGTGAGTTTAGTGTACATTCCTAAAAGAGGCGAAACCTCTAGTTTCATTCTTGATCAGGGTCAGGCAGCAGCATTTGATGCCTTTGTTGACGGAGATAAATATTTAAAAACCAGAAGAGGCCAGTTTACAGAACGTAATGGTGCGCGTACGCCATGGAATGTTCAGGCTGACTTCCGTTTCTCTCAAGACATTATTGTTGCCGGAAGCGGTGCTAAAAAACAGACGCTTACATTCACTTATGACATTGTTAACCTGACAAACTTGTTGAATAAGAACTGGGGTGTTCAATACTTCTCTCCAAACACTTACAATTCAATGGCAAGTGTAGGACTGAAAGCCGTTGCTGGAACAGGTTCAGCAACAAGCAATCCAAATTATACTTTTGATGCAGCTAACACCAGCACGTATTCTAAAGACTTTTTTGCTTCACGTTACCAAATGCAATTGGGCTTGAGATATAGTTTCTAAAACAGATTTATTCTGGTTCATCAAAAGACCAGTCGGGCGAATAGATAGCCCGACTGGTCTTTTTGTTTAGAACAAAACAATCTGTAAGTTTATAAGTTATAAATACCCTTTATTCATGAAGAAACTTTTATTCCACTTATTACTTTTAACAGCTGCTGTGACTGCACAGGCACAAGATGCAGTAGACTACCAAATTCCACCTAAAGAAATGGCGGAGCTCTTGCTTGCCAAACCGACACCTTCGGTTAGCGTAGATGGCAAAGGGGAATGGATGCTACTCAGTGGCAGAAATTCTTATCCTTCTGTAGAGGAACTGGCCATGCCTGAATACAGAATTGCAGGGCTTCGCATTAACCCCAATAATTACTCCCCAAGCAGACAAACTTATATCAACAGCTTTAGTCTGAAAGACATTAAAACAGGTGCGAACTTCAACATAACAGGTTTACCTAGTCCGCTTTATGCCGGAAATGTAAGCTGGAACCCGGGACAAAAGAAAATCGCTTTTACCCAAACTACGCAAAAAGGTGTAGATCTTTATGTGATAGATATTATAGCAAAAAAAGCAGTCAAGATCAACAGACAAGCATTGAACGTGGTCATGGGCCCGGGAATTTCCTGGATAGATTCAGAAACACTGCTGTATCGTGTGGCCGTTAAACCAGCCAGTCAGGCACCACCAAAACCACTAATGCCTAAAGGCCCAACCGTGCAACAGAATTTAGGAAAGGCTGCGCCAAGTGTAACCTACCAGGATTTGATTAAATCGCCATATGACGAGCAGTTGTTTGAGTTTTACGCCACCGCTCAATTGGTAAAAAATAAAAATGGTGTGGAAACACCAATTGCAAAACCGGCAATTTATTCCAGTGTAAGAACTTCGCCAGATAAAAATTACCTCCTGATGAGAACTATCCGGAAGCCTTTTTCTTACCTGGTCGCAGCAACTGGCTTTCCCTCAACCATCAGCATTACAGATTTAAATGGTAAACTGATCAAACTGATTGAAAATCTGCCATCCAGCGAAGGCACTCCATCGGGCTACGACAACATCAGAAATGTAGCACGCGGTTTTGACTGGCGTGATGATGAAGCGGCAACCCTGACCTGGGCAAAACCATTAGATAGCGGACTGATCAAAAAACAAGTTGATTTTCATGATGCAGTTTATGCCTTGAGAGCCCCTTTTAATGGCCAGGCCAAGGAACTTTTCAAAACACAAACGCGTTTCCGTGGGGTATCTTGGGGTGACTCGACACTGGCCCTCGTTGAAGAAGGCTTGCGCAGTAAGCAAACCATGAAAGTGAGCCGCTACAATCCGGCTACGGGCACTTTAGAAACTTTATACGAACGTAACCAAACGGATGCCTACAATGATCCGGGTGAGCCTGTAACCACAAAGAATAAATACGGCAGACAAGTGATCCAGGTGCTAAACCAGGGAAGCCAGTTGTTGATGAACAATACAACCGGGGCTTCGGACAAAGGCGATTTGCCTTTTTTGGCCAGATTTAATCTACAAACTAAAAAGAATGAGATCATTTGGCGTTGCGCTGAAGGAACGTATGAAACTGTAGTTGACGTCCTGGACGCGAACAAACTGGTATTGCTGACCAGAAAAGAAACTCAAAAAGAAGTCCCAAATTACTTCATCAAGAACCTGGTGCTCCGAATTGCAGATCAGCAAATCACCAATTTCAGCAATCCGTACCCACAACTGGACGGCATCAGCAAAGAAAAAATCACTTACAAACGTG
>Ga0247805_1001175_pt1 | contig 12659 bp, 9 predicted proteins | sample UWRJL044104R1_FD_180930 | JGI IMG/M metagenome (GOLD analysis project Ga0247805, IMG submission 180930) | Plant litter microbial communities from Arlington Agricultural Research Station in Wisconsin, United States - UWRJ-L044-104R-1 | ecosystem: Environmental > Terrestrial > Plant litter >...
ATGGCCTGGTAGATGCGCTGCTGCCGGTGGTTCTCCCTAATGAACAGGATGAACCTGGTTTTAGCAGAAATACAGCCAGCACCCGGGTGATAAATACAGTGCCTGTACTCGAGCGTGGTACTTCCAAAGCGAACAATGTGCTCAAATTTGATGAACAGCAACCTTTGTCTGGCCTGGTATGGTGGCTGATCATGGCTGTTTTTTTCATAGAAAGATGGATTACCTTCAGAAAAACGGGGGACAAGATATGAGCGTAACAAATGGAAAACAGTGGATTGAAACGCTCAGGAAAAGATGGATATTATTTTCTCTTGGCAGGATTGTGATCTTGTCTTTCTCCACTGCGCTGCTGGCTGCGGTAATTTCATCCCGCTTTTTTGGGCCGGGGGTGCCTGTATTCCTTGTCGTGCTCCTACTTGTTTTCCTGCTGGTTTTTTCGTTATTCGCATGGCAGACCAGGTTTTGGAAAATCAGTGAAAAAGAAGTTACTTCTTATATTGATCTGAATATTGAAGCTGTAGAAGAAAGCAGCGGATTACTACTAAAGCCTCACACAGGGCTATCTTTTTTAGAACAGCTCCAGGCAGAGAAAGTAAACGCAATATTAGTAACACAAAAACAACCGCAAGCTCCGTTAAAGCAATTAAAATTCCCGCTAATTTGCCTCGCAGCGGTACTCGTAATAAGTTACGCCATTTCGAAAATCCCTTTTCACACTACTTCCGGGCTGCCGTCTGTCACTATAACAAAGCCTGATCCTGCTATTAAAGAAAATATTCCGGCTGCGGTTTCATCTTTCCAGGTGATCATCACACCGCCAGTCTATATCCGTAAAGCGGCACGTTTACAACACCAGTTTACGCTAATGGCAGAGAGCGGGGCTACCGTGAAATGGAAAATCTCTACCTCTCAGGGTTTAAAAAAGCTAAGCTTTATATTTAATGACAGCGAAACGGTACCACTTAAAAAGGTAAATGCTGATGGTACCGAATGGTCGCTAAGCCGCGTTATGGTTAAGCCTGGTTTTTACCAGGTACTCATAGATGGGAAACGATCAGACTTTTACCAGGTGGGGATCATTGCCGACCAGCCGGTGAGTATAAAAATCAAAAAGCCTGCGCAGCATAGTACCATAGATATCGGGCAGCCGCAACGTGTAAATTTAAGTGTACTGCTGCAAGACGACTATGGGATTTCTACAGCCTATATTTCTGCCACTATGGCCAGCGGTAAAGGCGAGGCGGTAAGTTTTACCGAAAAAAAGATCTCCTTTAACGTTTCTTTTCAGGGCAAAAAAACAGTACAGATGGAGAAGCTGATCCAGCTGGGAGAACTGGGTATGAAGCCGGGAGACGAGCTTTATTTTTATATCGCCGCTACCGACAACCACGGGCAGAGCAGCCGTTCGGATATGTACATTGTTTCTATCCAGGATACCACAGAACTAATGAGCATGGCCGGTATAGACAATGGGGTAAACCTGGTACCGGAGTATTTCAGGAGTGAGCGCCAGATTATCATTGATACCGAAAAGCTATTAAAAGAAAAAGCAAGTTTAACAGATACCGAATTTAAAAAGCGCAGTAACGATCTGGGGGTAGACCAGAAAATGCTGAGGCTGCGTTATGGTAAATTCCTTGGAGAAGAATCAGAAACTAACATAGGCGGGGAGCACGAGGGGGAGGGGCATGCAGATCATGACCATCACGAAGAAAGTGCTGCGGCAGGTGATGTGTCGGCCATTATGGATCAGTATGCACACAAACATGATAATGCCGAAGATGCAACTTTTTTTGAACCGCAGTTAAAAGCCCAGCTTAAAGCAACGTTAACCGAGATGTGGAATGCCGAATTGCGTTTGCGGACTTACCGCCCCGAAGAAGCCTTGCCTTATGAATATAAGGCATTGAGACTGCTGAAAGATCTTCAGCAAAAATCGCGGGCTTATGTAGCTAAATCCACATTTAAAACCAGCACGTTAAAACCAGAGAAACGACTCACCGGGGAGCTGATGGATATCAAAGCAGGTACCAATAAAAGTACTGCCAACAATAAAGACGAGGTAACAGTGATGCTTAAACAAGCTATCAGTATACTGGAAAATAAAAAGGCAGGCAAAGTTACGGCGCCTCAGCAGCTTCATATTTTGTACAGCGTACAGCAAGAACTAACCAGTCATGCTGCCGTTTCCCCTGCTATTTATTTACCTGCGTTAAAGTCGTTAAAAAAAGTAATTGCATCCGGGCAAAAAAGCAGGGTGGCAGCAGCAGATATTGCCAGTGCAGAGAAGGGAATTAATCATTTGCTCGGCAAGCAGGAAGTTATCCCTTCGCCGCAAACCAATACCTCTTCCTCGAAATTAACCCGCTCTTATTTTAACCATTTAAAAAAACTGATGCCCTGAGATGGAGAATAACTACCCCGTAATTATTGCTGTAATCCTTTTACTGGTATTCCTCCTCTATAAAGAAGCCAGAAGGGCCAATCGTGCGCGGTTGTTTTTGCGGATCGCAGCTGTAGTTTTTGCTGTAGGGGCACTGGCATTTCTATTTTTTCCGCCAAGCTACAAAACTGTACAAAGCAGGGATGGGGAACGGCTCCTGTTATTAACCGAAGGGGCAGACAACAGCAGCCTGCAAAGCGGTAATTACTATACCACAGATAGCAGCGTTTTATCGAAGCGTAGTGTAAGGGGGGTAAAATATATTCCTGATCTGGCTTATTACCTGCAGCAACACCAGGACCTGGCTGGGGTTAGTCTTTATGGTAATGGTTTAGAGCCTGCTGACTTAAAAAGCCTAAACGGGTATACTTACGACTTTCATCCGGCACAGGCGCCTCTGGGCTTACTTTCCTGCTCCTGGCCAGGTGTATTAAAACAAGCAGAATTGCTTCGTGTAGAGGGCGTGTTTAACAATACCGGAGAGGGCCCTGCAAAGCTTCTTTTAGAAGGATTAGGTTCGGGATTGGATTCTGTAATTATACCTGCACATACTTCCAGCACCTTTTCATTAAAAACCCTGCCAAGGCAGCTGGGCAGGGCGGTCTATAATTTAATCGCATTAACAGGGAATGATACCCTGCAAAATGAAAAGATTCCGTTCCAGGTGAGCGAGTCTCCGAAAGTTAAGCTGCTGGTTTTATCATCATTTCCTGATTTTGAATATAAATTCCTGAAAAGCTGGCTTTTTGAGCATGGCTACCAGGTAGTTTTCCGTACCAGGATCAGTAAAGATAAATTTAGTACAGACCAGCTTAATACCACTACCCTCAATGCAGAAACCATTAATGCAGCAACGCTTGCTAAATTTGACGGGGTAATTGCCGATGACGAAGAGCTTTCTGCATTAAATCCGGCAGCAATGGCTGGTCTAAGATCCGCTATCAACCAGGGGCTGGGCTTAGTGGTCAGGATGAACGATATTAAAACCTTGTCGCTGCCAGCCAGTCAGTTTAAAATATATGAGGCAGGAGACAGTACCATAAAATTTTTTACGCCAGTACTAACCGGAGAAACGGCAAAACTTAAACCGCTGCCCCTTACCCAGGATATATACATCAGGGCCAATACCAGCGAACAGCAATTGGTAAAAGCCCGTGATGGAAAGGTTTTGCTCAGTACAAGAATTGCCGGCAATGGAAAAATTACCGGTTCTGTGATCAGCTCAACTTACCAGTGGATGCTGGGCGGGCATCCCGACGATTACGCCTTGTTTTGGTCGGCCGTAATTGGCAACACCGTAAGAAAACAGGAAAAAGACAACAGCTGGCGCACTGTACCCGCTATACCTGTAAAGGGTAAACCGGTACGGCTAATCTACCAGGCTGCAACAACAGCCGCACCTGTAATTGATGTAGACAGTGCGAACCTGAACCCGTTGCAAAATACATTAATCCCCTATCGCTGGGCAGGTGATTTTTGGCCGCAACATACCGGATGGAACCAGGTAAAAATAAACAGTAATCCGTTAGAATACCTTTTTGTTTATGAAAAAAATGATTGGGAAAGCGTTAGACAGTATCAAAAACTGATTGATAATATTTCTTATGCCAAAAAACATGCTTCAAAAGTTTCTAATCCAAAGGTTAAACTGGAAAATATAGAAAAAGAAGTGTCTAAATGGTGGTTTTATGCGCTATTTCTCCTTTCTGTAGGATATATGTGGTTTGAAACTAAATTGTTATAGAAATAATCTGCAAAAAATACTAAATTGAAACACCTAAACTAAACCGAATTACATTGAAAAGAAGAGATTTTATTTACTTATCTGGGATGGGTATTGGAGCTATTATGCTGCAGGACCTGGCTGCACTGGGCAATCCCATTGATCCTTTACAAGCGCTTGACGGTGTAGATGTAAAGATAAAAAAAGAATTAGCTGATGCAGCCCTGAACGCTGCTAAGGCAAAAGGGGCAACTTACACAGATATCCGTATCGGCAGGTACCTTAACCAGTTTGTGGCCACCCGCGAAAAAAGGGTACAGGGTGTGGTAAACACCGAGTCTTATGGGGTAGGTGTTCGTGTTATTGCCAATGGATGCTGGGGCTTTGCAGCAACAAACATTGTTACAAAAGAAGCCGTAGCCAAAGCTGCGGAACAAGCAGTGGCAGTGGCAAAAGCAAACGCAAAAATCCAGGGCGAAAGTGTGCAGCTGGCACCGCAAAAAGGATTTGGCGAGGTAAGCTGGAAAGCACCTATTGAAATCAATACGTTTGGTGTTCCGGTAAAGGAAAAGGTAGATCTGTTGCTAAATGTTAATGATATTGCGCTGCAAAATGGTGCCAGCTTTGTCAATTCCGTACTTTTTGCTGTGAATGAGCAAAAGTATTTTGCGTCTACAGACGGTTCTTATATCGATCAGGATATTCACCGCATCTATCCTTCATTTACTGTAACGAAGATCGACCGCGCTTCCGGTAAATTCCAGACTGTCAATTCACTGAGCGCTCCTTCTGGTATGGGGTATGAATATCTCAGTGCAAGGCCGCAGGATAAAATTGCCGGTGTATATACACGTTATAAAGACAGGTATGATATTTTGGAAGATGTTAAAATGGCTTCTAAAGCTGCCGATGAAAAAATAAAAGCCAAATCTGTAGAGCCGGGTAAATACGATCTGGTGCTCGATCCGTCACATTTATGGTTAACTATTCACGAATCTGTTGGTCACCCCACAGAACTGGACAGGGTTCTGGGCTACGAAGCCAATTATGCGGGTACCAGTTTCCTTACACTGGATAAATGGAAAACTAAAAAATTCAACTTTGGCAGTAAGCTGGTAAACATTGTTGCCGATAAAACGCAGGTAGGTTCATTAGGTGCTGTAGGTTATGACGACGAAGGGGTGAAATGCGGTAAATGGGACCTGATTAAGGAAGGTACACTGGTTAATTACCAGGCTATCCGCGACCAGGCACATATCATTGGGCTGGAAGCTTCGCAGGGCTGCTGTTATGCACAGGGCTGGGACGATGTACAATTCCAGCGGATGCCAAATGTTTCGTTACAGCCGGGCAAGGAGAAGTTAAGTGTGAATGATATGATCAAGAATGTGGAGAAAGGAATTTATATCCTGGGTAACGGCAGTTTCTCGATTGATCAGCAGCGGTATAACTTCCAGTTTGGCGGACAATTGTTCTATGAGATCAAAGAAGGTAAAATTGTAGGGATGCTGAACGATGTTGCTTACCAGTCTAACACGCAGGAGTTCTGGAATTCCTGCAGTGCGATCTGCGACGAGAGCGATTACCGTTTGGGCGGTTCATTTAATGATGGAAAAGGACAGCCTTCTCAAAGCAGTGCCGTTTCTCATGGCAGTTCCACTACACGGTTTAATGGGGTAAATGTTATTAACACAGCAAGAAAGATCTAATCATGTCAATACTAACTAAAGAAGAAGCGCAAGCTATATTGAAAAAGGTAATCGGTTTTTCCAAAGCTGATGAATGCGAAGTGAACCTGGGGGGCTCTACCGGCGGAAATATCCGTTATGCACGTAATGCAGTATCTACCGCAGGCGAAATCAGCAATATGAGCCTTTCTGTGAACTCTACTTTTGGTAAAAAAACAGGTACCGCCACTATCAACGAATTTGATGATGCGTCACTCGAAAAGGTGGTGCGCCGCGCGGAAGAACTTGCCCAGCTTTCACCAGAAAACCCAGAATATATGCCATTGTTAGCGGGTCAGGAATTTGGTGATTCGATTACCTATAATGCAGCTACAGCAGCGATGACGCCGGATACACGGGCAGAAATGGTGCTGAAAAGTTTAACCGTAGCTAAAGAAGCCAAACTCGAAGCGGCAGGTTTTCTGGAGAACTCCAATGGCTTTAGGGCGGTAATGAATTCTAAAGGGCTGTTTGCCTATAATAAAAGTACCGATGTTTCTTTCTCGGTAACTGTGCGGAACCAGGCCGGTACCGGTTCTGGGTATGTAAGCCAGTCGTTCAACGACCTGAGTAAAATGGATACGCTGGCACAAAGTAAAATCGCCGCGATGAAAGCTAATGGTTCTGCCGGTGCCAAGGCCATTGAACCCGGAAAGTATACGGTAATCTTGGAGCCCCTTGCAGCAAGTGATATGATCAGCAATATGTTTCGTGGCTTTGATGCCAGAAGTGCTGATGAGGGCAGAAGTTTTATGAGTAAAAAAGGAGGCGGAACGCGTTTGGGAGAACAGCTTTTTAGTCCGGAAGTAACTATTTATTCCGATCCGATGAATACAGAACTCCCTTCTGCAACATGGAACAGCGATGGCCTGCCCATCAAAAAAACGGTATGGGTAGATAAGGGTGTAGTAAAAAACCTGAGTTACTCGCGTTACTGGGCAAATGAAAAAGGAGTTGCCCCAATGCCCTTTAGCCGAAGCATGATTATTGAAGGGGGCACACAATCATTGGAAGAACTCATTAAGAGTACTGAGAAAGGGATTTTAGTAACCCGCTTCTGGTATATCAGGTCGGTAGATCCACAGACGCTGCTGCTTACCGGTTTAACCCGTGATGGTACTTTTTATATCGAAAATGGAGAGATCAAATTTCCTGTTAAGAACTTCCGCTTTAATGAGAGCCCGGTAATTATGCTCAACAACGTAGAAGCATTTGGTAAATCTGTTCGTTCCGGTGATATGCTTGTACCACCGATGAAAATCAGAGACTTTACATTTACCTCTCTATCTGATGCGGTATAATACTAAATAGATCATTATAAAAAAGAGATTGCCATTATACACTGGCAATCTCTTTTTTTATGATGTTTAGACGTATGGTTCGTTCCTGTAGTTCGGATCAGTAGTCAGGTCATCTCTAAGCTTTTTTGCTTTATCAGCCCATTCAGGAGCTTTTTCCTTTATATCGTCTACAATAGATTTACCATTGATATCTTTCTTTGTTACGTATTTAATCGCACCGTAAATAGCGGCACCAATTATAGCTGTTTTTAATAATCCCATAGTATTTATTTTTTTGATGTGCTTAGATAACACATTAACATTTAAAATGTTCGGGAAATTTTTTTGAATTTTAATCCTTTATAAACTACTGTAATTACGCTCAATAGCAGGAGTTAGACACCGCTTATGCAGACTATTGCATAATTATACAAACACATGTGATAACATTTATGTTTATCTTGTACTCACTGGTTAGGAACTGACACATCAGTACGATGTGGCCTGACCACTACATTAACATTAAATTGAATAATATTATGTGTGCAAAAATAGAACATCATACTCAAAACATTACTTACGACGGGTTATTGCAGGGTAACAGGGATTGGGTTACAGCTACATTAGCTGAAGATCCTACTTTCTTCGACCGCTTGTCGGCCGGACAAAAACCACCAATTTTATGGATCGGCTGTTCAGACAGCAGGGTGCCCGCAAACCAGATTACGAATACCCGTCCGGGAGATATCTTTGTACACAGGAATATCGCCAATGTAATTGTACATACCGATATGAATATGCTTAGCGTACTCGATTATGCAGTAAACGTACTGGAAGTAGAACATGTACTGGTTGTTGGCCATTATGGCTGCGGTGGTGTGAATGCCGCTATGGGAAGCAAGCAGTTTGGAATAATTGATAATTGGCTAACCAATATCAGGGATGTTTATCGTTTACATAATGACGAGCTGGATGTACTGACTGACGAAAAGCAGCGTTTCGACAGGCTGGTAGAGCTCAATGTAATCGAAGGGGTATCTAACCTGACCAAGACGTCCATTGTACAGAACCGATGGGCCAATGGTAAAAAGCTGGGCATCCATGGCTGGGTGTATAGTTTAGAAACGGGTCTGATCAAAGATTTGGAAGTTTCTGCCAGTTCAAATGAGAATATATCCCGTGTATTTAAAATGAATGACGGTCAGTAAATAAAATATGCAGTCCTTTCCCCTGCTTAATGAAAAGGACTGCATTATTAAATTTCATTATTGTTAGTTACTGGCCGTTCCAGTAAAAACGGTCGAGCCATGGAGATTTGCTATCTATGGTCAGAGGTGTAACCTGTAAGGCAAAATTATAATACAGGGCTTCTCCTTTTTTCATTTCCCTTATTCCACTGTAGTTTTCTGCTAACATGGACGTTCCTTTTTCCGTAATCAGTATACCACCTTTGCCACTATTAGACCAGGATAACGGAGGAGGTAGTGGGTGTTGCAAGTCGGGTTTACTATGCAGCGGATCAGCATAATGCTGATCGTACAGGGAATATTGCAAGCCTGCATTCACCATCCCAATCCATGTTCCATCCTGCTTTGCAGGCAGGTTCCATTTCCATTTTACTGTATCCGGACGTGCTCCGCCTGCGGTACCTAAGCCCATCATGTATTTGGCAATAGCCATATTGAATGGAAGATGCAGTTTAATATCATCGAGTTTTACATCCTGCAATGCAGTAATTTTAACAGTATAAGACATAAACCCGTCGAATAATAACGATGCATTTACTTCCATGTTAAGTCTATCACCTGTATTCAGCGCCGTCCAGCTAATCTTGCCAGGCTTGGTATCTGTGTAGGTTATTCCTTCGTTTTTAAATTTAATATCCTTGTGGGTGGCAGCACTGATAACGTGAAAATGTATGGCTTCTGTAATGATGTTTATCGGTTCTGCAGACAGGCCTTTTACGTCTGATGTAAAATAACTCTGGATCTTTTCCGGAAAACCACTCTGGTGTAAGCTGATTTTTCTGCCGAGCAGGGTGATATTGTTATCACTAAGCTGTAATGGCAGGTAAGGTTTCTCTACCTTAATTTCGTCACTTTTTTGTAGTAACATATCCGCCGAAGGTTCAGATACCGGATTTGTTCTGTGCTGATCGGAGTTATAAATCTGCATTCTCCATTCTGCTTCTGCCTGTGCAGCTTTTTTATTTTTTACCACCTTTCCCTTTATAGGATTATCTGTAGCATCCGGATGCGATGAACCCTGTTTTATGTCTTTTGATTGTGCAGTTACGGTAAATGCACAGCAGCAAAAGAACAAAAGTAAAAAGGTATGTTTAATCGATTTAATCTGTTTGACGGTCATATATCTGGTTGATGTTGTTTACTATAACAAACGTAATAAATAAACATAGTAATGACTGCAGGACAGGCAAACTGAAATAAAAATAATTATTTCATATCTCACACAATAATCCGTCAGATCGAGCGTATTTATATACGAGAGCGTTAATTAGATAAGCGGGAATAGTCGGATTGATTATTCCCGCTTTCTTTTTATAGCTACCATTCCCGCCAGGCCTACTGTATAATCATTGAAGAAGTAAATACTCATCAAATGCCAGTATCATCCCCAAGAAGAAAGTTTATCCAGTCGGCCGTACTAACCGGTCTCGCCACTGCCATAGCCCCTGTGATTGGGTTAGCTGCCCAACAAAAAAAGAAAACGCTCAACCCTGCTAAAAGAGACCTTGTTTTTCTTTTCCAGGGAGATTCTATTACTGATGGTCAACGTGGCCGTACGGACGATCCCAATCATATCATGGGCCATGGTTATGTGTATAGTGTAGTTAGCAGAATTGGAGCCGATTTCCCGGAAGCTGGGTTTAAATTTTATAACCGAGGTATCAGCGGTAACCAATTAGCTGATCTCGAACAACGCTGGCAGACAGATACGATTGATATCAAACCGGATGTGTTAAGTATATTAATCGGGATCAACGATGTAGATGCGGTTGCAGCGCATCAGCCTGACAGTATGGATGCTGCAAAATTTGAGACAGTTTTACGCAAGTTGTTGCAGCAAGTTAAAACGGCAAACCCAAATATACTGCTTGTACTCGGGATTCCATTTGTATATGCGGTAGGGAGTAAGCGCAACGAAAACTGGTCTTTATGGAAAGACGAAACTGAACAGCGTGCAGCAAAAGTTCGCCTTCTGGCTACAGAATATGATGCGGTGATTGTGGATTATCCTACTGTGTTTGCTAAAGCAATGGAGAAAGCAACTGCTGCTTACTGGATTTGGGATGGGATACATCCTACTGTTTTCGGCCATGAGTTAATGGCACGTGAGTGGATAAAACAGGTAAGTAAAAGGCTGAGGTTTTTGGCTGTTTATCAATAGCTGCTAATGGCAGCAATATAGGCAGAAGCTTCAGGAGAAGCCTCTGCTATACCATTAGTGTGTGTATATGTTTGACTAGTTATAATTTACCTGAAAAGTGCCAACAGGGAATGGTCCTGGATCCTCGTCAGAATCAGGGTTAATCAGGCCCCGGAAGATTATCGATGCAGTTTTGTAACGGGTGCCACCTGCGCTTACGGAAAATGAAGTTAATACTTTAGTATTTGTAGCGTCCATAATTTCAAACTGATAGTCGTTTAAAGCCGCATACTTTTTAAATGCCGATATACCTTTATATGGTAGTGCAGTAACCTCATTAGTTTCTCCACCACTGATCCTTACGTTTACAGTCCCACTATTTGATGAAAGGTTCACAAAACGGATGTACATAGCATTTTCAGCATTGTAAGCACTCGAATTGATATAAGGGAAATTGGTTTCTGTTCTAAATATCGTATCTACAGCTGTTGCAGTACCTGCGATGTAGAGCGTACTGATTGCTTGCAGATCTACTGTACGCTGGAATAATTTTGTTGTTGTATCTGTTGATTTTACTACGGTGATGGTGTTGCTCCCTGTAAAAGCACCAAATACGCCACTTGAGTAATTATTAACATTCAGCGCCTTCGAATACGCGAAACCGCTCCCCGCACCTGGATTTACTTTGATGGGTTCGAGTCCGGCAGCGGCATTAATAACTGTAATATTAGCGGTAGCCTTAAAGTCGTAATCATCTTTTTCACAGGCTGATCCTAAAAACAGAAACATGGCTGAGATTGCGCTGTATAGAATTTTTTTCATGTCTTAATTATTTTGTTGTTTTTTAAGTTGATTCTGGCAGTAGGTATTTATATAGGGTAAGCTGGCTAGGAGAAAGCTTTACTGTAGACAGCAGCAATACTTTCTTTTTTTAATCCCTATCTGGTTGTTTGGTTCGTTTGTTTTATTAGTGGGTTGATTTACTGCATAGTATCACTCCTTTCCTTATTTGGCTTCCGTATAAGAATACAGTATAAGATACCGGTCCGTTCTCCTATCATCAGCCAAAATATATTATCAGTTCTCCAGCGTAATGCGGTGTTTTGAGCGATAGCCAACCCATTAAAATGAATTGCTTTTTGCTCACCGTCCTGATTTTTTATAGCTTTTCGGCAACGCGATCAGGAAAATAAATTTACTTTTGACAGGTATCTACCTGATCATTAATTAAACATTTAGAATGGCTGAAATTAAACGGCAACGTGTAACAAGAGCAGATGGGAAAGCAATTAACCTGGTTCAGCGAAGAGGACATTTATCTTACTGTTACAATGCTTGCTGTTGCGGAAGAACCGACCGTGGATATAGTGCAGTGCCGGTAGACCTCTATAAAAGTGAGTGGCTGCGCCGCAAACTGCGCAATGTAGTGCATATGACCAAAGGCGGATGTTTAGGACCATGTACCCTGGCCAATGTAGTTACCCTGCTGTTCGACGGGCATTCTGTATGGTTTCATTCTATTAATAGCGACTGGCAGGTAACGGCTATCTTTGATTATATCGAAAGTATGGTTGTTGCAGATAATTTCCAGGTGCCGCCAGCCGAACTCAACGAATACGTTTTTCAATTTTATACCTGGAAAGGATCGGAAGTTCCATCCTTATCCGGACCGGCAGACCAGGCCAAAGAAGGTATTGTCTTTTTGAGCCACGCCGATACAGATCTGCTTACTTTACACCGTGCTATACAATCCCTTCCCGAAGAATTTCCACGGACGCTGGGCATCAATTTGCTGGCGGTTAAAACCGAGGCACATATGTCTCAGTTGCTCGACAGAGAAATAGCAGGTGCCAGGATTATTATCCTCCGGATATTAGGAAGGCCAAGTACCATTCCGGGTTTCAGTGAACTGGTACAGCGGGTGCAAAAACAAGGGCAGTATTTAATTATTGTGAGCGGAACCAGTGATTTTAATCCTGAATATGCCGCAGCTTCTACTGTTACCCCTGCAATCCTGCAGGAAACATTAAACTACCTGGATGCTGGCGGACATATCAATGTGGCTGCGCTGCTCCATTTTTTGTCGGACCATCTGCTGA
>Ga0247805_1001177_pt1 | contig 12654 bp, 10 predicted proteins | sample UWRJL044104R1_FD_180930 | JGI IMG/M metagenome (GOLD analysis project Ga0247805, IMG submission 180930) | Plant litter microbial communities from Arlington Agricultural Research Station in Wisconsin, United States - UWRJ-L044-104R-1 | ecosystem: Environmental > Terrestrial > Plant litter >...
ACTGGTGCGCGTCGACGGGGCCCGCATCGCCGTGGGCCGCGACTTCGACGACAAGGGCGTGCTCAAGTCCGACGCCATCGCGCTCGACGAGAACCGCGCGACCCGGCTCGCCGAGCAGCTGCGCGACCCCTCAGTACCACTCATCGTCTCCTCCGTCGAGTCCAAGCCCTACACGCGCCGTCCGGCAGCGCCCTTCACCACCTCGACGCTGCAGCAGGAGGCCGGCCGCAAGCTGCGCTTCTCCGCCCGCCAGACGATGAGCGTGGCGCAGGGGCTGTACGAGAACGGTTACATCACCTACATGCGTACCGACTCGGCCACGCTGTCGGGGCAGGCCATCAATGCCGCGCGATCGCAGGCATCCGCTCTCTACGGCGCGGACACCATCCCCGAGAAGCCGCGCGTCTACGCCGGCAAGAACAAGAGCGCGCAGGAGGCCCACGAGGCGATCCGCCCCTCGGGGGAGACCTTCCGTACGCCCGCCGAACTCTCCGGCGTGCTGCGCGGCAACGACTTCAAGCTCTACGACCTGATCTGGAAGCGCACCGTCGCCTCGCAGATGGCCGACGCCAAGGGCTCCACTGCCACCGTCACGATCAAGGCAGGCCCCACCGCCGACGACGCGATCGCCGAGTTCGCGGCGAGCGGTACCGTCATCACCTTCCGCGGCTTCCTGCACGCCTACGAGGAGAGCCGCGACGAGGAGCGCAACGCAGCCGCGGAGCCCACCGAGGCCAAGTTGCCGCAGCTGACCGAGGGCCAGTCCCTCGCCCTGAACGACATCGAGGCCAAAGGCCACGAGACCTCGGCTCCGCCCCGCTACACGGAGGCGAGCCTGGTGAAGGCCCTGGAGGAGCTCGGCATCGGCCGCCCCTCCACCTACGCCGCCATCATCTCGACGATCATCGACCGCGGCTACGTCACGCCCCGCGGCCAGGCGCTCGTTCCCAACTGGATCGCGTTCTCGGTGGTGCGCCTGCTCGAGGAGTACTTCAGTGACCTTGTGGAGTACGACTTCACCGCCGGCATGGAGAGCGACCTCGACCTCATCGCCGGGGGAGAGGCCGACCGCGTCGAGTGGCTGCAGGGCTTCTACTTCGGCAACGACACCCACCGGGGTCTGCGCACGGTCATCGACAACCTCGGCGAGATCGACGCCCGCGAGATCAACTCGATCAAGATCGCCGACGACGTCACGCTGCGCATCGGCAAGTACGGCCCCTACCTCGAGGCGCCCTCCGACGACCCGGAGACCCCGCGCCGCGTGAACATCCCGGCCGAGCTGGCACCCGACGAGCTCACCGCCGCCAAGGCGCGCGAACTCATCGAGGCGCCCGTGGTCGGCGACCGCCTGATCGGCATCAACCCGGAGACGGGAAAACACGTCGTCGCGAAGGACGGCCGGTTCGGTCCGTACGTCACCGAGATCGACCCCGTCGACGAGGCGGCCGTGGCGGCCGCCGCCGCGGCAGCGAAGGCCGAAGCGGATGCCGCGGCAGCCGCTCTCGTCGCAGCCGCCGTTGTGGATCCCGCGACCGGCGAGATCGTCACACCGAAGGCGAAGCGCAAGCCCGCGGCCAAGAAGGCCGTCGCCGCGAAGCAGCGCACCGCGTCGATCTTCAAGTCGATGGATCTCGCCACCGTCGACCTCGAGACGGCCCTGCGCCTGCTCGACCTGCCGCGCGTGGTGGGGCTCGACCCCGAGACCGGCGCCGAGATCACCGCGCAGAACGGCAAGTTCGGCCCGTACCTCAAGAAGGGCACCGACACCCGGTCGCTCGCCAGCGAGGACCAGATCTTCGACGTCGACCTCGCCGGCGCGATCGAGCTGTACGCCCAGCCCAAGTACGGCGGACGCGCGGCGTCCAGCGCGCTCAAGGACTTCGAGAAGCCCGACCCGGTGAGCGAGAAGGCGATCCGTATTAAAGACGGCCGCTTCGGCGCCTACGTCACCGACGGAACCACGAACGCCACGATCCCGCGCGGCGAGACCGTGGAGGAGATCGACTACGAGCGCGCCGTGCAGCTGCTCGCCGACAAGCGCGCCAAGGGCCCGGTCGTCAAGAAGAAGCCGGCGGCCAAGAAGCCGGCCGCGAAGAAGCCCGCTGTCAAGAAGCCCGCAACCAAGACGGCGGCTGCCGCGAAGAAGCCGGCTGCGGCCAAGGCCGCGCTGACCCCCGAGGCGGCGGCGAAGGCCGAGGCCACCAAGGCGAAGGCCGCGGCGACCCGCGCCCGCACCGCGGCTGCCAAGAAGGCCGCGGCCGAGGCCGAGGCAGCGTCGAAGTAGTGGCGACGAGCGCACCCGGCCTGTTCATCACCTTCGAGGGTGGTGACGGGTCGGGCAAGTCCACCCAGTCGCGCCTGCTCACCGACTGGCTCGACGGGGCCGGCCACACGGTCGTGCACTCGCGCGAGCCGGGAGGCACCGACCTCGGCGCCGAGCTGCGCGAGATCATCCTGCACCGCCGCGGCTACATCGCGCCGCGCGCCGAGGCGCTGCTCTACGCCGCGGACCGCGCGCACAACATCGCCACGAAGGTGCGCCCCGCCATCGAGCGCGGCGACATCGTGATCCAGGACCGCTACCTCGACTCCTCGGTGGCCTACCAGGGCGCCGGGCGCGTGCTCGACGCCACAGAGATCCGCAACATCTCGCTCTGGGCGGCCGAGGGGCTCATTCCCGATCTCACCGTACTGCTCGACCTCTCCGCCCACGACGGGCGCGAGCGCATTGCCGCCACCCGCGACACCTACGACCGGCTCGAGGCGGAGAAGAGCGACTTCCACGAGCGGGTGCGCGACGGCTTCCTCGCCCTCGCCGCGGCGGAGCCGGAGCGTTTCCTCGTTCTGAACGCGACGGACTCCATCGAGTCGATCGCGGCGGCCATCCAGAACCGCGTTGTCGGTCTGCTCACCTAGGCTGATCGCATGTCAGTGTGGGACGAACTTACCGGCCAGTCCGAGGCCATCGCCATCTTCCGTGCCGCGGCCGAGGCGAGCGAGTCCGGGGGCAGCAACGACTCCTCGATGACCCACGCCTGGCTCATCACCGGTCCCGCCGGTTCCGGTCGCTCGAACCTCGCCTACGCCTTCGCCACCGCGCTGCTCAGCGACGGCAACGTCGACGGCGACGAGTCGGTGCGCCTGCAGGTGGCGGCGCGCAGCCACCCCGATCTCTCCGTGCTCAGCACCGACCGCATCATCATCACCGTCGACGAGGTGCGCAAGCTCGCCGCGTCGAGCTACTACTCGCCGTCCGTCGGCCGGTACCGGGTGATCGTCGTCGAAGACGCCGACCGCATGATGGAGCGCAGCTCGAACGCCCTGCTCAAGGCCCTGGAGGAGCCGCCGCCCCGCACGGTGTGGATCCTCTGCGCGCCGAGCGAGGCCGACCTGCTGCCGACCATCCGGTCGCGCGTGCGTTCCGTTCGCCTGCGCATCCCCGCCGTCGACGACGTGGCCGAGCTGATCGCCCGGCGCGACGGAGTCGACCTGCCCACCGCCACCCGCGCCGCGCGCGAGGCCCAGAGCCACATCGGCATGGCCCACCGTCTGGCGACGAACGACGAGGCGCGCGCACGGCGTGCGGAGACCCTGGAAATCGCCCTGGGCATCCGCTCGGTGTCTGGTGCCATGCTCGCCGCGACGAAACTGCTCGCCCTCGCGGGAGCGGACGCCAGCGCCCTCACCGAGGAGCGCGACGCCGAGGAGCGCGCGAGCGCGCTGCGGTCGCTCGGCATCGAGCCGGGCGGCACGATCCCGCCCGCGTTGCGCGCGCAGCTGAAGAACCTCGAAGAGGACCAGAAGCGGCGCGAGAAGCGCAGCCTGCGCGACGGTATCGACCGCATCATGGTCGACCTGCTCTCGCTCTACCGCGACATCCTGCTGATGCAGCTCGGCGTCGACAGCGAGCCGATCAACCTCAGCATCTTCGCAAAGCTGGTCTCGGCCAGCGAGCAGTCGACAGCACAGGAGACCCTCGCCACCATGGACGCGATCGCCACCGCTCGCCGCCGCATCGAGAGCAACGTGACGCCCGCCCTCGCGCTCGAGGCGATGCTCGTGTCCGCCCGCCGCCCCGGTACCGCCGCGTGATGCGCCCGCTCCGGCTGGCCGCGGCGGTCGCGGTCGTCGGCTCGCTGCTGCTCGCGGGCTGTGCAGCGGTGCCGCAGCGCACCACATCGACCCCTGCACCCGGCGAGGTGCAGGCCGAGCTCGAGCCCTTCTACACGCAGGTGCTCGAGTGGGAGGACTGCGAAGACGATCTGCAGTGCGCCACGGCGACGGCGCCGCTGGACTGGACCGACCCCGCCCGCGACTCGATCGAGCTGGCACTCATCCGCCACACCACGGCCTCCCCGCTCGGCTCGGTGCTCGTGAACCCCGGCGGACCCGGCGGCTCCGGCTACGACTTCATCGCGGACAGCCTCGACTACGCGGTGTCCGACAGGCTCAGGTCGAACTTCGACATCGTCGGCTTCGACCCCAGGGGCGTGAACCGCTCGTCGCCGGTCAGCTGCCACGACGACCCGGCCGAGCTCGACGACTTCATCTACGACCTCGTGCCCGCGGAGTTCGGGAGCGACCAGTGGATCACCGACGTGGGCGCCACCAACACCGCCTTCGGCGCGGCCTGTCTCGAGCACAGCGGCGATCTGCTCGGCTATGTCGACACGGTGAGCGCCGCACGCGACCTCGACCTGCTGCGTGCCGTGCTCGGCGACGAGAAGCTGAACTACCTCGGCTTCTCCTACGGCACGCTGCTCGGCGCCACCTACGCAGAGCTCTACCCGCAGAACACCGGGCGCCTCGTGCTCGACGGTGCGCTCGACCCCACCTCGACCAGCTTCGACGTGTCGCTCACCCAGGCCGAGGGCTTCGAGAGCGCCATGCGCGCCTTCCTCGCCGACTGCGACTCGGCGGAGGACTGCCCGTTCACCGGCACGGCCGACGACTCGCTGGCCAAGATCCGCGCGCTGCTCGACCGGCTCGACGCGAGTCCGCTGCGCAGCGACGACGGCCGCCAGCTCGGCAGCTCCACAATGACCAGCGCGATCGTGCTGCCGCTGTACAGCGAGGACAACTGGCCGTACCTGCGCCAGCTCTTCACGACGGTGATGCAGGGCGACGCCACGGTCGCATTCAGCCTCGCCGACAGCTACAACGGCCGCAATCCCGACGGCAGCTACATCGACAACTCGCTCGAGGCGCGCCTCGCGATCAACTGCCTCGACTACGCCGCCCAGCCCGACGTGGCCGTGATGCGCGCCCAGGCGGCAGAGCTCGAGCAGAAGGCGCCCGTGCTGGGCAGGCAGCTCGCCTACGGCGACCTGGGCTGCCTCGGCTGGCCGGTGCAGGCCTCCACGCCCCGACCCGTCATCGACGGTTCCGGGGCGGCCGACATTCTCGTCGTGGGCACGACCAACGACCCGGCGACGCCCTACTCGTGGGCCGAGCGCCTCGCCGAGCAGCTCGAGAGCGGCCACCTGGTGAGCTACGAGGGCGAGGGCCACACGGCCTACAACAAGTCGAACTCCTGCGTCGACGACACCGTCGACGACTACTTCATCGACGGCACCGTGCCGTCGACCGATCCGCTCTGCTGAGCCGCGCAATATTGCGCGCTGTGAAAGAATATTGAGATGACAACGGATGCTGCGGAGCCGGGCCTTCGCGAACGCAAGCGTCTCGCCACTCGACGCGCCATCCAGCTGGCCGTTCTCGACCTCGTGGTGCAGCGCGGTCTGGAGAACGTCACGGTGGACGAGATCAGCCGCGTCGCGGATATCTCGCCGCGCACCTTCTTCAACTACTTCACCTCGAAGGAGGAGGCGCTCATCGGGGAGTCGCCCACGCTTCCGGGCGAGATGATCATCGAGCGGTTCGTCACGGCCGGGCCCCGCAGCGACCTGCTGTCCGGCCTCGGCGACATGATCTCGCGGGCCGGCGACACCATCGCCAACGATCTCGAACTGGTGAAGCGGCGTCGTGAACTGATGAAGCAGCATCCGCAGCTCTTCGCCCTGCGGATGGCCACGATGCGCAGTTTCGAGGAGGAGCTGAACACTGTGGTCTCGCGGCGTCTGCTCGCCGACGACCCGACGCTCGCGACGGACGATGCGGATCTCGAGCAGCGCGCACGCCTGATCACCCTGGTCGCGATGGCCGCGATGCGCCACGCCTGGTCGTGCTGGGCCGACAGTGGTGGCAGCCTGGTGGACCTGTCCGAACGGTTGCGGCTGTCGTTCGCGCAGCTCGGAACGCTTCTGGTGCCGTCAGCACCCAAATGATCGGCTAAGCTTTCATGCTGTGCCTCGGGAAATCGAGTCACCCGCCGCCTTAGCTCAGTTGGTAGAGCATCTCACTCGTAATGAGAAGGTCGTCAGTTCGATTCTGACAGGCGGCTCCATCATGAAGCTCGAGCCTCGCGCCGAGTTCCACACCCGCGAGAACCGCCATTCCCTCGGGGCCGACGAGCTGATCGCGGACCAACACGCTCGGTTGCTCGGCTGGAACCGGACACACCGATCCGAGCCCCTGCATGACCCACCGTCAGCGAGGCGACTTCCGCGGGCTGACGTCTGCCGCGCGCGGCACCGGCGGGCACGCAGAAGCGGGTGCCGGGACGAATCCCGACACCCGCCTGTGTGGTGCTGCTAGTTCTGTACGGTTCCGATGCGCTTCTTGCGGATCGCGAGGAACGCGGCTCCGGCAAGCAGCAGTACCGCGGCGAGTCCACCGGCAGGCATCAGGTCGACGCCCGTGGCGGCGAGCGAGGGATCGCGCGGCACGGCGGCCACAGCTGCCGCAGCCAGGGTGTACCCGGACTCGGCGACCGTTGCGACTCCGTCGATCGTCTGGGTGACGACCAGGGTGTTCGCCCCGACCTTCGAGGCGCTCAGTGCGAACGACCAGCGGCCGTCGACGACCGTGGTGGTCAGCGCGGTTCCGCCGTTCTGGATGAGCGTGATGGTTGCGCCGTCGATGCCGGTGCCCGATGCGGTGGTGGGTGCCGCGCTGTTGGCGAACTCGGCGCCGTTGGCCGGGGTCTCGATCACTGCGGCGGTGGGGACGACGTTGAAGGTGGAGATCGCGGCGGGCGAGACCAGGCCTTCCAGCGCCTGGATGGCGCTGACGCTGTATCCGATTCCGTAGCTCAGGTCGGCATCGATCGACCAGGCGCCGGCGGCGCTGGTGACCGCGGTGCCGGTCACATCGCCGGTGAGGGTGATGACGGCGCCGGGAACGGCGGTTCCGGTGATGGCGGTGATGTCAGCGGTCGACGAGCTGCCGTTGGCCGGGGAGACGATCGCGGGCGCCAGGAGCGGAGCCGGTACGACGACGAGCGAGTACGCGCTCGTCGGCGACAGGCTGAATCCGCTCTTCGACTGGAGGGTGAACGCGTACGCGCCCAGCGGTGCCGGTGCGGTGAAGGTGAAGACACCCTGGGCGTTGGTGGTCACCTCGAAGGAATCGCCGGTGGCCGGATCGACGACGATGGTGGTCGACGCGGGCCCGGTGCCGGTGATCGCAGCGCCACGTTCGACCGTGCCGCCGTTCGTGGGCGAGGTGAGTACGGGAGCCGCCAGCTCGACGGCGACCGTGTAGCCGTCGGTGTGCGCGAGGCCGTTCACGAGGTCGGAGCCCCAGGCGTAGGCGCGGTTGGTGCCCGTCGCGTCAGCGCTGCCGCTGATCACGCCGACCGCGGTGGTTCCCTGGAAGATCGCTCCGCCGGAGTCGCCGGGCTCGGACTGGAGGTCCCAGACGCCGAAGCCGTAGACCTCGCGGCCGCTGACCTTGGCCCAGCCGGCCTCGATGAAGATGTCGGCGGCCGGAGCCTCCGAGAGGCCTGAGGTGCGTCCGCTCTTCGCGATGTCGCGTGTTGCGTCGACCGTGCCGACGGCTGTGATCGGGGTCGTCGACGCGGAGAGGTCGGCGGTGTTGCTCCAGTCGGTGACGGCGGGCTCGAGGTTGAGTGCGTCGTTCGTGACGTCCATGACCGCGATGTCGATCGAGTCGAGGTCGCCCACGGCGCCGTCGGATCCGCCGACTCCTCCGTACTGGCCGAAGCCGAAGGTTCCGAGCGGCGCGAGCAGGGCGGGCTCACCCGCCGCGTCGCCGGCGGGCACGGTGAGGTCGGTGTCCGGGGTGGTTCCGTCGGGCACGCAGTGGCCGGCGGTGATGATCGCGGGGTCGCCCTCGGGGGACCAGCCGGTGAAGCCGATCGAGCAGGAGCCACCCGTGGTGGCGCTGACGTTGACGTAATAGCCGGCGCCGCCGACGACGTCGTTGGTTGCGTTGGTTTCGATCTCGCTGTCGACCTCGTGCACGACCAGGTCGGGGTAGGAGGTGGAGAACTCGTCCAGAGCAGCGGAATCGCCGCCGGTGGTGAGAACCACGACCGTGCCGTCCGCGTTCTTGCCGACCGCCTGGATGGCGTCGTCGGAGAGGAGCGCCTGGGCCTTGACCGCGTAGTCGGTGCCGGTGACAGCGGTGCTGGCCGCGGGGGCGGCGAAGGCCGCCGGGGCGATGAACAGTCCGCTGAGCCCGAGGGCCGCGGCGGTTCCGATCGTTACTGAACGAGTGAACCGTCGTTGGGAGCGATACATTGAATTCTTTCTCGAGGGCGAAGCGCCGGAGGCAACAGGAGAGACCCGTTGCGGAGTAGCTGCCGACGCTACCGACAAAGCGAGAATTGTCCAAGATATTTCTGAACATTTCTTAATAAAAGTGTCAATTCGTTACGCTTCTCCGGCCGGGCGACTAGGGTCGGACGCATGCGTTCACAACGATCGAAGAAGCGGGCATTCCGGTCGTTCGTCGCGATGATCGCCATCGGCGTCGTCGTCTCGGCCTGCGCGTCGACTGCGCCGGACGATTCGGCCGACGCCGCCGACGCCGTCGTGGGCACCTGGGGCGACACGGCGGCGACGAAACCGCACCTCGTGTTCTCGAGCGACGGCGAGGTGAAGGGGAGCGACGGCTGCAACGGCATCTCTACGACCTTCGCCGTCGACGGAGCGACGGCCGTGTTCGACCAGTTCGTGTCCACCCTGAAGACCTGCATGGGAGTCGACCCGTGGCTCTCGAAGGTGCACTCGGTCGAGGTCGACGGCGACCAGCTGCTCGTCAGCAACGCGCAGGGTGAGCGCATCGGCACCCTGCAGCGCACCGACTAGCGGAGACGTCGCCAGCCGCCGCTACCCCAGCGCCCCCACCGCGACCGCCGCCGCCTGGGCCACCAGCGCGTCGTCGCGGGTCGCGTCCGGCGATCCGCGCGTCGACATGACCGCGATCACGATGGGCGCCGCATCGGGCGGCCAGACGATCGCGATGTTGTTGCGCACCCCGTATCCGCCGCTGCCGGACTTGTCGGCGACGACCCAGCCCTCTGGCACTCCGGCGCGGACGAGCGTGTCGCCGGTGGCGTTGCCCGACATCCAGCCCACCAGCGTCGAGCGCGCATCGGCCGACAGCGCGTCTCCCAGCGCGTACTCGCGCAGGTCGGTGGCGAAGGCGCGCGGCGACGTGGTGTCGCGGGGGTCGCCCGGAACGCCGTCGTTGAGCCCGGCCTCCCAGCGCACGGACCGCGTCACGTCGTCGCCGAGCGCGGCGAGGGCGGCGGTGAAGCCCTCCGGCCCGCCGAGCTCGCTGAGCAGCAGGTTGCCTGCCGTGTTGTCGCTGAACCGCACCGCCGCCTCGGCGATGGCACCGAGCGTCATGCCGTCGCCGACGTGCAGCTCGGTGACGGGGGAGTGGGTGATGAGGTCGTCGCGCGAGTAGTCGACGACGCGCTCGAGGTCGGAGGGGTCGGACTGCCGGAGAACGGCCGCCGCGGCCAGGGCCTTGAACGTCGAGGCGTAGGCGAAGCGCTCGTCGGGGCGGAAGGCGACCTCCTCCCCGGTGCCGGTGTCGACGGCGTAGACCCCGAGGCGCGCATCGAACGACATCTCGAGCGCGGCGAACTGCGCGTCGGTGGCCGCCGCGGTCGGCGTCGGCGCGGGGGCTGCGGCGGTCGGGGTCGGGGCGGGGGCGACCTGCGCACCGCTGCACCCGGTGACCAGCAGCGCGACGGCGCACGCGAGCGCCACGAGGCGGGCGCGCATCACCGGGGCACCGAGTCGACGATCGTCGCGCTCAGCGCGGTGTACTCGAGCGGTGTGCCCGGCGGGATCTCGCCGAATCCGGCGACCGTGACCAGCCGCACTCCGATGTACTCGCCCGTCGACGGCTCGATCACGATCTCCTGCCGGGTGTCGCCTGCGGTGTCGCGCAGCCCGATCGCCGTTCCCATCCGACCGTCGAGGCTCGCCTGCTCCTCGGTGATCGCCACCGACGGCATCAGAGCCAGCGCCTGGTAGAGCGCCGCCCGCAGATCCGACTTCAGCCCGCCCGCCCGCAGCAGGTCCACGACGTGCGCGAAGACGTTCTCGTCGCTCGAACCGGCCTGGTAGCGGAAGTCCCTGAGGTAGCCGAGCAGCGCGCGAGGCTCACGCGGCATGGCCGCCTGGTCCTCCACGGGTCGGGTCGCGTCGCTCTGCTGTCCCGGGGTGGCGACCGTGGCGGTCGCGCTGCTTCGCGTGCGCTCCGCGAACTCCTCGGCCCCGCGACCGTAGAAGACGGTGGGTGCGACCTTCGTGGTCTGCTCTATCGACTCGCCCCGCGCATCCGCTGGCACGTAGACCTCGCGACGCTGCGACTCGAGGTAGCCGATCGTGGTGTCGACGGTTCCGTCGGCGGTCGTGAGCGCGAGATACGAGGCCGTGGTCTCGAGCCTGAGGTACTGCCCGTCGGCCGGCTGCGGGTCGACGGCGGCCGTGGCGGCGTCGCGCAGCATCGCGGAGGCCACCGGAGGCGCGGGCGACTCGGCAGGCACGGCGACGACCACACCCGCGACCACCGCGGCGACCGCCCCCAGGGCGAGCGCACCGAAGCCGACCCGGCGCACCACGCGCGGGGCGCGGGCCGGGGCCTGCTCGCTGTAGGTGAGCAGCACGGAGCGGATGGCGCTCACCTGCTCGGGCTGCAGCTTCGGATCGTTCATCGCGGATTCCCTTCGAACGCTTCGTTCAGTGTGGCGGATGCCCGGGGCTGGCCGAGTCGTGCGGCGAGCGTCTTCTTCGCCGCGTGCAGGCGGGACTTCACCGTTCCGAGCGGTATCCGCAGCACGTCCGCGGCCTCGGCCAGCGTCAGCCCCTCGATGATGCAGAGGGTGACGACGTACTGCTGGGCCCGCGGCAGCGACCCGAGCGCGGCCATCGCCGGGGTGTCGTCGAAGGCGTCGGCCGGGTCGGGCACGGGGGCCGACGGCGGCACCCGGTCGAGCAGCGCGCGGTAGCGGCGGGCGGATCGGCTGATGTTCTGTGCGGCGTACGTCGCGGTGACCAGCAGCCACGGCAGCAGCGAGCCGTCGACGAAGCGCACATCCGCGCGCCGGCGCCAGGCCTCCAGGAAGGCGACCGCCACCACGTCCCGAGCGTCGTCCGGCGTGGGCACCAGCGCGATGCTGTGCCGGAAGACGCGGTGCTGGTGGCGGTCGAAGACGATGCCGAAACCCTCGCGGTCGCCGTGCAGCGCGACCCGCCAGTGGTCGGCGTCGGTCGAGTCGGTCATGCCTGTAGTGTCCGGCGGCGCCCGAAAGGTTCACTGCGGGCGGAGGATTGTCCAGCCTGAGCGGCGAATCGCCCTCCGATCTACGCTGGCAACGACCGGGAGGCTCCCGGCACCGACCGAGTGGAGCACTGATGAACCCGGGAACTCCACCCGCCGGCCGCCTCCGGATCCTGCGCTGGTGGGCCGCGGACTACGTCTATGCCGCCTACTGGCAGGTACGCGGCGCACTCAGCCGCACTGACCCGGAGAGCTTCCGCGGCGGCGACCGCACGCCCATCGTGGTGATCCCGGGTATCTGGGAGTCGTGGCGTTTTATGCAGCCGCTCATCACGAGCATGCACGAGCGCGGCCACCCGGTGCACGTCGTGCGGCTGCTGAATCTCAACAACCGGCCCGTCGACGACGCGGCCAGGCACGTCGACGACTACATCGAGAAGCACGCGCTGCAGGGCGCCGTGCTCGTCGCCCACAGCAAGGGCGGGCTGATCGGCAAATACGTGATGATCCACGGAAAGTCGGCCACGCGCATCCGCTGCATGCTCGCGGTCGCGACCCCGTTCCAGGGTTCGCTCTACGCCCGCTTTATGCCGCTGCCGAGCCTGCGCATCTTCTCGCCGCGCAACGCGCTCATCCTCGCCCTCGCGCTCGACGAGGCGGTCAATTCGCGCATCGTGTCGGTGTTCGGGCGGTTCGATCCGCACATTCCGAGCGGGAGCCGACTGGCCGGCGCGAAGAATGTGGAGCTCGACACCGGCGGGCACTTCCGTGTCCTCGCCCAGCCACGGGTGCTCGCCGAGCTGGCGCTGCTGACCGAGTGAGGCTCAGGCGCCGACGAACTCCAGGATCGCCGCCGCGGTGGCCAGCGGGTTCGAATGCGGCACGTTGTGGCGGTGGCGGGGGATCGTCGCCATGCGGGCGTTCGGGGCGAGGCCGACGAGTCGACGGCACCACGCGGCGTCGGCGATCGGGTCGTGCTCGCCGCGAATGACGAGAAGCGGATGACCCACTTCGCGAATGGCCAGGTGGGTGGGGTAGTCGCGC
>Ga0247805_1001179_pt1 | contig 12639 bp, 10 predicted proteins | sample UWRJL044104R1_FD_180930 | JGI IMG/M metagenome (GOLD analysis project Ga0247805, IMG submission 180930) | Plant litter microbial communities from Arlington Agricultural Research Station in Wisconsin, United States - UWRJ-L044-104R-1 | ecosystem: Environmental > Terrestrial > Plant litter >...
TCTCCACTTGCCAATTCTTCAACTGTTGAAACGCATCTTGGGTCACGCAACAAACTTTTTGGAGAAAAAACAACTAATGGTTTACGGAAACTTGTTTTCATTTGTCTTCTCAACAAGTGAAAGAAGTTAGCTGGCGTTGTACAATCAGCCACGTACATATTGTGACGTGCACATAATTGCAAGTAACGCTCCATACGTGCCGAAGAGTGCTCAGCACCCTGACCTTCGTAACCGTGTGGCAACAACATTACTAATCCGTTTTGATTGTTCCATTTGTCTTCTCCACAAGAGATGTATTGGTCAATCATAATTTGAGCTCCGTTAGAGAAATCTCCAAATTGTGCTTCCCAGATTGTTAAAGAGTTTGGATTAGCTAAAGCATAACCATAATCAAATCCTAATACTCCATATTCTGATAAGAATGAGTTGAAGATACGGAAGTTTCCTTTTTTATTTTCGATATTATCTAATAAAACTACTTCTTCTTCTGAATCTTCTACTTTTACAACAGCATGACGGTGAGAGAAAGTTCCACGCTCAACATCCTGACCTGAAATACGAACATCAAACCCTTCAGTTAATAAAGTACCATAAGCTAAAGTCTCAGCAGTTCCCCAATCGATAGTATTGTTATCGTATCCGGTTTTTCTATCAGTAACAATCTTAGTGATTTTGTTAATGAATTTTTTGTCTGACGGCAAAGTTGAAACTGTTGAAATAATAGAATCTAAAGTTGATTTTTCAACTGTAGTATTTACTTTTTGCAACATGATATCATTAGAAACCTGTTTGAAACCATTCCATTCGTTTTGCATAAATGGAGTAATAATAGTCAAATCTTTTTTACGAGAAGCTTCTAAATTTTGATCTAAATCGTCTTTGTATTCTTTTTCTAAAGTTTTAACCAAATTAGCATCGATTACACCTTCAGATAATAATTTTTCAGCATATAAATCTCTTGGATTTCTATGTTTTGCAATTAATTTATACAACACTGGTTGTGTAAAACGAGGTTCATCACCTTCGTTATGACCGTATTTTCTATATCCTAATAAGTCAATAAATACGTCACGCCCAAATTGCATTCTGAAATCCAACGCGAATTGCATAGCATGAACTACAGATTCGGCATCATCAGCATTTACGTGCAATACCGGAGATAAAGTTACTTTAGCAACGTCTGTACAATAAGTAGAAGAACGTGCGTCTAAGTAGTTAGTTGTAAAACCAACCTGATTGTTAATTACAATATGAATTGTACCTCCTGTTTTGTACCCATCTAATTGAGCCATTTGGATAATTTCATAAAGAATACCTTGTCCTGCAATAGCAGCATCACCGTGAACGGCGATAGGCAATACTTTAGAGAAATCATCTGGGAAGTATTTATCTTGTTTTGCTCTTGTAATTCCTTCAATAACGGCACCTACAGTTTCAAGGTGCGAAGGATTTGGAGCTAAATTGATATTGATTTTTTTACCTGATTTTGTGATTTTGTCAGCTGTAAGACCTAAGTGGTATTTTACGTCACCGTCAAAATATTCCTGATCATAATCTTTTCCGTCAAATTCAGAGAAGATATCCTGAGTAGATTTACCAAAGATATTTGCCAAAACGTTCAAACGACCACGGTGAGCCATTCCCATAACGAATTGTTCTACTCCTTTTTCGGCAGCTCTTTCAATTAAAGCATCTAAAGCCGGAATAATAGTTTCTCCTCCTTCAAGAGAAAAACGTTTTTGACCTACATATTTAGTATGCAAGAAATTCTCGAAAGAAACCGCTTGATTTAATTTATTTAAAATTCCCTTTTTCTCATCAGGAGTAAAAGTTGGGCGATTTTCATTGATATTCAATCGTTCCTGAATCCATTGTACCACTTCTTGTCTACGAATATACATATATTCGATACCAATATGCTGACAATAAACCGTAGTTAAGTGATTGATAATTTGAGACAAAGTAGAAGGTTGTAAACCTAATATTTTTGCTGCATCAAAAGTAGTATTCAAATCAGCTGAAGAAAGACCGAAGTTTTCTAAATCTAAGTTTGGAGAAAAAGTTCTACGTTCTCTAACAGGGTTTGTTTTAGTAAACAAATGTCCTCTAGTTCTGTATCCGTCGATCAATTTCACAACGTTGAACTCTTTGTGAAGCTGCTCTGATATTTTACTATTATCTACAGGAGTTGAAACTACTGAAGATACTGGAGCCACTTCTCTACTGTATTGAATTGGATTTTCGTCATTATACGTTTCCATTCCAAAATCGAAACCTTGGAAAAAACTTCTCCAGCTAGGCTCTACGCTATCTGGATTTTCTAAATATTGATCGTATAATTGAGCGAAAAATTCGGTATGCGCTGCATTTAAAAATGAAAACCTATCCATAATGTTAGTGAATATACTTTTTGTTAAAATAGTTTGGCAAAAGTACAATAATCAACTAAATTTACTTGAAAATTAAAACACTTTTAACTATTAAAATGTTAAATACCTTACTACTTATGACAAAAAAACATGCCTTGGACGTCTCAAATTTAACTTTGACCGTCTTATTCGTATTTTTTTCGATCCAATTATCAGCTCAAAATCAGCCTTCTGACTTTAAATCCAGCAATGATTTTTGGCAAAATGTACAATTTGGAGGAGGATTAGGTTTAAGTTTTGGTTCGGGCTATACCGATATTTCGGTTGCCCCAAGTGCTATTTATAATGTCAATCAATATTTTGCGGTAGGTTTGGGCGCTCAATACACTTATGTAAAAGTAAAAGGTTCTCACAATTCTAATTTATACGGCGGAAGCTTAATTACCTTATTCAATCCAATTCCTGAAATTCAACTTTCAGCCGAACTGGAACAACTAAGAGTAAATGTAAAAGGAATGGGCAACAATGATTTTAGTAATAACTTCTGGAATACTGGTTTGTTTTTAGGCGCTGGTTACCGCAGTGGAAATGTAACTATAGGTGCTCGTTACAATGTTTTACATGATGACAACAAAAGTGCTTATAGCGATGCATTTATGCCTTTTGTGCGGTTTTATTTTTAAGAAAGTTGCTGAGATCCTGAGTAGCTGAGATTCTAAGATTAGAAAAATGATTTTTAATTAAGAAAACATATCCTAGTACCTTAGCGTATTAACTTCTCAGCAACTTATTTAAAATTATTCCTAAACCACACTTTTTGCCATTCTCTTTTTAGAACTAAAAAAGCAACTTGCTCGGCTAAAATTACCAAATCAGAACCATCGAGTTTTTTGATTTCTTCTTCCGAAACATCTATAATGTAAAGCAAATTCAAATATTCGGCAAATTTGTACTGAATCATTCGATAAATTTTCTCGTGCAATTGAATTTTCAATTCCTCTGGTGATATGCTCATCGGAAAATCAACTCCTTCATTAGCCAAATTAAAATCTTTATTTAATTGTTCAATTAATTTAAGATATAGGTTTTCACTTTCAGCCTCTGAAAGCAATAAATCGGTCGATGTTGGCGCAATGAAACTCATTTAAGAAGGTATTATTTGTTTTAATTTTTTATTTTCCCAAAGCGCTACAATTTTCACTAAAAGAACATCTCCTCCTGCATAGTAAAAAATAGCCCCCATAGGCGGATTGGCCGCTGGGATAAGCCCAAAAGTCTTCGGAATCCATTTCCAACATTGAAAATATGTTCCTGCTAATTCAATAAATATAACGCACAACGCTATAAAATAATACAAGTTCTCCCATTTTTTTCTTTTTAAAAGTAAAAAGAATAAAGCTCCGGAAATCAACGAAAAAACATCATTTAAAAAAACACCAACAGACAATAAAAGGAGTAAAAATCCAATAGTGAAATATTTTTTCAGAATGCTATCATTCTTAACCGCCCATTCAGTATACGCAAAAACATAACCTGAAGCATAAACTATAGCGTGACCAAAGGGAACATAAAGTGGAATATCTGGCGTTCGATAATGATACATTCCGAGTAAGTTACAAAAAATAAATTCCCCTATATAAGATAGAAAAACCATTACAAACATCAATTTTCTCAGATAAGAATTGGCAAACCAAAAGAAAAAAGAAAAATAAACTACTACTAAAAAGTTGGTAAGTTGTCTTGCATCAAAATAAGTTGTTGCAAAATAAACACTATCTATTCCTAAAGCCAAAAGAGTAAAAAACGGAAAGCCAATAGCAAAAAAAAGCTGTTTTCTTAAGGTGTCTTTTTTATTCTTAAAGAAGATAGTATCCATAACAACCTATTAAACCTTTCTTCCCATTAAATTCTCACCGAAAGACCGAAGAATTTGTTTCTTCTTATCGCCAATGCTCATTTTTTCTAAAGTTTCAAAAGCCTTGAATGTGTATTCTTCAATTGCTTTTTGTGTCGCAGTTGCAGCTCCTGAGTTGACAAAAATTTCTTTTACATCAGTAATTTTAGCTGAACTATCTTCCAATTGAGTCGAAAACAAATCGGTTAATTTTTGTTTATCTGATTCGCCAGCAAATTCAATTGCTTTTAAATATAAATAGGTTTTTTTATTCTCAATAATATCTCCACCTACTTGTTTTCCAAAAGTTTTTGGATCACCAAAAGCATCTAAATAATCGTCTTGTAACTGAAAAGCTAATCCTAAATTTAAGCCAAAATCATAGATCAAGTTTCCATTTTTTTTAGGAGTTTCGGCAATAATTGCACCCATTTTCATAGCTGCTGCAACTAAAACTGCCGTTTTATATTCGATCATTTTCATGTATTCCGGAATAGTCACATCCTGACGAACTTCAAAATCTACATCCATTTGCTGACCTTCACAAACCTGCAAGGCAGTTTTACTAAACAACTTAGCTAATTTTCTAAAAATAACAGGCTTGTAATATTCGAAATGTTGGTATGCTAAAATCAGCATTGCATCACCTGATAAGATAGCCGTATTGGTATCCCATTTTTCATGCACGGTAATACTTCCCCTCCTTAAAGGCGCGTCATCCATGATATCATCATGAACCAAAGAAAAGTTATGAAAAACCTCCACAGCCAAAGCCGCCGACAAAGCTTTCTTATAAGAAGAACCAAAAATTTCAGCACTCATTAGTGTTAAAACAGGACGAATACGTTTCCCTCCAAGACCTAATATATAACTTATGGGTTCATATAAATTTCTTGGTTCTTTAACTTCTAATTTCGATTCCAGGTACTCGGTTAAAAACTCTTGGTATTGACTTACGGCGTGCATAAAAATAATTTTCGGGCTAATTTACAGCATTCACACTGGATTACAAACTTCGTTTATCAATGAAATGTTAAATTATCAAAAAAAACAATGGAAACTATTTTGGTGTTTAAAGTTTCCGTTCTATATTTGCACCAGAATTTAACAATTAAATTCGGAGGTGCTCAAAATGAAGTACTTCAAATAAAAACAGATTGGACGTTATAAATACAAAAGAATTATGAGAACAAAATGGAAAGTTAATTCAAACCAATCTGATGTTTTAATCAGAATGAGACATTCAATAATTGCTTATTTAGGTGGAAACATCAATAGTTTTCAAGGACATGCCGACTTTAGAAATAATGAAATCGAAGATGCAACCATTGCATTTTCTTTGGATGTCAAAAACAGAGAATCAAAACTAGAACAGTTTAGCAACTATTTAAAACTGAATGATTTTTTTGATGTCAATCAATATCCAACCATCAGTTTCAAATCGACTTCTTTTCAAAAAATTAACAAAAACATTAATTTTCTTAAAGGAGATTTAACTATCAGGAACATTACAAAAACTGTAGAACTTGATGTAGAACTTATAGAAAGTGACTATTTAGATGGCGAGAAAAAAGTAGCTTTTGAACTTACAGCCGATATTAATAGAAACGATTTCGGACTGGCATCAAATTCTTTTAACACTAATAATGGATTATCAACAGGACAAGATATAAAACTGGTGGCGAATGTGGAATTCAGCATTTAATCATCAAGAATTATAATAATGGAATTAAAAATAAAATGAAAGAGAAGATTATATCTAAAGCGAGCGAAATGTTTTTAAAACTAGGTTTTAAAAGTATCACTATGGATGACATAGCGGGTGAAATGTGCATTTCTAAAAAAACCATTTACAAATATTTTTGCAATAAAGAAATACTAATTGAGGAGAGTGTTCATTTAATTCACACAAAAGTTCATGAACTAATAGACGATGCTATTTCAAAAAACTACAATGCAATTGAAGAAAATTTTGAAATTAGACGCATGTTTGGTGAGATGTTTAAATCTTCAGAAACTTCCCCTATCTACCAATTAAAAAAACATTATCCTGAAATTTTTACAAACGCTTTAAAGTTTCAAATTGAAGAATGTGAGTTTTGTTTTAGACAAAATATGGAAAAAGGAATTGCTCAAAATTTATATCGAAAAGATTTAAATATTGATGCTTATGTTAAGTTTTACTACTACTTAATTTTCAACATCAATGAAAGCACACAATCTGAAAGAGAAGCCTATCAATTAGAACTTGAAGCATTAGAATACCACACCAGAGCGATGTCAACGCCTGAAGGAATTATCGAATTAGAGAAAAATTTACTTAAATATAACTAAATCAATGAAGCAATTACTAATACTAACTATTCTATCATTTGTAACGATTACGAATGCACAAGAAAAAACGCTGACACTCAAGGATGCCATAAAATATGCATTGGAGAACAAAGCCGAAGCTAAAAAAGCGCAATTAAAAATTGAAAACAGCGAATACCAAATTCAGGAAGTTCGCTCCAGAGCTTTACCACAAATTTCTGCAAATGGAAATTTGACTTACAATCCTATTTTGCAATTGAATGCTTTACCTGGAGATTTTTTTGGTGCTCCTGGAACTACACTTTTAGCGCCATTAGGACAAAAATGGACTTCCACTGCTGGCGTATCTTTAACACAAGCTTTGTTTGACCAATCGGTTTTTACGGGTTTAAAAGCTGCAAGAACCACACGTGAATTTTACCAAATCAACAATCAGTTAACTGAAGAACAAGTTATTGAAAGAGTAGCTAACAATTATTACCAGGTTTATGTTTTACGCCAAAAATTAGCATTAGCCGAAAGTAATTTAAAAACAACTACTAAAGTTCGTGACATTGTTAAAGGTCAATTTGATAATGGATTGGCTAAAAGAATTGATTTAGATAGAATGACTGTAAATCTATCGAACATCAATACGCAAAAACAACAAATCATCAACTCAGTACAACTACAGGAAAATGCTTTGAAGTTCTACATAGGAATGTCTATGGATGCGGAAATCAATATTCCACAATCGGAATTTGAAGTAACACCAGCTGCTTTTACTGATGCTCCAAATGTGGCTAACAGAACCGAATACCTAATCTTGAAAAAACAAGAAGAGTTATTGGTACTACAAAAAAAGTCAATAATTGCGGGTTACTACCCTACACTTTCTCTTTCTGCTAATTACAACTACATTGGTCAGGGACCACAAATGCCATGGTTTGCAAAACCTTCAGATGGTGTTTATTGGTCTGATTTCTCAACTATAGGATTGAATTTAAGAGTGCCTCTTTTTACAGGTTTTGGAACCAGAGCTAAAGTAAGACAAGCTGATGTGGAACTAAGAACTCTTCAGGAAGATATTAAAGACACTCAATTATCATTGGATTTAGATTATAAAAATGCTAAAACTCAAATCGAGAATAGCATCATCACGCTAGAAAATCAAAAAGAGAACATGAGATTAGCGGATGAAATCCTGAAAAACATCAACAATAATTACATACAAGGTTTAGCATCTTTAACAGATTTACTTGATGCTGAAAATGCTTCGACAGAAGCACAAAACAACTACACTGCTGCAATTTTAGATTACAAACTAGCAGAAATTAAACTAATAAAATCAAAAGGAGAACTAAGAACATTATTAAATAACTAAGATGAAAAAAAACATAACTATCGGAATTGTAATTATTGCTGCTCTAGCTTTAATAGGATATATTTTAACGAAGAACAAGGAAGAAAACGAAGCAAAAATTGCTATTGTTGCTGAAAAAAATGCTAGTATTTCTGTAAAAGTGGCTACGGTAAAAACAGAAGAAATCAATTTAGATTTTGTTGCCAATGGAAACTTCGAACCAAAACAACAACTAACGTTTTCTGCTGAGAAATCAGGAAAAATCATTAGTGTACTAGCTAAAGAAGGAGACCGTGTATCAGTGGGACAAACTTTAGCAATCATGAGAGGAGATGCTATCAATGTTAGTGCACAGGCAACTGAAGCAGCTTACCAAAACGCAAAATCAGATTACAGCCGTTTTGACAACGCTTACAAAACAGGTGGTGTAACAAAACAACAATTAGATCAGGCAAAAGTAGCTTTGATTAATGCTGAAGCAAATTACAAACAAGCAAAAATAAATATTGGCGATACTAGAATTAAAGCTCCTATAAGTGGAATTATCAATAAAAAATTCATCGAACCAGGATCTATGTTATCAGCAATGCCTGCTACTGAATTATTCGAAATTGTAAATGTTAACAAACTAAAATTGAATGTTACCGTAAACGAATCTCAAGTAGCAAGTTTAAAAGTAGGCAACAACATTAGTATTAGAACTAACGTATATCCAGACAAAGAATTTTCAGGTAAAATTACTTTTATTGCTGCTAAGGCAGACAACAGTTTGAATTTTCCAGTTGAAATTGAAATTTCAAACAATGCTAATAATGACTTAAAGGCAGGTATGTACGGAACTGCTGTATTTAAAGCATCTCAACAAAAACAAGCTTTAACTGTAGTTCCTAGAAATGCATTTGTAGGTAGTGTAAGCAGCAACCAGGTTTTTGTAGTTGAAAACGGAATTGCAAAACTGAAAAAAGTTACTGCAGGAAGAATTTTAGGTGATAAAGTGGAAATTTTAGACGGCTTATCAGATGGTGAAACAGTTATTACAACTGGTCAAATTAACTTACAAGACGGAAATACAGTAGAGGTTATTAAGTAAAAGTAATTAGTACAGAGTACTTAGTCCTTAGAATTAGTTAAACTAAATAACCTACAATGGACTAAGGACTAAAAAACTAAGGACTTAATAAAATTAAAAGAAACATATGAAATTAGCAGAAATATCCATAAAACGTCCGTCGTTAGTTATCGTTCTCTTTACGATACTAATCCTTGGAGGAATATTCAGTTACAGCCAACTGGGCTATGAATTGATTCCAAAATTTGAGACCAATGTAATTACGGTTTCTACGGTATATCCGGGAGCTTCTCCAAGTGAGATTGAAAATACCGTTACTAAAAAGATTGAAGATGCGATTGCTTCGTTAGAAAACATCAAAAAGATAGATTCTAAATCTTATGAAAGTCTTTCAGTAGTATCGATAACATTGACATCAAATGCGAATGCTGATAACTCGATGAACGATGCGCAACGAAAAATCAATGCGATTCTAAGCGACTTACCTGATGATGCCGATCCGCCTTCGTTAACGAAATTCTCGTTGAGTGATTTACCAATTATGACTATTGGTGCCAATGGTAAAATGGACGAAGCTGCTTTTTATGACTTAATTGACAAAAAAATTGCTCCTATTTTATCTCGTGTTCAGGGTGTAGCTCAGGTAAACATTATTGGTGGTCAGGAACGTGAAATTCAGGTAAATATTGATGCAACTAAACTTCAAGGTTACGGATTATCAGTACCACAGGTTCAACAAATTATTTTGGCTTCTAATTTGGATTTCCCTACTGGAAATATTCAAACTCGTGAGCAAAAAATATTAATTCGTTTAGCAGGTAAATATAAAAATGTTCAGGAATTAAGAAACTTAGTAATTTCATCTAAAGATGGAATCCAAATTCGTTTACAAGATATTGCCGATGTTCAGGATACTCAAAAAATTGCTGAAAAAGTAGCTCGTGTTAATCAAAAAAGTGCAATTATATTACAAATTGTAAAACAATCAGATGCGAATGCGGTTGCAGTAAGTGAGCAATTAGTACAAACAATTGCTAATTTAGAAAAAGATTATAAAGTAAACGAACTAAAATTAGCCATTGCAAAGGACAGTACCATTTTTACCCTTGAAGCCGCTGATTCTGTAATCCATGATTTATTAATTGCAGTAATTCTGGTGGCTCTTGTAATGTTATTTTTCCTTCACAGTATTAGAAACTCATTGATTGTAATGGTTTCTATTCCTGCATCGTTAATTGCTACTTTTATTGGTATATACTTATTAGGATACACCTTAAACTTAATGAGTTTATTAGGATTATCACTTGTTGTAGGTATTCTGGTGGATGATGCCATTGTAGTATTGGAAAATATTTACAGGCACATGGAAATGGGTAAAAGCCGTATTCGAGCTTCTTATGACGGTACAGCCGAAATTGGTGGAACCGTAACTTCGATTACCTTAGTAATTGTGGTGGTATTTTTACCAATTGCAATGAGTTCTGGATTAGTATCGAATATTATTACGCAGTTTTGTATGACGGTGGTAATTTCTACTTTGCTGTCACTTTTAACTTCATTTACTATTATTCCGTGGTTGTCTTCCCGTTTTGGAAAATTGGAACATATTGAAGGAAAAAATCTTTTTGGAAGAATCATTCTTGCTTTCGAAAAACAATTAACTCGTTTTACAAACTGGGTTACTGAAGTCTTACAATGGTGTTTGGATCATTACATTAAAACCATCGTAGTTGTATTAGTATTGTTCTTTACTTCAACAATTGGATTAATAGGTGGTGGATTTATTGGAGGAGAATTTTTTGCTGCATCAGATAGTGGAGAATTTTTAGTTCAAATAGAATTACCAAAAGATGCTTCTTTGGAACAAACTAACTTTATGACTCAAAAAGCAGAAGCTTATTTGAAATCACAGGAATATGTTTACAGCCAAATTACAACTGTAGGTCAAACTTCTGAAGGAATGGGTGCTTCTCAGGCTACTTCTTACAAAGCGGAAATCAATGTGAAAATGATTGAACAATCAGAACGTAATGATGATGCTTCCGTTTTTGCTGCAAAAATGAAGCGTCAATTGGAAAAAGTATTGGTTGGTGCAAAAGTAAAAACGGTTCCTGTAGGTATTTTGGGTACTGCCGAAGATGCAACTTTAGGATTGATTGTTACTGGTCCAAATGTGGAAAGTGCAATGAAATTTGCCAAATTAGCTGAAGCTGAATTACGTACAATTCCTGGAACAACAGAGATCAAATTAACAGTTGAAGACGGAAATCCTGAAATTAACGTTCAGGTAGACCGTGATAAAATGTCGGCACTTGGATTGACCTTACAAACTGTTGGTATGACTATGCAAACTGCTTACAGTGGAAATACTGATGGTAAATTTAGAGCAGGTGAATACGAATATGACATTAACATTAAGTACAATGCTTTCGATAGAAAAAACATTACTGATGTTAGTAACCTAATCTTTATAAATGATTTAGGCCAACAAATTAAATTATCTCAATTTGCTACAATCACTGAAGGTTCTGGACCAAGTAAATTAGAACGTAGAGATAAAACGGCTTCTGTTACTGTTCAGGGTCAAAATATTGGAGTACCTGCTGGAACCATTGTAACACAATGGCAGGAAAAACTGGATAAATTAGAAAAACCTACAGGTGTAAGTTACATATGGGGTGGTGATCAGGAAAATCAATCCGAAGGTTTTGGTACACTTGGAATTGCATTATTGGCCGCTATTATCTTAGTTTACTTAGTAATGGTAGGTTTATATGATAGTTTTGCTCACCCGTTTGTAGTATTGTTTGCTATTCCGCTTTCATTCATTGGAGCTATGTTAGCCTTAGCTTTAACAAACAACTCATTAAACATCTTTACCATTTTAGGTATCATCATGTTGATTGGATTAGTTTGTAAGAACGCGATTATGTTGGTCGATTATACTAACCAGCGACGAGCAGCTGGAGAAACCATAAGAACTGCTTTAATCCAAGCCAATCACGCTCGTTTACGTCCAATTTTGATGACAACCATTGCGATGGTATTTGGTATGTTTCCAATTGCATTAGCTTCTGGAGCTGGAGCAGAATGGAAAAATGGATTAGCTTGGGTAATTATTGGTGGATTAATTTCATCTTTATTCTTGACTTTGATTATCGTTCCTGTTATTTATGAAATCATGGAGAAAATCATTGCTAAATTCTCTAAAGGAGAAAAAGTAGATTACGAAGCTGAAATGGTTGCCGATTATGACCATAAAGAATTAAGCGAAGACGGTTTCAACCCAAAACACACCGTTTAACTTTTTAGAATTTGAATAATTTTAAAGAAAGCCTGCACATTTGATTGTGCAGGCTTTCTTATTTAAAATCAATTGCTTAAGATTTTTTTTCCAATTGGGACAAAATTTTAGGCTATTTTTAAATTCTTATTTGGAATAAATTAAAATTGTTTTGGTTTATAACATTTCGCTATTTACTTTTGCGCTATCAAAAACAATTCTAAATAAGATGAAAGTAAAATTTACAATACCACTACTAAGTTTATTTTTTATTTTGCTAACAAGCACAATCACTTGGGCTCAAGAAAAAGGAAATATCAAAGGACAAATTAGTCTAAACGATAATCAATCTCCAGAAAACATCTCTGT
>Ga0247805_1001182_pt1 | contig 12634 bp, 11 predicted proteins | sample UWRJL044104R1_FD_180930 | JGI IMG/M metagenome (GOLD analysis project Ga0247805, IMG submission 180930) | Plant litter microbial communities from Arlington Agricultural Research Station in Wisconsin, United States - UWRJ-L044-104R-1 | ecosystem: Environmental > Terrestrial > Plant litter >...
AGATAAAATGCCACAGCCCTGATACCTAATCTGTTTCCGGCAAAAAGAATAATTAATAGCCCTGCTGCAATTGCCAGCGGAACAAAATTGAGATTCTCCGTATAAAAGAAAGCGATTACCAGTACAGCCCCCAGGTCGTCTGCAACAGCCAGCGCAGAAAGAAATACTTTAACGGAAGGCGGAATATGCTTACCTGCCATGGAGAGCAGCGCCAGTGCAAAAGCAATATCGGTAGCCATTGGAATACCCCAGCCATGGGAAGCTGCCGTTCCACGGTTCATAAACCAATAAATCAAGGCCGGAACAAGCATTCCTCCAAGCGCCGCCATCATTGGCAGAGAGGCTTTCTGAATGGAAGAAAGTTCTCCATCCATAAATTCCCGCTTGAGTTCAAGGCCGATAACAAAGAAAAATAAAGCCATTAACCCATCATTGATCCAAATGTGTAATGGATGATTCAACGTAAACCCTGCAAAACCAACGCTAAAATTAATTTCCCATAAATGATGGTAAACATCTGCAAACGAGGAGTTAGCCCATATTATCGCAACCAGAACACTGCAGCAGAGTACAATTCCTCCTGTATATTCCAAATTAATAAAACGGTGCACAGGAGCAATAATTCTCTCTATGGTACTACGTGGAATCTGCTGCATAAGTTTTTATTTCCCTTTTCTTTCGTCGTTAATTTCTATCCAGTGACCGTCAGGATCTTGAAAATAGATTTGTTTAACGCCGTCAACGCGTAATGTAGTTTTGTTAGCGCCTCCGCCCCAGTCTTCATAAGGAACCTTTTGTTTATTAAGACCTGCAATGAATTCGTCTATAGACACTACGCTGAAGCAAAGATGTTCATTCTTATTTGGTTTAACAGGTTGTAATGCTCCCTGAATTAAATGTAACTGACCAGCAGGGCCCAAAGTGTACCAAACGTGTTTACCATCTTTAAATGGCTCCTCCATTAATTGCAGCTTTAATACTGAAGTATAAAAATCTGCACTCCGTTTTAACTCGGTTACATAAACAGCAATATGATTCAAAACAGCAGTTTGTGGTGCTGGTTGCTGCTGGGCTATGGCAGTACGACTGCTGAAAAGACCCAAAACAAGCAAAAGTGAAAAACAAGATAATTTCATCATTTCTTAAAATAAAAAAGCCGGATACAAAATATATCCGGCAAACAAATTACATATTTCTAAATAGTATCTGACCTATTTTTTTTAATTAGCTTCCCTTTTTACATAGGTTTTATTCCCATTTTTATTGATGTAGTATTTTCCACCACGCGGACCTGTAAGAATCTGCTCACCATTTGGTCCGGAGAGACTTCTGTCGACAGTTGGTTTGTAATCTTTTACCGCAGCAGTTGTTCTGGAAGGAGAAGTCGTTCTGGATGCAGCAGTTGTTCTGGACGCCGCAGCTGTTCTGGACGGAGCAGTGCTTACTTTTTTGAGCGTTTTAACATCTTCAGGTTTAGTTAATGTCGTAGCTGTCCCCGTATTTGTATATCTCTTATCGGGAGTTCCATCCTTTTTAAGTTTCACCTCAGGCTTGGTTTCCTTTGCAGTGGAATAACGCTTATCAGGCGTACCGTCTTTTTTTAACCTGGTAGCAGGCACAGTAGTTTGTGCCATGCTCATGCTGATACACAGACAGAGTACAGCAAATAAAGAAAGTAATCTTTTCATGAGTTCTGAGTTTAAATCCATTAATCTTACGTCAATTCAATTTACACAAAGATTTCACCAAATAACTGTTAACATCTATATTTTTTTGATAGTCACTAAGTTAACCGATAGAAAACTTTATCAAACCGGTTAAAAACAAATTAAAACCAATAAAAAATATATTTCAGACTTGCTTTTTTGGAAAGTTAAACAATAGGGAACTCAGTACCGGGAGGATAAAAACTGCTACAGTGAGTACAGAAACATACAGATCTGTTTTTTCGCCCTCCAGAAAAATAGCCAAACTTGAATCCGGACTCAGGTGAACGTAAAGCGAAGAACTCAATTTTAAGCCTAAAAGTCCGATGACAAGGAATGCAGCTGTCTCTAAAAATTTGAATTTCTCCATCAGTTTTACGAAAAATTGTGCGACCAGCCGCATAGCCAGTATTCCTATAAATACACCCGTATAAATCAATCCCATTTTATCGGTAAAGGCTACAGCTGCAAATACATTATCTATGGAGAAGGCCAGATCCATTACTTCCACCAGTGCCACCGTTGCCCAGAATGTGCCCAGCAGCCCGATTGTTGAGCGGTAAAACCAATTCTGCTTTTTCTGAATAGCTTCCGTTTCCGGAGATATTTCAGGTTTCTTCTTCTTAAAAAAATAAGATAGAGCCAAATAAAGCAGATACAATCCACCCAATGGTTTTAACCACCATATTTTTACCAGCCAGGAAGCGATCAGCAAACAAATCCCCCGAAAGACGTACGCTCCGATTATTCCGTATTTTAAAGCTTTGCTCCGCTGATCCTTTGGCAAATCCATAACTATTGTTGCCAGGACTGCCGCATTATCGACAGATAACAGACTTTCGATAACTATCAGATTAAGAATAATAAGTACGGCGGCCCTGAGATCGTCGCCAAAAAGTGAATGCAGTAACTCCATAAAAACAATTGATCGAAAGGCTAACAAATATTAAACCTAAAAGATGGTAATGTTTTTATCTTTTTATCAATCACTTCCAGTCAATCTGATAACGTAAACCTGCAAACACTCTGATTCCCTGCAATGGTGCATAATTATAAGCCGTATCAAAAGTATATCCTTTTGGATTGCTGATGGGATCATCTGCAGTTTTATTAAATGGATCGAATGGCCTCATTAACACATCTTTCGGCACAAAATTGAACAGGTTCTTCACACCTCCATAAATCTCCACTCCATGTTTTAATTTTTTTGTCAGCTGAATATTCGCAATATTAAACCAGGGTGAGTATTCTGGCCGGTAATCTTCCGGCTGGACAGGTAAACGCATCGGCCCGGTAAAAACTCCGGTCAGATCTACAATAAAGTCTCCTGGAAAGGTATAGGTCAGGCCATATGTACCGCTCCACAACGGCGCATGCAACTGTCTGGTTTTTTCTTTGGTTCCTGCTTCATTTTTATTTACAAGATATACATCTGCGTAAGTTAGTCCTGCTGTGATACGCAACGGTGAATTTAAGACCAGTTCGGTATTCAGGGAAAAACCTCTGGAGATGGCGTGCCCGTTCAGATTAGCATAAATGATTTTAGTAGGATCCTGATCAAAATCACCTACAATTTTATTGGTAAAATAGCTGTAGAATCCGGTTGCATCAATGTTTAGCAAGCCAAAATCAGCAGGGATCTTCCACACATAATTCAAATTACTATTATAAGATCTTTCCGGTTGCAGCGCTTCAGTGATCACAACCTCTCTTGCTCCTGTCAGGGCAGCGTGATCTTCCGTAAACAAATTGACAACGCGGAAACCTGTACCCATACTAAATCTGAGTGTGTTTCGCTGGTTTTTGGTGTACTGATAAGCAATTCTGGGTGAGTGAATAGATCCGTGATTACGATCATGATCATACCTGTAACCGGCCAGTAGTGTATTCTTATCTGATATTTTCCATTCATCCTGAATAAAAATCCCCGGTAAAGGCGTCTTTGCAGGCTGATTTCTTAACCCGTCTGCACTGGATGTAGCTGGCGTATTATCGTCATACCAATTATAGCGGAAAGTACCTCCCAGTAAAAGATTATGTCTTTTACCCAGATCCTTATTCCAGTACATCTGTGCAAAATAGTTCTTCTGCGTAGCCATATAAGGTACATCTCCATAATACGAATTCTGATCATGCCAGTTATAAGAAAACTGCGTCATGATTTTTTCTTTCAACGGTAACTGATAAACACCAATGAGCTCCCACCTGCGGGTATATATACTTTCACCATAGACATCATCGGAACCACGGTCTGCTTTTGTCCAGTCCATCTGCCCGCCCCATCGGTCTTCATTTACAAAACGTGCGGCGAGGCTGGCTTCCCGGTTTTCTTTCCGGGTAAAATTCCATTTATTAAAAACAGAGATCCGGTGTTGCATGGTCAGATCGGTAAAGCCATCCCCATTATTGTCCATCGGATGCTGCGCGTTAAAATAGTTTACACCCAGCAGACTGTTCCAGCCCTTTCCTCTAAACCTTACCCCTGCATCTACATTATACTCTCTCCAGGAGGTACTGAAAGCATCAAAACTAAACAGAGGTGCTTTGACCGCATTTTTCGTAATGACGTTAATTACACCACCCATTGCCTCCGAACCGTAAAGCGAAGAGGCAGGTCCTTTCACCACTTCTATACGTTCCACCAGACTGTTTGGAATACCACTCAAACCGTAAACACTGGATAGACTGCTCACAATAGGCATCCCATCTATCAGGATTAAAGTATAAGGCCCCTCCATTCCATTAATATGTATATCGCCTGTATTACAGATACTACAGTTAATCTGCGGCCGTACCCCGTTAATTTGTCCAACAGCTTCAAATAAACTTGGAGTAGGATTCTTCCTGAAAAAAGCAGGTGTATAGACCTCAACAGGAATAGGACTTTCCAGCTTGCTCACTACTTTCATTGTACCGGTAACAACAATTTCATTCAGATCATCTGCATCTGCCTTTAATACCATATTAATTTGCACAGTGCTGTCCGCAATGATGGCAACTGGCATTGTTTGCTGAAAATAACCGGTGCCACCTGCAGTAAGCTGATATTTCCCCGCAGGGATCCCTTTAAACTGAAATCGCCCGCTGCTATCGGTTTCTGCACGGATGTTGGTCTTCCTCAATTCGAGCTGAATGCCTTTTAATGGTTTTCCTGCAGCGGTAATTTCACCAGACAGCTGCCCCTGCTGCGCATTGGTATACAGTCCAGAGAGCAAAAGTATAAAGCTTAAAAATAGTTTCATGGCATTAATTAGTTACGTAGTCCATATTTTATTAGACTTGCCAAATATATATAATTAGATTAACCTAATTAATGAAACTAGTTAAATATTTATATTTTTGTACGCAGACAAAATCATGAAGAAAACCTACTCCGAAGAAAATTATCTTAAAGCCATTTATCATATCGATCAAAATGGACTAAAAGTGAGCCCCAAAGCAATTGCAGCTGCATTGGATAATAATCCTGCTTCTGTAATTGATATGATAAAAAAGCTTCAGGAAAAACTGCTAATCTCCTATGACAAAGTTAACGGCGCCAAACTTACTCCTCCCGGAAAAGCATCGGCTCTGGATATTATCCGTAAACACCGTCTTTGGGAGGTTTTTCTAGTGGAGAAACTGGGTTATGACTGGGATGAGGTTCATGATATTGCCGAACAACTGGAACATATTCAAGACGACAGACTGGCTGCAAAACTCGATGCCTTTTTAGGCAACCCGTCATTTGACCCGCATGGAGACCCGATTCCGGCAGAAAACGGAAAGATGCCAGTTTATGCAAATATCCTTTTGAGTGACCTGGAAATAGGGAAAATGGGTAAAGTAGGGAGCGTAAGAGACACAAGCACACCTTTTCTGAAATATCTTAAACAATTACAGCTTGGATTGGGTTCCAGTATTGAACTACTGGATAAACTGGAATTTGATCAATCTATGATCATCTCCATTAATAATGGGCCGCCACAAACGGTTTCCAGTAAAATGACCAGTAATATTCTGCTAATACCCTGTTAGCGTTAATCAGCTGAAGGTATTTTCTTTTTCAATTGAAAAATTTGCCGACGATGAAAAAAATCTTACAAATTTTAAATCTGCTGTCATTAATCCTGACAATTGCAGTTAATTACCTGGTAAACAGCAAATATTTCGGAAATCCGGCCATAGGTGAGATCTCCGCTAAATATGAACACCTGCTCACCCCTGCCGGATACGCCTTTAGTATCTGGGGCATCATATATCTAGGCTTATTGGCATTCGGCATTTATCAGATCCGGGACTGGTTTTCAAAAAGGGCAGATACTAGCTTTGTCTTGCAAATTGGGTGGTCTTTTATCCTAGCAAACTTATTTAACGCAGCCTGGGTCATTGCCTTTGTACAAGACATGCCTGGATTATCCGTTATACTGATCCTTGCACTTTTTCTGTCATTGCTTCGAATTGTATTGCGTACAAATATGGAACGCTGGGATGCCCCGCCTCAAATTATATTTTTCTTATGGTGGCCTTTCAGTCTCTATTTTGGCTGGGTAAACGTCGCTGTAATTGTGAATATAGCCGCCTGGCTGGTTTCAACAGGATGGTCAGGTGCGCCCCTGGAACCTGAGCTATGGGCAATAGCGCTGCTGGTTATAGCTACAGCGATATTTATTCTAATGATTTGGAGAAGAAACATGCGTGAGTATGCGAGTGCCGCAGCATGGGGAATAATTGGAATTGCTGTAAAAAATTGGGAGATTAATCCTGCTGTTGCCTGGACAGCATTGCTATGTACTTTAATTATCCTTTTCAATGCCGGACTTCATGGTTATCAGAACCGTGCGACAGCCCCGTTTTTAAAAAGAAAACGAATAGATTAAATATCAGAATACAGGTTAAAATGAAGAGGTTAACAGAAATTTCGTGTCACTCCTCTTCATTTTAACCTGTATCTCTAAGGATTATTTCTTATTCCGTATAGCTTTAAATTCAGAACCTTCTTTCCAGGAAGGGAAAGTAGACTCCATACTCATGGTATAGCCCATATCAAATAACAACCTGGCATCTTCAACCATTCCACTATAGTCTGTGATCGCGTCTGCGTTATCCTGAGGTGCATGATAACGCGATTTCGTGTAGTCTGCTACTTGTTGCAGCCCCCACTCTCTTCCATGCTTGAAACTGTCCACACCAGAGCCGGTGAAGAGTGAAGGTATACCGACCTTTGCGAAATTAAAATGGTCTGAACGGTAATACAAACCAGATGATGGAACTGGATCAGGAACCAATACCCTACCTTGTTTCTTTGCAGAAGCAGCGGCATAGTCCTCCAGTTCTGACTGACCAAATCCATACACTACCACATCTTTAGTTTTGCCGGCAATCCCCATCATATCCATATTAATATCAGCAACGGTCGAGGCAGAAGGATAAACCGGATTTTTGGCATAAAATTCCGAACCGATCAAACCTTGCTCTTCTCCGGTGAAAGAGACAAATACTATGGAACGTTCTGGCTTAATGGCCGCTTTTTGGTAAGCTGCAGCAATCTCCAATAAGGCAGCAACACCTGTTGCATTGTCGACTGCCCCGTTATAAATTGAGTCTCCTTTTACCGGCTCGCCTATTCCTATGTGATCCCAGTGTGCCGAATAGATAATATTCTCCTGTGGTCTTTTCGTTCCACGAATAACAGCTACTACATTATTAGATATAGATTTTTTAATTGTATTAGTAATCTTCATTCCGGTAGTGACCTTTAGATCTACCGCCTTGAAGCCTTTTTTTCTAGCCGACGCAAATAAAGCATCTGATTGCCCACCTAATTTAAACAGCTGTTTGGCAACGTCCAGGCTGATCCAGCCCTCCATAATTGCCCGCGACATGTTATTATCTTTTTCTTCGAGCTGTAATTTAGATTTTGACCATCCGCTACGAACAACCGACCAAGGATAAGCTGCAGGTTCTGTATCGTGAATAATCAAAATACCGGCTGCTCCCTGACGTGCTGCCTCTTCAAATTTATATGTCCAGCGTCCATAATAAGTCATATTCTCGCCTTTGAACAAGGTGGAATCTGAAAATCCAGGATCATTAATCATCACGACAACAGTTTTGCCTTTCACGTCCAACCCTGCATAGTCATTCCAGTTATATTCCGGCGCAACAATCCCATAACCGGCAAACACTACGGGCGAGTTCTCCAGACTGACATTTTCCTGCACCCGGCGTGTAGCAGCCACGAAATCTTTTAAATAGTCTGCACTTACTTTGCCTTTAGCACCGGTAAAGACTAGTTTCGACTCCGGGGTAGACCTGATCTCAACCATCGGTACTTCCTGAAAATAACTATCTCCATTCCCTGGCTTCAACCCCAGACTGCTAAACTGTTCTTTGAGATAATTGATCACTTTAGTTTCACCATTTGTGAACGGTTTTCTACCTTCAAACTCATCAGAAGCAATTGTTCTGAGGCGTGTGGCAAAACTGGAGTCATTGATCATTTTGATTGCAGCAGAATCTGCTTCTGCCGCCGCCTGCTGCTGACTACCCGACTGGCAAGCAGTAAAGCACAGTCCTGCGGCAGCAAAACATAGTAAAGTTGTTTTCATGAATAAATAGGTTTAGCTATTATTTGATATGTCTGTTTATTATGCCAATGTATATAAAAAACTTCAGAGCTTGTAAAAGGCAGAGACATTTCCATTAAAAAAGGCATGCTGTTCGGCATCGGAAAATGTGCCGAAGTGCGTTAACACTATATTTTTAACAGCTGCGTACGAGCCGGCCGCCAGACATACAGGCCAGTCCGATCCATACATCAGCCTGTTCATACCAAATAACGCTGCTACAGTATCCAGATAAGGGTGGAGATCGGAGGGCTTCCAATTTTTCAAATCCGCCTCAGTTATCATTCCCGATACCTTGCAGCTAACATTATCGAAGGCGGCAATGGCCTGCATATGGTTTTTCCAGGAAGAGATCTCTCCGGATGCAATATCCGGCTTCCCTAAATGGTCTAATACGAAAGCCAATCCAGGGAATGCTGCCGCAAGAGCAGGTATATATTGCAGTTGGTCTGCATGTACCAAAATATCATAGCTAAAACCATACTTTTCGAGCAGGGCAAGGCCAGCTTTAAAGTCGGGCCGAAGAAACGCATCTCTCTCGTGTTCTCCCTGAAGTATATGACGGAAACCCTTAAGCAAGGGAAAAGAACTGTAATATTCCAATTCCTTTTCCAATTGATTTCCTCGGAGATCTACCCAACCAACCACGCCAAGAACGATGGGACTATTTGCTGCCAGACCAAGCAAGAAGTCGGTTTCAGCAAGCGTTTGTTCTGCCTGGACGGCAATGCAACCGGAGATCTGATTTTCCAGCAGAACGGGCGCCAGATCTTCTGGCAAAAAATCCCTTCGTATCGCTGCATATTCATCAGGAATCCAGCTGTGTCTTACCTGATCATAAATCCAGAAATGCTGATGACTGTCTATCATGACGGAATTAATGTGCCTGAGAAAGTTTCAGTTTCTTTACGCCTAAGTTTCGCAGGGCAAAGAAGAAAATAACAATGAATGCAAAAACGGGGACAATATAAGCCAGATGTATATTAGTCATATCAGACAATTTACCCATAATTACCGGGAAGACAGCCCCACCAACAATAGCCATAATAAGTAACGAAGAACCTTCTTTTGTTTTTGAACCCAGACCTCTGATACTCAAAGAGAATATCGTTGGAAACATAATCGACATAAAGAATAGAACCCCAATTAGTGAATATACCGAAGCATAACCGTCCAGCAATACTGCAGCAAGTACCAATACAATATTAACCAGGCTATAGAGTGCCAGTAATTTGGCAGGAGCGACGTAACGCATCAGGAATGTCCCTATAAACCGGCCCACCATGAAACCGAGCAGGGCACCCGACAGATACATCGCTGCAGGTTTTTCTGCGATTCCCGCCACCTGTTCAGCAAAGCGAATAAAGAAACTACTGATACAAACCTGTGCACCTACATAAAAAAACTCTGCAACTACACCAAACATGAGGTTTTTATGTTTAAGCAAAGACCCTTCATGACCGGTTTCCTGATCGCTTTCTTCTATTTCAGGTAATGGTGTACGCATCAGAAAAACAGCGACAAGCAGGACTACTGCGCCGATAATTAAAAATGGAATCTGTACAGATGAGGCTTCCATATTCAGGTAATGATCGAGCTGTGCCGGAGACATTGCAGCCTCCTGTTCAGGGCTTAGCGATTCACCTGACAAGATAAAGAGTCCACCAAGAAAAGGAGCAAGCGTCGCAGCCAGTCCATTAAAGCTCTGAGCAAAGTTGATTCTCCCTGCCGCCCCTTCTGGATCGCCCAATACTGTAATATAAGGATTGGCTGCAGTTTCAAGAAAAGCAAGACCACTGGCAATAATAAACAGTGCGCCAAGAAAAAAAACATAGGATCGTGTGGAAGCAGCTGGATAAAAAAGAAACGACCCAACTGCAAAGAGTAATAAGCCTATTACTATTCCCCATTTGTACCCAAACCTCTTCATGACTTTTCCAGCAGGTATAGCCAATAAAAAATAGGCTATATAGGATGCTGAATCAATAAAAGCAGATTGAGTATCTGTCAGCTGACATGCTTTTTTCAGGTGTGGAATTAAGATTGGGTTTAAGTTTAGGGCAAATCCCCAAAGGAAGAAAAGAGATATGATCAGGGATACTGCAAAAGTATTTTTTTTCATTTGGTCCGTTAAAAGTACTTCAGGTTATAATTGGTTTCTTAAAGAAAAGTCCTTTTTTCCACAAAAAACCACAAATTGTTATCCAATTATTAAACGATTTTAACCTACCAGACCCGGAAAGACCAGTCTGCTGGTTCAATCAGACAAGATCTCATATTTTAAGGACAAATCCGCTTCTATTTTACGCAAAATGATTCCAAAAGGTATCCGCGGCTCAATCCATGTCGATCTGGGTGGCAACAGTATCTCCTGTTGCGCCGCCTCAATAATCTGTTCCGTAGTCATTGCTGTTAATGTAAAACCAACGGCAAGCGGATGCAGATGCAATTGTTCTTGTAAAACCTCGAGCGCGTCTGCGCCTCCAATAGTAACCAGGTTAGGGTCTCTGCCAGGATCGTCGATTTTGAACATCGGCTTCAATACCTGCTCCTGCAGTAATGCGGTATCTGCTACGCGGCTGCCATCTTTTTGCTTATACATCAGGTTATACCATTTGCCCGCTATAAACATCCCAAAATCACTCTTCTTATAAGGTATGACCACTTCATTTCTAATGGACCGGGTCACCGAAAATATCTTTTTCAGCTCCTTAAATACCTGATCTATCTCTACTCCTTTATGAGGAAACACTAATCTGTGGTATTCTTTTACCTTGAGCTGCTCGCTGGACATGTAAAAGGAAGAGATAAAGTCAAACTCTCCGGTTTCGCACCGGTTATGCTTTCTGAGCGTCCTGTAATTTATAGCTGCCGACATCCGGTGATGTCCGTCCACCAGGTATACTGCCTGTAAATCTGCGAAACACCGGCTGATCTGACGAATACTATGGATATCAGCTATTGCCCAGATACGATGAAAAACTTTATTTGCGTAGTACACGCTGTCTGCTTCCTCCTGCCTGATCCGGTAAAGCACGGACTTAATTGCCGCTGAAGGCCGGTGGGTAAGCAGCACAGGCGCACCTTCCAAACCTACCTCCGCCCGGTAATTCACGAGATCACCGGTATTGCAATGTTGCGCCGCTTCATGCGTTTTTATCAGTCCCTGGTCGTAATCTTTAAGATCCGTCAATGTCCAAATTCCAGTTTGAACAGTTCCGTTCTCAGTAATCTCGTAAACAAACATACATGGCTTATCCTCCAGATAAAGCTCACCTGAACGCATCATTCTCTGCAGGTTGCCCAGTATTCGCGGATTACTGGTATGGCTCCCCGAAATAAAATCGTGATCGAGATGCTGTGCAATTCTCCCTTTCGGATTAAGGTCGGGGGTTAAAGATTGCAGAGATAACATTTTATCTGCGTAAACGGCCTGGGGCCTGAGTGCTATGAAAGGACTGATCGTTGCCATATTTAAAGCTTTGTTTGGATAAAAAAAACAGGGCTCTTTAACTTCCCTGTACAGACAAAGTGTATGGAAATGCATCAATCTCCTATGCGTAAGGGAAAATCAGCAAATATTGCTACAAATCAGGATTCAAACAAAACTTTATATCGCAATAAAACACAAAACAAAAATATTAGATCGAAGAGAGATACGTTTAGACGTATAATATAAAACAGGTTTTCAAGCAGGTTTATAGCTTTTCAAGCAGGCGGGAACTGTGTTCAGTAAACCACTCCCCGCGTAGCATACTCAAAATTACACTGTCCCTTCTCCCGCCCTGCCCATTCGGCATGTGGCTTCTTAACAATCCTTCTTCCTTACAGCCGAGGCTTTTCATCGCTGCAATACTTCTGGAATTTTCAGCATCAGCCCTGAATTCAATTCTTTCCATCTGTAACTGTTCGAACGCAAACTGAAAAAGCAGGTACTTGCAATTTTTGTTCAACCCGGTACCCTGATAAGCTTTTCCATACCATGTATATCCCAAAAGCAGTGTTTTAAATTCAGCATTAATATCGTAAAATCTGGTCACACCGGCATATGTACCGCTTTTCTTATCAAAAACTATAAAGGGATAGGACTTTCCATTTTTCCGTTCTTCCACGCCAGCTTTGATATAAGCTTTCATCTGGTCTTCTCCTGCAGCGGAATGCAGCGAATAGTACCATAATTCAGGTTCATTCAGTGCAAATGGAAGCAGGTATTCGAGGTCTGTAAGCTCCAGTGCCCTCAGTAGTACATTTTCATTTTCAAGCAGCACTTCAGTACTGCAGATATCGCTGTTCGTCATATATATCTAGTGTTTATCAATG
>Ga0247805_1001183_pt1 | contig 12625 bp, 14 predicted proteins | sample UWRJL044104R1_FD_180930 | JGI IMG/M metagenome (GOLD analysis project Ga0247805, IMG submission 180930) | Plant litter microbial communities from Arlington Agricultural Research Station in Wisconsin, United States - UWRJ-L044-104R-1 | ecosystem: Environmental > Terrestrial > Plant litter >...
ACATGGCTTTCTACCGCCACATCCGTCGCCATCGGCACTGGTCATCCAGTTTAAAGCGAATATGGGGTTGACGCTTTTATACGGACTGATCGTCGCGATACCAGCTATTGTTATCGGGGGACCTGTTTTCTCCAGGGTATTAAAAAATATACCATCTAATCCGTTAGCGTCATTTGTACCCGTAGAAGTTCCTGAATCATCCCTGCCTGGTACTTTCAACAGCTTTTTTACTGCGCTCTTACCGGTACTCCTTTTATTGGGTGCAACTGTGTTTGCTTTGATTCCAAGCTCCGATCCGGCAGTGGCAGAATTCTTTGCATTTGCGGGTAGTCCAACTATTGTAATGCTTATCGCTTTGTTTTCTGCCACATTAACCCTTGGCGTATTTCAAGGTAAAAAAATACCATATATCATGGGGATTTATGGTGATGCGATAAAAGATGTTGCAATGATCCTGCTTATTATAGGTGGGTCTGGTGCACTTAAACAGGTATTGGTAGATAGCGGGGTAAGCGAACAGATTGCTGTTTTACTAAAGGATTTGCACATGCAGCCTTTGTTTTTAGGCTGGATGATCGCTGCCATTATACGCTTCTGCGTTGGTTCAGCAACTGTTGCAGGATTAACGACTGCCGGAATTATACTGCCCCTGATGAATACAACCCATACCGATCCAAACCTGATGGTTCTTGCTGTTGGCGCTGGTAGTTTAATGTTCTCTCATGTCAATGATTCTGGATTCTGGATGTTTAAGGAGTATTTCAACCTAAGTATGAAGGACACTTTTAAATCCTGGGCAGCAATGGAATCAATTGTTGGTGTAGTTGGCTTATTGGGTGTACTTTTACTAAATCAAATACTTTAGATATATTTTATGGAAAATTTTAATGCAGACGAACAATTTGAAAAATTAGGTTTGGTTTTACCTCCAGCCCCGACTCCACTGGGTGTTTATAAACCTTATCTGATAGATGGAAAATATCTTTATTTATCGGGACATGGGCCGGTAAATCCAGATAAAAGCCTGATTATTGGTCGAATCGGCGATGATATTAATCAACAGGACGGGAAATTGGCTGCCAGACAGGTTGGACTGACTATGCTTTCAACTATTAAAACGAATTTAGGTAGCTTAAATCGAGTAAAGCGGGTTATCAAGGTTTTGGGCATGGTTAATTGTACACCGGATTTCGAAAAGCATCCTTTTATTATTAATGGCTGCAGCGAACTTTTTGCACAGGTTTGGGGTGAAGAAAATGGTATCGGTACAAGAAGTGCCGTAGGATTTGGGTCTTTGCCCGATAATATCCCTGTTGAAATTGAAGCATTATTTGAACTGCACGACTAAATATCTATATGTTGGAAGAGAAACCCTGGTACACTATTACTAACATCGCACAGCTGGATTCTCCTGCATTAGTATTTTACGCGGATCGGATTACAGAAAATATAAAGCGGTTAAAACGAAATATCAAGGATATATCGAGATTAAGGCCGCATGTTAAGACGCACAAATCTGCAGCTGTGACCTTGTTAATGATCGATGCAGGTATTACTAAATTTAAATGTGCTACAATTGCTGAGGCCGAGATGCTGGGTATGTGTAAGGCACCTGACGTTCTATTGGCATATCAGCTTACCGGGCCGAAAATAGACAGGTTTATTAAATTAATCAGGTCTTATCCTGACACACAGTTTTCCTGTTTATTTGACAATGAAATTTCAATCGTGGAATATGCTGCTGCCGCAATAGCTGCCGGACTTGAACTGAACGTTTTTGCTGACCTGAATGTAGGAATGAACCGCACAGGGATTTCACCCGGAGAAGCATGCTTAGAAATATATAAAAAGGCCTTTGATACACCCGGTCTGATCGTTAAAGGGTTTCATGCATATGACGGGCATATTCACGACGCATCCTATGAGGTAAGAAAGGAAAAGTGGCTGCCAATCTGGAGAACCTTGTGTCAAATGGAAAAACAAGTGCTTGATTCAGGGATGCCGCGGCCTGTAATTATAGCGGGCGGAACCCCGACTTTTCCTTTTTATGCCGGGGAAGATTTTGTAGAATGCAGCCCGGGAACTTTTATACTTTGGGATAAGGGCTATCAGGATGCTTTTGCAGAACAGTTATATTTAACTGCAGCAGTAGTAATTACGAGGGTTATTTCTCTGACACAAGACAACCTTGTGAGTCTGGATCTCGGTCATAAATCGATCGCTGCAGAAAATCAACTGGAGCGAAGGGTCTTCTTTTTAAATGCGCCAGATGCCGTATTTGTGAGCCAGAGTGAGGAGCATCTGGTTCTTGACCTGGGTGCTAAACATGGGTTTTCTATAGGTGATGTATTATATGGATTACCTATTCATATTTGCCCTACTGTTGCTTTATATAACTATGCCAGTGTCATTTATAATCAGGAAATTAACGATGAGTGGGAGATAACTTCCAGAACTAGAAAAATCACTATTTAATCAGAAGTATGTTTACTATCGATGCACATTTAGATTTGAGTATGAATGCCCTGGAATGGAACCGTGATCTGCGTTTACCGGTAACATCCATTAACCAAAGGGAAGAAGGCTTATCAGATAAACCTGACAGGGCAAAGGCAGTAGTGTCTTTGCCAGAATTAAGGAAAGGAAAAATTGGACTTGTAGTAGCGACACAAATCGCAAGATATGTGGCACCTGACAACCATCTTCCTGGCTGGCATTCTCCGGAGCAGGCCTGGGCACAGACCCAGGGCCAGCTTGCCTGGTACAACGCTATGGAAGACGCTGGAGAGATGGTGCAGATTAATAACCTTGAGCTTTTGAACGAGCATATCTCCCGATGGACGAACAATGAACTTTCAGATGCCAGTAAACCAATAGGCTATATACTTAGTCTGGAAGGTGCAGATTCTATAATTAATATTGACTATTTGCATAAAGCGCATGCTAAAGGCTTAAGGGCTGTTGGTCCGGCGCATTATGGCCCCGGGAGATATGCCCAGGGAACAGATGCCACAGGTTTAATGGGGCCGAAAGGGCATGAGTTGCTTCGTGAGATGGAGAAGCTCAATATCATTTTAGATGCGACGCATTTATGTGATGATAGCTTTTGGGAGGCGCTTGATCACTTCAATGGTCATATATGGGCGTCACACAATAATTGCCGTTCACTCGTCAATCACAACCGTCAGTATAGCGACGAACAGATTAAAGCATTAATCGAGAGAGGAGCCGTAATTGGGCTTGCTTTAGACGCTTGGATGATGGTTCCTGGATGGGTAAGAGGGCAATCAACACCCAGGGGGACTGGATGCAATCTCGAAGTAATGATTAATCACCTTGATCATATTTGCCAGATCGCGGGCAATACTTTACATGTCGGCGTTGGATCGGATCTCGACGGTGCTTTTGGCAAGGAGCAGTGCCCTTATGATATCCAGAGCATAGCTGATTTGCAGAACATCCCCGCTATAATGGAAAAGCGCGGTTATACACAATCAGATATAAACAATTTAATGCATGGTAACTGGTTAAGATTCCTGAGAAAAGCCTGGAGCTAATTTTTATATTAAAACTTATTATAAACGCCGGTATTCTTTTTTAAACAAGATGCCGGCGTTTGAATTTTATAAGGTTTATAAAACAAGTTTAGCTTGTTGTTTGATTATTATAAATATCTGCTTGATTATTATAAATGCCGCTATTCGTTGTATTGTACTTTTGAGTCATTGATTTACCCGGCCAATTAAGGATGGGAAATAATCCGCAGAATTCGAACAAATAATAATTATCAATTATGAAATACAGAAAATTAGGTAAGACAGGAGAAGAATTATCATCATTGGGTTTAGGTTGCATGGGAATGAGCTTCGCTTATGGTCCGGGAGACGACAAGGAAAGTATTGCGACACTGGAAACGGCAATAGATCTTGGAATCAATTTCTGGGATACAGCTGATATGTATGCTAATGGAGCGAATGAAGAGTTAATTTCGAAAGTATTGGTGCCGAACCGGAATAAGGTTTTTATTGCAACCAAATTCGGATTTCGCTATAAGGAAGATGTCGTACGACCAGGGAACAGTAATGGGACGTATTTCGATGGTTCACCTAAGTGGCTGAAACAAGCAGCTGAAGCTAGCTTAAGGCGCCTAAATATCGATGTAATTGATCTGTATTATGCGCATCGTATAGACCCGAATGTCCCGGTGGAGGAGATGGTCGGCGCGATGGCAGATCTGGTGACAGAAGGGAAAGTTCGCTATCTTGGATTAAGTGAAGCGTCTCCGGCCTCTATTCGTAAGGCACATGCAACACATCCGATCGCAGCTTTACAAAGTGAATATTCATTGTTCACCCGCGATGTCGAAGGAGAGATCTTAAGCACAGTGCGCGAACTGGGGATCTCATTAATTCCATATTCTCCATTAGCAAGAGGTTTAGTAACCAGTACTTTACAGGTTGAAAATCTCGATGATACAGATTTTAGAAGATCTTTGCCACGTTATCAAGGAGAATTTGCTGAAAACAATAATAAATTGGTGCAGGAATTTGCAGTCATTGCGCGGCATAAAGATTGTACACCTGCGCAACTTGCTTTAGCCTGGGTACTTGCTCAGGGTGAAGATATTATCCCGATTCCGGGAACAAAAAAACGAAAGTATCTGGAGGAAAATGCAGGCGCAGTTGATATTTCATTGAACGGTGATGACTTAGCCAACATCGACGAGCTAATTAGACGTTATCCAAATGTGGGGGCACGCTACAGCGAAGGAGCGATGAAATTAGTTAATAATTAATCACTTATTTGATAACCCACAGCTGATTCATATAGAGCAGCTGTGGTTATTCCGTTAGCTGAAATTGGTTAAGCAATAATTTAGTATCAATTATAATTTGGGTAGTTTTGGTGGATGAAGAAAACCATTTGTAGTATTGTCCTTCTTTTGATGTTCCACATTGCCTCAGCGCAAAACAATACGGTAACTGCTAAGCCGTTTATTCTTGGTAATATAGAGACTATTAAATCTGTTACTCTTTCAGAGAATAGAACGCTTAATATTTATTTGCCGGAAGGATATAATCCGAAAGACAGCACCAGATATCCGGTGGTCTATTTGCTTGATGGGTCGGCAGACGAAGATTTCATACAAGTCGTAGGTTTATATCATTACAACAATTTTCCTTGGATTAACAGGGTTCCTAAATCAATCATTGTAGGAATAGCTAATGTGGATAGAAAAAGAGATTTTACCTATCCTACTACTATCAAGTCCGACCAAAAGACATATACCACTTCCGGTCATTCTGATAAATTTATAGCTTTTATTGAAAAAGAACTTCAGCCCTATATTGAAAAAAGATATCATACAAATTCTTCAAGAACCATTATAGGACAATCTCTAGGAGGACTGGTAGCAACTGAGATCCTATTGAAAAAACCAAAACTTTTCAACTCCTATATAATCATTAGCCCGAGCTTGTGGTGGGATAACGGTTCCTTATTTGGCTTGAATGGCGATATATTGGATAAAAGTTTTACGGATGAGACCAAAATTTATATAGGGGTAGGGAAAGAAGGCCTGGCCCCATCTGAGGCTCCTCATGTAATGGAGGTCGACGCCAATCTCCTTGCAGAAAAAATAAAAGGAACCAAAAGTGAAAATCTAAAAGTGTATTTTGACTATTTACCTAGCGAGGATCACGCCACAGTAACACATCAGGCAGTTTTTAATGCTTTGAGATTGTTAAATCCAAAACCCACCAATATTAAGTAGCCCGCTCTTTCAGGATTATTTTGTCTTTATATATTGAGTATTTTTCTTCTGTTTATAACGTGAAAACAAAACCAAATATAGCTGGTTGTGTTTCCAGCTATATCATATTAAATAAAGACTAATGAAAAAGATCTTAATTGTGCTTACATCTCACGAACAGATGGAAAATACAGATAGTAAAACAGGCGTCTGGCTCGGAGAATTTACAGATCCCTATTATGAATTTATAGATGCAGGATACCGGATTACGCTTGCGAGTCCGCTCGGTGGCAGGCCGCCAGTTGATCCGATGAGTGAATTGACTGAAAACATTACTGGTTCTAACCGGAGGTTTCAAGACGATGAAATCGCTAAAACTGCATTTGAGCGGACAAATGTGTTAAGTACGATTCATGCTGAAGACTATGATGCAGTATTTTATCCTGGCGGGCATGGCCCAATCTGGGATCTCGCTACAAATGAAGCCAGCGGGAAACTTATACTCGATTTCTATCATTCGGGAAAGCCCGTTGCAGCGGTGTGTCATGGTCCGGCTGCACTAATTAAAGCAGCGGAACTGCAGCCAGGATTTCTGACCGGAAGACATGTCTCAGCTTTTACAAACACAGAAGAAACGATGGTTGGACGAAGTAATAATATTCCGTATAAACTGGAAGATCGTCTCAAAGAATTGGGTGCAGAATTGCATTCATCCGTAGTTCCTTTTATGAGCCATATAGAAGTTAATGGTTTACTGATAACCGGGCAGAATCCATTATCTGCGGGGCCAGCAGCCAAGGCTTTGATAACGCAGTTGGAAGCCCGGACGGAGGAAACCTCTTAATTAATCAGATATTCTGTCGGTTTTTTAGAAGGTTTAATGTTTTATCATCTTTGCTTCCGTCATAAAATTTATTCAATACTTGAATAAATACAGGGTTTGTCAATGGTATTTCTGCGAATAATGTCATGGAAGATTTGAGTTTTAGATCGTCTGGATGACCAAAAATAGTGTTTGGATCGTTTTTATTTAACTTTAATAGTTCATTACAAATTTCAACTAATCTGCTTCCCAGTAAAGGATGGCTTAAGTAGGTGTCTGCCTCGTTAAGATCGGCTAAAGCATAAAATTTCGAGGTCTCTGTATTTCCCAGTCCTTGTAATTGCGGGAATATATACCACATCCAATGACCCTGCTTTCTTCCTGCCTTAATCTCTTTTAGCGCAATCGGATAGTCTCTTTGCTGGGCATCAATAAATCTTTCTAAGTTTCCTTCTTTCATGATTATTTCAGTTTTTTTTCTAACAAATAAATACTGGTCTTGTTTAGTTTTAAAAATAAACGTTGAATTTGTTTAATCGCATTTTTTATATTTTGCTTTTAGCCCGGCCGACGTTTAATGAAATTTAAATCTTAAACATATTTATGAAGAAGCGACTCCTTTCAGGGCTTAACCTGTTTATTACGACTGGTATTATTTGCTCATTTTTTCTGTTCCAATCTTGTAAGAAAAATCGCTCAGATATTGGTGAAATTGTCTTTAAGGAAACAAAAAACAAGGTTTTCAAAGATATACCAGATGAAAAAATGGCAACCTTTCTCAAAAAGGTATTGAATGCGAAGCAAGAACAATTGCGCAACCCCAAATTAATCACGTCATTTTATGAGCAAAATGGTTATGAACCTGTTCTTATTAAACGATACTTGCCGGATGGGCAACTAAAAGGGCTGACAAATTATCTTGCTAAAGCGGGAAACCACGGTTTAGCAGCCAGTATGTTTGATGCAAAATTATTCTCATCCCTAATAAACAGGGTTTATGATAAGAGTAAAGTTGCTGATATAGAAGATGCTTGCCAAACCCTCGCAGAGATGGAAATCGCGGCTGCAAATTCTTTAACGTCTTATAGTAATGCGATTGTATTTGGTGCAATAAGCCCAAAAAGAATTTATGCAAATTATTATACCCAGACCAGCCGTCCGCAGGACAACGATATGCTTAAACTTTTTGAACTGGATAATCTTAGTGAATATCTGGACAGCATTCAGCCTAAAGATAAATCGTATTTAGCCCTGCAAAAAGCCTTAAATGAAGGTGTTATCGCGCCTGGTATGAGCAAAGAAGAGACATCCAGACAACTGGCGGTAAATATGGAACGCATGCGATGGAAAGTTGAAAAAGGAGAGGGGAAAAGTGTCTGGGTGAATATTCCTGATTACCGTCTGGACGTTATGGAAAAAGGTACGTCATTATTGAATATGAAAGTCTGTGTCGGTGAGGGGAGAGATCTCAAAAAGACAGTGGATCTGAAGGAATATGATGAGCAGGATCTCAAGAAAGATCGTCCATTTTCCCGCGAGACGCCCCAATTATCCAGTATGATTTACAGCGTGCAGGTAAATCCAGTATGGAATATTCCGGAAAGCATTGCAACCAAAGAAATATCCAGGCATGCATCTGCAGACCGCTATTATCTATCTAATAATAACATAGACGTATACGAAAACGGTAAACTGATTAAAGATTCTGAGACCATTGACTGGTCTAATGGTTCCGCTGGAGGAAAGTATACATTTAAGCAACGTCCGGGTGAGGAAAATTCGCTTGGTAAAATTAAATTTCTGTTCAAGAATCAAAGTTCTGTATATCTACATGATACACCCGCAAAAGCAGCTTTTGATAAACCGGACAGAGCTTTGAGTCATGGGTGTATCAGATTAGAAAAACCATTGGAACTTGCGCAGCAATTATTTGGAGAGGGAGAAAAATTTCAACTGATTAAGAAAGAAATGGCACTAACGGCTAATCAAAAAGCAAAAGATATTGCTTTGCCCGTTAAAATACCGGTTCATCTCACCTATTTTACCTGCTGGGCAGACGAGTTAGGGGGTTTACAATTCAGAAAGGACATCTATGGACTCGACGTTGTATTGTATTCGTATTTAATGAAACTTGGACAGGGATAGCATTTAATTCGAATTATAAAAATCGGGCAAACAATTTCCAGTTTTTGTTCTTATATGTGCCTGAGTTTCGCCTGAATAAACAGGCACTCTCATTAACTTATGAGCCAAAACTTAATGCAAAGAATTGCTATCCTTGGTGGAGGACCTGCTGGTTTGTTTATGTATAAAAGACTTTTAGAGTCCGGTAATACAAACGTTGAGATACAAATTTTTGAAAGAAAAAGCTATTTGGGCGCGGGCATGCCATACAGTATTGAGGGGGCGAATTCGGAGCACATCACAAATGTCTCAGATAATGAGATTCCTGTCCTGTTCAGTTCTATTGAAGATTGGGTGAAGACTGCACCGGAGGAGATTTTAAACTTATTTGGCATCGATCCACTTAACTTTAATGAATACAAAGTTTTGCCACGCCTTTTTTTTGGTAAATATTTGTCAGCTCAGTTCGAATTACTCCGTCAGCAAGCGGAGAAAATCGGAATCCGTACAATCGTAAATTTGAATAGTGAGGTTACCGATATTATAGACCATCCTTCTCAGGGGAAGGTCGATGTTTTTATTGCAGATACCGGTAAGCAATCCTTCGATACAATTATAATTTGCACAGGGCACAATTGGCCAAAGAAATACGAGGGTAAGGTTTCTGGTTATTATGATTCACCTTATCCACCTAAAAAACTTGCGCTTCAACTCAATCATCCTGTTGGAATTAAAGGCTCTTCACTTACGGCTATTGATGCAATCAGGACTATGGCCCGGTTCAACGGAGAATTTGAAACTGATAATAATGGAAGGGTGAGTTATGTATTAAACTCAGATAGCCCGGAATTTCGTCTGGTGATGCATTCGCGAAATGGATTATTGCCGGCGATCCGTTTTCACCTGGAAGATTCACATTTGGGAAAAGAAGTGCTAATCAGTCGTCAGGAAATGAGAAATAACATTCAGCATAATGGTGGATTTATCTCATTGGACTATATTTTTGAAAAAAACTTCAAGCAGCTCTTTAGGGAAAAAGCTCCGGCATTCTATGCGAAAGTTAAGGATATGGCGCTAGAAGAATTCGTAGATACAATGATGGGTATGCGCGAAGAGATCGAGCCGTTTACGTTATTCCGAAAAGAATATGTGGAGGCCGAACAATCTATTGAAAGAGAGGAATCTATTTATTGGAAGGAGATGCTGGCAATATTGAGTTATGCCATGAATTATCCCGCTAAATATCTTTCTGCCGAAGATATGCAGAGACTGCAGAATGTGCTCATGCCACTTATTTCAATTGTAATCGCATTTGTACCACAGAGTTCTTGTAAAGAGTTGTTTGCGCTGCATGACGCTGGTGTTTTAAGTATTGTAGCAGTTGGCAATGAAAGTGAGGTTAGTCCTGGAGAAACAGGCGGCGCAGTCTATTTATATAAGGATGAAAGTGGAAATGATATCAGCATACATTTTCAGACTTTTGTCGATTGTGTTGGCCAACCGCATCTGTCATTTCAGGATTTCCCATTTAAAGGGCTGGTCAATGCCGGTGCAGTTAGCCCTGCGATGTTACAATTTCAATCTGAAGATGCCGGGAGGGCAGAGCAGGACAAGGGGAATGAAATGGTAATAAAAGATAATAATGAAAAGTATCACCTGATAGTGCCTGGTGTAACAATTAATGATAATTTCCAGATTATTGACCGTTATGGTAAAACTAATGAGCGGATTTATATTATGGCTGTGCCCTATATTGGTGGATTTAACCCCGATTATTCAGGCATAGATTTTTGCGAAGCAGCGTCTGAAACTATTATGAAAAGCCTTTCAGGAAATGAAGCACCGGAACTGGTATAATTCAGGTCTATGTACCTGAATCCCTTTTCCGGCCATTTCTGCGTTGTTTGGTTACTTTTTCGGTAGCGCTGGTAAGCTTTTTAATATATATATGTTTGATATTTGGCTTACCACTATCTCTTTCATCTACTTCAAAACGGTTCGTGCTTTTAATCAGCGGAAGCAGTTTTGAAAATCCATAGTTCCTGGAATCAAAGTCAGGTTTTTTCTTAATCATAAGGTTGCCTAAATCACCAAGATATGCCCATCCGTCCTCGTCTGCCAAATCTGTTATACTGTCCGTGAATAATTTAATAATTGATGGGTCTACTTTATTCAGTGGCTGTATTGCAGTTGTCTTATTAATTGATGTTTCCGGAGACGAACTAACCTCTTCTGATGGAACCGGATTTCGGTTAAGAATTTCTATGTAAATAAACTTATCGCACGCTGTAATAAATGGGAGCAAAGTCTTTTTTTCTCCTATACCAATCACTTTCATTCCTGCTTCCCTAAGCCTTGTTGCCAGACGGGTAAAGTCGCTGTCGCTTGACACAATACAAAAACCATCAACTTTACCGGTATAAAGAATATCCATGGCGTCGATAATAAGTGCACTATCACTCGAGTTTTTTCCACTTGAATAACTATACTGCTGGATAGGCGTAATTGCATTTTCCAGCAGAACTTTTTTCCAACCTGAAACGGTTGGTTTTGTCCAATCGGCATAGATTCTTTTAAAAGTTGGTGTACCATATTTTGCAATCTCTTCGAACATTTCTTTTACGTTGGCGTAGGGTACATTATCGGCATCAATTAATACCGCAAGCTTTAAATCTCTGTCAATTTTCATAGTATAAACTGGTAAGTCTTGATAAGATACATTTTTTGACTCAAATATGCTGGAGATTGGTCCTTAAATACGAAAAGCAGGGTAATAAACCCTGCTTTTCGTTAAATACACATTTTGGGAATAAACCCTACATGTGCGAATTATAAGCTACATAAGCTCCTATTAACATGGATACTAAGAAAATCCAAAAAGCAAATGTGATTACGTTCTTTTTATTTTTTATTAAATCCATAATAATATATTTTAGTTTTTAATTTAATGCCCAGTCCAGAGCTTTATACAAGCCGTACCCGGCAAGACCCCCTGCAACAGCAGATCCTACATAGATTGCGCCAACTACAAGAAGAGGAGCAATTCCGCCTTCCGTTTCCGTCAGTTCTTCCTGACTTAAACTATTTAAAGAAAAGATTTTCTCATCAATTGCTTCTAATGAATTCATAGGTATTAGGTTTAAATGATAAAATAGGTTAATTTTTAAATTATTGTGCGGCTACTGCGGCGCCTATGCCCATTCCGGCTAGAAAAACTGCACCCGCACCACCAGCTACCTGTGCAGCTGTAAATGAAACACCCCAAATTACAAGAGGAATAAAACCTCCGTCAGTGTTCATTAAATTGTCTGAATCTAATTCTTCTACGTTTAATGTCGCTAATTGTAAATTTTCCATTTTTTTTAATTTAAAATTTAAGTTTCTACTCTGTTAAAGGTTTTCGAAATTCCCTTGTGTTGATCAACATATCTAAATTAGCTTTACTCAATGCACAAAAAAAGCATTGGGAAAATTATTTGAAAAAAAAGATTGACCAGCAGATATGGCTTTTAGATCTGCTTCTTCAATGGATTCAATCTGGATTTTGATCTGGAATGAATATTCATATTTATAGTAATAACTACAGCAGATTCTATCGAAACATATCGGCGCACCTTTAATTTTCATATATTCTACCATCCTTGCTAATCTGGATACCGAAATGTTTAATCTTTTAGCCAATTCACTTGGGGTTCCGGTTCTTCTTTGCTTTATTAACTTATCAATCAGATTAATTCTGTCGATATACTTAAATAGTTGCATAATGTTGTTTTTAAAGATTAGATTTTTCAATTAACTGTCTCACTTATATAATAATTTAAAAGCTTTTTATTGAAATAGCAGCTGTACTTCGAACTGATCAGATCACTCTGGGACTGCAGGTAGTTGTTCCTGGAATTATTTAAATCATATATCGTGCTGCGTCC
>Ga0247805_1001184_pt1 | contig 12614 bp, 10 predicted proteins | sample UWRJL044104R1_FD_180930 | JGI IMG/M metagenome (GOLD analysis project Ga0247805, IMG submission 180930) | Plant litter microbial communities from Arlington Agricultural Research Station in Wisconsin, United States - UWRJ-L044-104R-1 | ecosystem: Environmental > Terrestrial > Plant litter >...
AACCGGAGCCTCTGGCGATAAGCGGGTTGCGGTTCCAAAAATATAATGGTCCAGCATCAGGTCGCCTATCACTAAAATGGTAGGTGCCGGATGCCGGTGCTGTGCATTATAAAGTTTTTCTGCTAACATGATCAAAAATTAAAGGGCAAATATAGGCATATTGCCATTTATAATGGTTAGATGTTGTTTTTTCTGCTTTCAAAAAGCGCTGTGATCTGATCAAGCGGGTAAGCATTCAGACAAGCTGAAGCCTGTAAGCCACCTTTTCTGCCTACCAGTAATCCGTAATGCATGTCATGAAAACCTTCTTTTCGATGGGCATCCGGATTGATGGAAAGGACGACACCTTTCTCCAGCGCATAACGATGCCAGCGCCAGTCCAGGTCTAAACGTAATGGATTGGCGTTGATTTCAATGACTACTCCGTTTGCTGCACAGGCGTCAATTACCTTTTTATAATCAATCGGATAGCCTTTTCTGCTCAAGAGCAGACGTCCGGTTGGGTGACCTAAAATGGTGGTGTATGGATTTTCTATGGCGGTGACTAATCTGGATGTCGCTTTGTCTTCGTCCATACGCAAAATGCTGTGTACAGATGCCACCACAAAATCAAATGTTTTCAGGATGTCATTGCTATAATCAAGGGATCCATCATAGAGGATGTCACTTTCTATTCCTTTAAAAATCCGGAATGGTGCTAGTTTGGCATTTAAAGCATCTATTTCCTGGTGTTGTGCATATACACGCTGTTCATTTAGTCCGTTGGCATAAAAGGCAGATCTGGAATGGTCGCACATTCCGAGGTATTCCAGTTGCAATTCATTTTTACAAAATAGCGCCATTTCTTCCAGGGTATGTACGCCATCGCTCCAGGTGGAGTGGTTGTGCAATGTACCTTTCAGGTCTGCATACGTAATCAGTTTTGGCAATGTATTGGCTTTGGCCAATTCAATTTCATCGAGGCCTTCTCTGAGTTCCGGTTCAACAAAGGCAAGTCCGGCTTGTTGATAGATTTCCTGTTCGCTGCTGAAAGGGCCATTTCCTGCCAGGGCCAGAACCGCATCTACATGGGTTTGGTTGCCTGTCAGTTTGAACCACCCAAGGTAAAAATTATTTTTTTCGGTGATGCTGAGGTTAATCTTCAAACCTGAAGGCATGAGGGCCGAAAAAGTATTGTCGTTACCTTCCTGGAATTCCAGTTGTTTAAAGGCGGACAGGTTGTCTATAATTTCCCGGGGAAATTCTGCACCAATGATCAGGTCCACGCTTTCGATGATCTCCAGGCACCTGCGGTATTCGCCGGCAATCCCGAGTAAAGGTGCGCCGCTAAAGCCGTTTAACCAGACTGCTACATCTGCATGCAATTGATTGACCTGTGCTTCGGCATGGGCATATAAAAACTTGCCCTGGGCCGCCATTTTGAACTCAATGATTTTTCTGATTTCATCCTGGGTTTTCAAACCGAAACCTTTGGCTTCGATGAGTCTGTTCTCGTTACAGGCATAATACAGTTCACCGATACTTTCAATGCCGAGATCTTTCCAGATCACGACAATTTTTTTTGGTCCGATGCCCTTGATGCCCAGCATTTCCACAATGCCTTCTGGTGTTGCTGTCAAAATCTGTTGCAATTCGGCCATGGTACCGGTTTGCAACAATTCCCATACTTTGCCGGAGATACTTTTGCCAAGGCCGTCAATCTGGGCAATTTCTTCCAATGATTTACCTTGTATGGCCTGAGGTAATTTGTCAACTTTAAAAGCGGCATTGGCTACTGATTTAATTTTAAAAGGATTCTCATTGTGGAGTTCCATCAATTGAGAGAGCAAGCGTAGCGTTCTTGCTATAGTTTTATTTTCCATGTTATAGTACGGTGATTTCGTAAGGCATTCTGGCCTGTATGCCAGATTTTGAAGCGGCTGATTTTATATGCTGATATACCGGATAAGTTGCACCCAGTTCTTGTTTGGTGTAATAGGTACGGATTTTGTCGGTGGTGTTTTCCATCAATGATTTGAGGGGATCAATCATTTCCGGGTATTGGACCACGCTGTAGTTTTTTATTTTCGCTTTTTTAGCGGCTGCAAGAATGGCCTCATCAAAGCTACCAGTTCTGTCGGCAAGGCCAATTTTTATGGCATCGGTACCAATCCAGACCCGGCCGCCACCAATGCTGTCTACCTGTGCTTTGGTTTTGTTACGGCCATTGGCCACTCGGCTGATGAAACTATCGTATACCCGGTTTACATCGTTTTGTATGATTAACCTTTCGCCAGCTGTTAAAGGGCGATTGGTGCTCATGATATCTGCATATTTACCGGTTTTTACCCCGTCAAAGGTAATTCCAAGTTTCTCGTTGTACAATTTCTGGAAGTTTGGAATCACACCAAATACACCAATAGAACCTGTGATGGTGTTGGGCTGCACAAATATCGAGTCGGCAGCACAACCGATATAATAACCACCGGAAGCGGCTACGTCACCAAAAGAAGCGATGACAGGTTTTACTTTTTTAGTGAGGACTACTTCTCTCCAGATTACATCAGAAGCCAAGGCACTACCTCCTGGTGAGTTGATTCTTAAAACAATAGCCTTGATGGATGAATCTTGGCGTGCTTTTCTGATTGCTCTTGAAATGCGTTCAGAACCGATTTGTTTATCGGAGCCTTCGCCACCTGTAATTTCACCATTGGCATAAATTACGGCAACTTTGCTGGCATCATTCTGATTTTCATCAGGAATAATTGTTCTGGCATAATCGTTAATGGTAATGGAAGTAATTTTTCCTTTTTTATCTTTTCCGCTTAAGGCTTTCAGTTCATCAAGCACTTCGTCTTTGTATTTCAAACCATCAACCATTTTATAGGCCAGCGCGTCGTTTGGTTGCTGTATTTTATAATCGTCTGCAATTTCATGAAGTGTCTCTACGCTGATGTTACGGCTTTTTGAAATGCCTTCGAGCATGGTATGGTATAAACCGCCCAGGTAGGCTGTAACCTGTTCCCTGTTTTTGTCGCTCATTTTATCGGCAAAGAAAGGTTCTACCGCACTTTTATAGCTGCCTACGCGAATGATTTGTGCTTCAATACCCAATTTATCCAGTGCGCCTTTGAAAAACATGGTCTGCGAACTGAGGCCTTTGAAATCCATGGCACCTTCCGGGTTCAGGTATACTTTATCTGCCACCGAAGCCAGGTAATAAGCGGCTTGTGTGTACACTTCGCTGTAGGCAATGATTTTCTTTTTACTGGTTTTAAAATCCAGTAAAGCATTTCTGATTTCACGTAAAGTAGCTGCGCCTGTAGCCGGTGAGGTTACGTCCAGATAAATACATTTGATGTTGTCATCGGTTTTGGCTTCTTTGAGTGCTTTAACGATATCATAGAAGCCGATTGATTTTTCTCCGTTGGACCCGACGATTGGTAATTTGGAAAAAGGGTCATCGGCAGTACGCTCTGTGATGGACTGGTCCAGGTTTAGAAACAGGACAGAATTGCTCCTCACACTGACTTTGTCTTCACTTATTGATGATTTTATGATGCCCGCAATGATCACCACAAAAAAGACGATGCAGAGGACTAATGAAACAACTACACCAACGACAGTTGCTAAAACATACTTAAAAAATTCTTTCATGTGGCAGGTAAATATTTAATTTGTAAATATAATAAAAAAGAAGCCTTGGGCCTTGTATATGCAATTGGATAATAAAAAAGTTTATTTGTTACTGGGAAGTAATTTAGGGGACCGTAGAAAACTGATCGATGAGGCCATTTTAGAGATTGGCGCAGCGGTTGGTACCGTTTTTCAACAATCTTCATTTTACGAAACTGCGGCCTGGGGTAGAGAAGATCAACCCGGATTTTTAAATGTTGCGATCGGTGTGATTACCGCTTTTAGCCCGATGGAAGTGTTAGAAAAGGTACTCCGTATTGAACAGGATCTGGGCCGTGTAAGGCTGGAGAAGTGGGGAAGTCGTTTGATTGATATTGACCTGATTCTTTTTGACGATTTAATTGTGGATGAGGGGCCGGTGCTTCAAATTCCACATCCGCAGATGCAGCACCGGAAATTTGTACTGGAGCCCCTGGCCGAGCTTATCCCGCATTATAAACATCCCTTGTTACAGCAAACGATACAGGAATTATTGGAAAGTTTAGACGATAATTTAGCGGTATCAAAAATTTAATTTCATAGTTTTGTCTACCATGATAAATTTCAATAAAAATAGTGAACCTTTAGATCTTTCTTATTTAAAAGATATGTCTGGCGACAGTCCGGAATTTATCATTGAGATGATTGATATGTTTAAAACCCAGACGCCATTATACATCGCCGATCTGGCTAAAGCTGTTGCGGAGAAAAACTGGACAGGGGTTGCTGATCATGCCCATAAAATAAAACCTACTTTTGCCTATATCGGTCGCGAGGATGCTAAAGAGCACATGCAGATGATGGAACACAATGCCCGTGAAGGGAAGGATCTGGACCAATTGCCAAAGGAATTTGAAACGCTCCAGGCGTTTGTGGAGGTTCTGTATGTTAAACTTGAAGAGGCCAGAGCCGGAGAAGCAAAAAGACTTTAGCGCTTAATTTGCTGGTGTGTTTTTAAAGTGAATTAAAGAAAGGCCGATATACAGCACCAAAATGATGGGCACGGCTGTAAATTTCAGTACGGGGATAAGCAATGCGGATAAGATCAAAAAGATATATTTGATTTTATTGGCCTGCCAGCTGGTTGAACTGAATTTTAAAGAGAATATCCTGATTTCGCTGACCAATAAACCGCTTAACACCAAAGTCAGTGCGATTAGCAAGGCGGAAGAATGGATTACTGCAGGGTAATCTTTCTGGATGAAAGGCAGGGAAACAACGAAGAGTGTATTCATTGGTGTATTTAAGCCAATAAAATCTTCTGTTTGTCTGGTGTCAATGTTAAACTTGGCTAGTCTCAATGCTGAGAAAACGGTTATGATGAAAGCCAGGTAAGGCAAATACTCGGAGTTGGCATCGCTTTGCGTTAACAACTGGAACATCACTACGCCGGGTAAAAATCCAAAGCTGACCATATCTGCTAAAGAATCCAGTTCTTTTCCGATGTTGGACTTTACGTGCAGCAATCTGGCTGCAAATCCATCAAAGAAATCAAAGATTCCGGATAGCAATACAAAATAGGCTGCTATTTCCAGATTTCCTTTAAAAGCATATACAATACCTATGCAACCTGAAAACAGGTTGGCACAGGTAATGGCATTTGGAATGTGTTTTTTAATCACAATTAACTATTCATTGAAATTAAAAACTCTTCATTTGATTTTGTTCCTTTGATTTGTGCTTGTACAAATTCCATGGCTTCCTGGGCATTCATGTCTGCCAGGTGGTTGCGAAGGATCCAAACACGTTGTAAAGTATCTCTGTCATGTAACAGATCGTCTCTTCTGGTGCTTGAAGCAGTAATGTCGATCGCAGGGAAAATACGTTTGTTAGATAATTTACGATCCAACTGCAGTTCCATGTTACCGGTACCTTTAAATTCTTCAAAGATCACCTCATCCATTTTCGAACCTGTATCTGTCAATGCGGTAGCCAGGATGGTTAATGAGCCACCTCTTTCAATATTACGTGCTGCACCAAAGAAACGTTTTGGTTTGTGTAGTGCATTGGCATCCACACCACCAGATAATATTTTACCTGAGGCAGGCGCCGTTGTATTGTAAGCTCTGGCTAAACGGGTGATGGAGTCTAACAGGATTACCACATCATGTCCGCATTCTACCAAACGTTTTGCTTTTTCTAAAACGATATTTGCAATTTTAACGTGACGTTCGGCTGGTTCGTCAAAAGTTGAAGCAATGACTTCAGCACGAACACTTCTGGCCATATCTGTAACCTCTTCCGGACGTTCATCAATCAATAAAATGATCAGGTAAACTTCAGGGTGGTTTTTGGCAATTGCATTGGCCACCTCTTTCAGTAAATTGGTTTTACCTGTTTTTGGTTGTGCCACGATTAAACCGCGCTGACCTTTACCTATAGGCGTAAATAAGTCAATGATACGGGTAGAGTAGTTGTTGGTTTCTGTGAACAGGTTTAACCTTTCTGTTGGGAACAATGGGGTCAGGTAGTCGAAAGGAACACGGTCCCTCACATCTGCCGGTAAGCGGCCATTGATGGTTTCAACACGTACCAAAGGGAAATATTTCTCACCTTCTTTTGGCGGACGGATGCTACCTTTTACGGTATCTCCTGTTTTTAAACCGAACAATTTGATTTGTGATTGAGATACATAAATATCATCCGGTGAAGAAAGATAGTTGTAATCTGCTGATCTTAAGAAACCATATCCATCCGGCATAATTTCCAATACGCCTTCATTGGTAATGGTGTTATCGAAATCCAGGTTTGAATAGCTGTTTTCGTTTGCTTTATGTTGGCCGTTGTTGTTTTGATTTTGGTTTTTAGGCCTGTTGTCATCTCTAACGGGTTTGTTCTTTTTCGGGTCGTTGTTATTGCCTTGTCCTGGTGTTTTATTGTCCACTGCAGACTGAGCTGAGTTTTCTACAACAACTTCTCCGGATCTGCTTTCCTGCGGAGCTGAAGGAGCCGGATTTTCGTATTTGCGGGCATCAGCGGGTGCAGGGTCAAATAAAGAAGCCCTGTTGAAAGGTTTATGGGTACTTTTTTCTTCTTTTTCGTCCTTAGGCGCTATTCTGATTCTTTTACGCGTTGTTTTTTCGGCAGGCGCTTCTGGTGTGATTTCTGCTTCCGGAGCGGGAGTAGAAACAGGAGCAGGTGTTTCTGCAATTGCCTCAGGTGCTTCTTCTGCTTTTACTACAGCTGCAGCTTTGGCTGTTTTGCCGGGAGCGCGCTCTTTAGTTACTTTGGCTTTTGCTGCTTTTACCGGGGCTTCGGCAGGAGCCGTTTCTAAAGCTGATTGTTGTTCTGTTATCTGTGCAATAATTTCAACAAGTTCGGCTTTACGCAATTCATCAGCATTGAGGATGCCCTGAGTTTTTGCTATCTCACGCAATTCGGCAGTGAGCTTTTCATTTAATTCTGTTTTGTTAAACATTTATATGGATGTAGAGAATTTTTGTAATTTCTTAATTTGTGCTAACTCAAAGTTTAGGTATTACATGTCGCTTTTTTATCGGAAACATATAAAGGCATCAGTCGAACCAGGCAAAAAAAAATGCGATTATAAAAGGTGTTATTAAGCAAAATTTTATGATATTTTCTGGAATGGTCAGATGAACTTTAGAGAATTATGGTGCAATTGTATGTATTTGAATCCTAATCTCCAAGAAAAACTTGAAATTGTTTGTAATATTTTTATCTAAACTTTAAAAATGGCCTTTCATTATTTGTTAAAAATGGCATCTTTGTGCTCAAATTTAGATCCCAGATGAATAAAACGCAGTTAATTGAGCAGATTAAAATCAAGAAATCTTTTTTATGTGTAGGCCTTGATCCGGTTCTGGAAAACATACCAAAACACTTGTTAAAGTATGATAATCCGGTATTGGAGTTTAATAAGCAAATTATAGATGCAACAGAAGATTTGTGTGTGGCTTATAAACCGAACACCGCTTTTTATGAGTCGATGGGTTTAAAAGGATGGGAAACTTTAACTAAAACCTGGGCACATCTTCCAAAAAATACTTTTGCTATTGCTGATGCGAAGAGAGGAGATATTGGCAATACGTCTGCAATGTACGCCGATGCGTTTTTTAATGAAGAGAAGTCGGGTATGAGCTTTGATGCAATTACGGTTGCGCCTTACATGGGAAAAGATTCTGTAGGGCCTTTTTTAAATTATCAGGACAAATGGGTGATTTTGCTGGCGCTAACTTCCAATGCCGGACACAGCGATTTCCAACTACATGCTACTCCTTCGGGTAAACTTTATGAAGAGGTGATCCGCATTTCTTCTGAATGGGCAGATAGTGAGCAATTGATGTATGTGGTTGGAGCTACCCGTGGTGCTGAATTTGAGAACATCAGAAGACTGGCCCCAGACCATTTTTTACTGGTTCCGGGGGTTGGTGCACAGGGTGGTAGTTTGGCTGAAGTTTGTAAATATGGTTTGACTAAAGAATGTGGTCTGCTGGTGAATTCGGCAAGATCAATTATTTATGCAAGCAATGGTGAGGACTTTGCGGAGCAGGCGCGCGCCGAGGCTTTGAAACTACAGCAGGAAATGGCGCAGATTTTAGAAGCGGCAGGCCTGGTTTAAAAAAATATGGTGCCGGACTTGGTTAATCTGATGCTTTTGCATTAGGTTCACACCAATGCATTTTGCTGAAGATTTTTTACATTTCGTGTGGCGGTTCAGGCTTTTTAAGCATGCGGACTTGCGTTGTACTGACGGGCAGGCTTTAAAGATACTGTCGCCCGGTATTTTGAATACCCATGCTGGGCCTGATTTTAGCGCTGCAAAAATCAGGATTGGCAATATAGATTGGATTGGACACGTTGAAATCCACATCAGGTCGTCTGACTGGCATTTGCATGGTCATCAGGACAATTCCTATTACGATTCTGTCATACTACATGTTGTTGATCAGCATGATCAGGCTGTGTTTAGGCGGGACGGTACTGAAGTCCCAGTTCTTGTGGTGAATGGTTTGCTTCCGGACGAGGTGTTGTATCGTTATCAAAAATTAGTTGGTTCTGGCTGTAAGTTTCCTTGTGAAGTACAAATGTCAGGAGTGAACCCGTTTGTTGTGCGTAGTTTTTTATCAAGGCTGGTTGTGGAGCGTCTGGCAGAAAAATCTGTAGGCGTGTTTGAGCGCTTGGAAAGGAGTAAAGGTGACTGGAATGACGCTTTTTATTATTTTCTGGCTAAAACATTTGGATTTAAAGTGAATGCCGTTCCTTTTGAACTGTTAGCCGGAAGTATCGGTCTGCAGATTTTTGGCAAGCATAGCAATCATGCTTTGCAGATTGAAGCACTGGTGTTTGGTCAGGCCGGTTTTTTGGAAGGCGATTTTCAGGAGGCTTATCCGATTGCTTTAAAACGGGAATATGGCTTTCTAAGGCATAAATATCAATTGAAAACGGGCGATGTTTCTCTGTGGAAATTTTTAAGAATGCGTCCGCAGAACTTTCCAACCATAAGGCTGGCTCAATTCGCGGCGCTGATTTTTAAGTCGGACCGTTTGTTTTCTAAAGTACTGGCTAGCGATAGTCTGACGGAATTATTCGGTTTTTTTACGGATTTACCTGTTGCATCTTATTGGCAAAACCATTATCATTTTAATAAGACGACAAAGCATGTGAAGCTTCAGCCTGGTAAACAATCCATCTATGCGATTTTAGTGAATACGGTTTGTCTGTTTTTATTTTGTTACGGGAAATATACGGATCAGCAGGAATATATAGATCGCGGATTGGATCTGTTGGAGGAGATTCCTGCAGAGGAGAATGCAATCATTGCTGCGTACAGGGCCGCTGGGGTAGAGATTGATAGTGCTTTTGTGTCTCAGGGCATTCTTCAGTTAAATAAAAACTACTGCTGTGAAAAAAAATGCTTAAATTGTGGTATCGGAATCAAAATTTTAAACAAATAATATGTTCCAGCGGGTCATTACCTTTTTTGAAAAGCAGAGTTTCGGCGTGTGTACATATCTAGCCGGGCGTTTAAATATGTCTATCGGCAAAATACGCCTCTTTTTTATTTATGCTTCGTTTTTAGCTGTAGGTTTTCCAATTATATTTTACATTTTGGCGGCCCTGGTTCTGGATGTGCGGCACTATGTGAAGCGGCTACGTCTGCGCATCTGGGATGTTTAACTCAGGATGTCTGCAATTTCAGTAAACCCTTTCTCTTTTGCCAGGTCTGAAGGCAGCTTACCATCGTCCATCAAAGCGAGAACATCGGCATCATATTCGAGCAATAAAACAATCAGTTCAATATCGCCCAGTTGTGCGGCAGCATGTAATGGTGTGAAGCCTGCCCGTTGTTTGACATTGACATCTGCGCCTGCATCGATCAATATTTTAGTGATTTTGTAATTTTTTGAACTTACAGCAGAATGGATTGGGTATACATTAAATCCATTGTTTGCAGGTACGTTTACATCGGCACCTTTTTGGATGAGTAGGCGCACGATTTCTTCATGTCCGAAATAGGCTGCTAGTCCCAATGGGGTAAAACCGTCTTTAGAGAAGCGTTGAACAGCTGCGGGAAAATGATCGAGGAAGCGGATGGTTGCTTTGACATTACCCAGGGCACAAAGATCAAACAGGGTGATGTGGTTGGAGAAATTGGCAATGGTTGCGGCTATTTCGGGCTTTTTATAATAACAGGCGAGCAAAACCGGCGACATGCCATGACTGGTTTCTATGTCGGCAAGTTGTGGGTTCGAGGTTAAAAGGTTAAATATCGCTTCCCTGTTGTCTGTTTCAATTAAAGTCTCAAGCTGCATGTGCAATGTTAAATTTGCGCCAAAAATGCTTAATTAAATTAATAAATATAAATAAACCGTTAAAATGTTGATAAACTCTAAAAATGAAAAATCCTGCCAGATTGAAAATCTGGCAGGATAAAATCTAAAACAAAAAACGGTGTCTAAAAATAAAAACTAAAATATTTTGTAAGTATGACTACCTTAAGCCAGTAAGGTTTAATTGATTTTTTTTAAAAAATGTTCGCGAATGCTAGCGCAGTTATCTAAGTTTGTTAATTATTAATATTAGTAAAGAACGATGTCGGTAAGGGGAAATCAATTTAAGTCTAATTCATTTAAAAATGAAGCAGGAGAGCAGCAAGGCTCGAGATCTGCTGCCAATAAAACCTTTAAAGAACGATCATCGGTAAGACTGCCAAGTTTCGATTTTCAGGACGGGCGGTTTGTTAAGATTGTGGGCTTGGTTTTTGTCGTTCTTTCTGTATATTTTTTAATTGCTTTTACCTCCTATTTGTTTACCTGGCAGGAGGATTACAGCTATGTTATTGACGCGAATGGAGGCTGGAGTAACCTGTTCAAAACCTATGACGAGTTGCAGCAGGTTAATATTCCACCGGTTGTACAGAACTGGCTGGGTAAAATAGGTGCATTGCTTTCGCACCAATTCATTTACGAATGGTTTGGAATTGCTTCATTTCTTTTTGCATTTGTCTTTTTTGTAATTGGCTACCGGTTGTTGTTTAAGGTTAAAATCTTTGCAATCGAAAAAACGCTGGGTTATAGCTTTTTCTTTCTGTTGTTCATCTCATTAACTATGGGTTTCGGCCATTCTTTCTGGCAAGATACCCCCCATTATCTGGAAGGTGAATTTGGCTATTGGACCAATAGATTGTTAACTGCCCAGATTGGGGTAGCTGGTGTGGCCGGTTTAATTACATTTCTGGCGCTTACCATTTTAATTATTGCTTATAACATCGACTTTAAATTACCGGAGCGTAAACGTAAAGAATCGGTTTTGCCGGATGTTCCGGAAGATTCTGGCTTTGAAAATGAAGTGCGGCCTGAGGCTGTAGAATTTACTTTGAACGACCGTTTTGCTGCGAGTCAGCGCTTACAAAATGATCAGCAGGAGCGTGAACTCGAAGTTACACCTCCTCCGGCTCCTGTGGTACCCAGACCCCCGCAACAGCAGCAAAATGTGGTGATTACACCATCCAGATTTGAGCCTAAGGAAGAAGAAGAGTTGCCTATGGTAACTGAATTTACTTCGGCCCGGAACGTCATGAATCCTGCCCCGGTAGTTCATTCCTTGGATTTGGAGGTGCATCAACCTGTTGAGGAAGACGTTCCTGTAAAGGCAGAACCTGTGCTGACCATTGAAAAGACTGAGGAGGAACGGAAGTCTGAAGACCTTGTAGAACAATTTGGTACTTATGATCCTACTTTAGACCTCGCGAGTTATAAATATCCAGGCCTGGATTTGTTGGAGGATCATGGTTCAAATAAAATACCGGTAGATGCCAATGAGCTGGAGGCCAACAAAAATAAAATTGTTGAGACCTTAAATCACTACAACATCGAGATTGACAAGATCAAAGCAACCATTGGTCCGACAGTTACGCTTTATGAAATTATTCCTGCTCCGGGGGTAAGGATTTCGAAGATCAAAAATCTGGAAGATGATATTGCCTTGAGCCTGGCCGCATTGGGGATCCGGATTATTGCGCCTATGCCTGGAAAAGGTACCATTGGTATTGAGGTACCCAATCTCCACCCTGAAATGGTTTCCATGCGGAGTATCCTGAATACAGAGAAGTTTCAGCAAACCACGATGGATTTGCCGATTGCTTTGGGTAAGACCATTTCAAATGAAGTGTATATTGGCGATTTGTCGAAAATGCCCCATTTGTTGGTTGCTGGTGCGACAGGGCAGGGTAAATCTGTTGGTATCAACTCTATCCTGGTTTCCTTATTGTATAAAAAACATCCTTCGCAGCTCAAATTTGTATTGGTCGATCCTAAAAAGGTAGAGCTTACGTTATTTAATAAAATTGAGCGCCATTTTCTGGCCAAATTACCGGGTGAGGCAGATGCGATCATTACCGATACCAAGAAGGTAATCAATACGTTAAACTCGCTTTGTATTGAAATGGATCAGCGTTATGATTTATTGAAAGATGCACAGGTGAGGAATTTGAAAGA
>Ga0247805_1001185_pt1 | contig 12607 bp, 8 predicted proteins | sample UWRJL044104R1_FD_180930 | JGI IMG/M metagenome (GOLD analysis project Ga0247805, IMG submission 180930) | Plant litter microbial communities from Arlington Agricultural Research Station in Wisconsin, United States - UWRJ-L044-104R-1 | ecosystem: Environmental > Terrestrial > Plant litter >...
TTTGCCGGGCGCTTATTATAAGGTGATGCATACCCTGCATTTTTGATGTTCAAGATAAAATTTAAGTCAGTACCTTTAACCACCTGATCAGGCAGTAACGCAGTTTGTAGTACAAAACGATAACCCAGATTTCGCTTAATGTTATCCATGCAACCACCATCCTGCCAATCGTTGTTGACAGCGGTATTGTAATGCGCATTAATAAAGCTATAATGCAATGTGGCAAACTCCGCCTGTATCTTTCCGGCCGGCTCACAATCATTGGCAGGACTGTAATCGTTAGAACAGGTTTCACCGCCAACAACAACAAACTTGCTATCCGTCTTAAAATAATCTTTTAAGGTATTGAGCACAGTGCCATCAGATGTCCGTGGGCTTGAGCTGTTACCATAATCCTCATAAGTACCAAAATCGTTCGCACTGGCCATGAAACAATCGTTGTGATGACCTAAACGGGCAATATCCGTTCCGGTAAATGCACCGCTTTCTGTTAATTCCGCAGAAGTAAGTGCTGAGTTCACTCCATACACATAACGTTGTTTCAATTGCGGATAACGCAACTGGATCATCCGATCAGCTGGTACAGCATCAAGCATGGCTTTGATCACTTCGATCCTGTCTTTCCAATTGTTATCTGTCAGCCTATTATCCTGACCGCCGTTATTAGAAGCATCGCCAAAAAAGTCGCTATAATATTGCTCACCCCAGGTACCAATAAAACCCAGTTGCACACAGGCAATCACATCGGCATTATCGTGCAAAACAGGTTTCAGTTGTCCAATGTGGTTCAAAATGACAGCCTTTGGCGCGTCACCATATAAGGGGCAAATAAAACCTTCCGGACAGTTCCCTGGTTTTGCAGTAGCCGTGTATACAAAACGCGGAATGAGTTTAACGCCAGCTGCACGCGAGGCTTCAAAATCTTTTTTTATATTGGTTAGGAAAGATGCGGAGATGGCCTTATTCACGACGTCATCCAAAATGTAATACCTAAAAACCAGTGTGCTTGACACTTTGTATTTTGCGTTTTGAATAGACTGAGGAGAACGATAGCCTTTTAGCTCCGCCTCGTTCAACACGCTATAGTTGCTGGAATGTACTTCAGAATAGCGATAAAAACCACGCTCCGGGTTGGGAAAATCTTCGTTGCTTTCAGTGTAAGTCACGTTGATCCTTTCTACTTTAACCAAATCACCTTCCTTGTTCTTACATGAAATAAACAGCAATACTACGCCTAAACAGGCTCGTATTGCATAGTCTGTATATTTTTTGATCATGATGATATTTTTTAGGTTTACTTTATAATTTAAAAAAAATGTTTCTTTTGTATAGCCAGTAACACAGTCCCCACTCGGTAATTAGTGCTGCAATGGCGGATAGCACTGCCGAAATACCTAATGGGACATTCAAAAATAGATGCAGGACATCACCGGTAAAAATGGCGACTTTCGCATTTAGCCACTGCACACCGAGTGTCTCAAAGAATAAATAGATGAATATGGCGTTCATCCCAACTACAGTAAAAATCCAAACATATCGGGTATTTCGTTTTACATCTACCAGCCAGTAAACCGATGCCAAAATTAACAACACCCAACCTGCTGATACCAATGTAAATGCACTTGTGCTGATGCGTTTAATGATCGGGCTAATGCCCGACAGATCCAGGCCATAGCCAATAATCAGCCCGATAATCCCCGCTAAAACCAAAGCCTTTATTTTGTAAGCAATGGTCTGGTTAGAGATCAGCAGTTTACCTGCCAGTACGCCCCAAATTGTATGCGCTGCTGTAGGAATGCAATTGATGGTTACCCAACCGTCAGCATTTATTTTTCCCATCAGCAATGTATCTACATACGCACCAAAGTTTTTTCCTGCCACAAAAGGCTGGTCGAAACCGGGTATCCCGGCACTGTGGTATAAAACTTCAGTCAACACCAATAAACCAATGCTAAATGCAAACTGCCAGCTATAAGACTTATCTATGATCAAATAGGCCAGCGAAATGGTGAAAGACAATTGGGTCAACACGTTCCACAGTTCCCAAACAGGTTTACCAGCATACACGCAATGTAGTGCCACTCCACAAATGAAAAGCTTTAGACAGCGAATCAGAATGTGCTTCAGGTTCTTGCCCCAACTTTCGCCTTTTGTCAGTTTCCGATGGTAAGAAATATACATCGCTGTGCCAGCCATAAACATAAATGCAGGCTGCACCAAATCCCAAAAATACAACCCGTGCCAGGGATGATGAAAGAACTGGGTAATCAGACCAGTGCCAGGACGTGCCGGATCCACGTGTTTTATGGCTTCGTAAATCCTGCAGCTCTCCGCACAAAGCAAGATCATGATCATACCGCGCATGACATCTAAGGACACTAAACGTCCATCAGCCAACGGATTGGCAGTTGAAATCTTTACCATAAGTATTAGATTTATTCGCTCATATCGAAGAAGAAACTCGAAGTTCCGTCATCAGGAGCATTGCCCAAAGTTACTGACCAGTCATTTTTAATCGCCTGCAAAGCAATTCGTAAGCCCGAACCTGATAAACCTTTAAGTTTGCCCCGTGCAAAACGGACTTCAAACTTCACCAGTCCCCCCTCTTCTTTTACAGTACCAAGGGTGTAAGCCTCAGCTATGGATTGTTGCGCAAATGAAAATGCGTTCTGATTGGTACTGTTGTGGTAAAAAATATCTAAGCCTGCCGTAAGCAATTGACCTTCCAATAAAATATCATAACCACCATCGGTAAATGTGCCTGTCAGTAAACCAGTAGCCGGATTGTGATCAGAATCCAGATAAATGTCAAAGATAACGGCGTCTGCCCTTTTCCCGGTCATCTCGCCATATAAGTATACATAATTACCATCATAATCCAGTTTCACCAGGTTAAAAATACCTTTTCGTGTCCCTAAAGGGATTACATCTTTAGTTACTGCTGCCCAATCATCCAGCGTATTGTCATTGAATTTTACGGGAGATGTTTTGGCAATCCGCAGCACTGTCGAAGCTTCCGCACTTTTACCTTTTACAGATGCCGTCAATGTCGGTACATATTTGCCCTTACCAGGATAGGTATGTGTTGGTTTAGCATCTGTTGAAGATTTACCATCACCAAAATCCCATTTGTAATTGGTTACCCCTTCGGTTTTGATGGTAAAGGTTGCAGTCGGACCATCAACTGCTACCTCATATAGTAAATCTGTTTTGATTTCTGTGTCGTCCTTTTTGCAGGAGCTAACTATCGAGCTCGCCATCGCTATCAACAGCATGAACATGTAAGCTTTTAAATTTTTCATCATTTTATATATTACAAAGTGATCATTAAACTATGGATTCTGTGTAGCCAGCGGATTGCTTAAGGTCTCATCAATCGGTAAATAGTAGATGATGCGAGAACTTGTATAGGGCACACTTAAGTTCGGATAGCCTACAGGTGTTTTTGACAAATCCACATCAGTCTCTTTTAAACCCGTCAAATGATATCCCCAATAGGCTTTGTTAAGGCTTCTTTTATTGCGAAACACATCGTATGACCGGTGCCCTTCAAATGCCATCTCTATCCGTTTTTCGGCTAAAACCACATCTAAAGCCGTACTACCGGCAGGCACCACCTTATTGTAAAGTGAAGCTTCCAGACCCCGGTTCTTCCTGATCATGTCCACATCATCCAGGGCTGCCGTACCGGCTCCCGTTTTAGCCTCAGCTTCCGCACGTATCAGGTACATTTCTGCCAACCTGAACATAATTGGCGAACTTAAATTCGGCCGGTCGTTCTGAAAAGAGAACTTGCTGATGTAATACACTTCAATACCGTTTTTCTTTTGTACTACACCACCCGCATCCTTTAAAGGAACGATGTAGGACCAGCGAATATCCTCTGGATGTGCAGACATTAAAGCCCGTAGCGAAGACGAAACATATTCTTCGCCCCAACCAGAGTTACCGTCTGAATAAATCATGGAAGCAATTGAACCAAATTTACCATAATCATCAACATCAGTAAATGCAATACAGAAAATGGTTTCGCTGCCAGTAGTTGCATTGGCAAATAAGCTTGGATAAGTGGCTTTTGTAGTTAACGTAAACCGACCCGCTCCAATTACTTTACCGGCATAATCAATGGCTTGTGTATTGTCTTCTTTGTAAAGGCTAACCCGCGCAAGTAATGACCATGCGGCTTCTTTTGAGGCATATTGAACACCTCTTGACAGGGTCATTAAGCCTGCCGCCTTTTCCGCATCAGCAATAACTGAATCGTAAACTTCTTTAACGGTTGATCTTGCTTTCCTGGAAGGATCGGTTAGGTTAGTGCGCAGGATGATACCCGGCGAATTCGGATCTACCGAGTAAGGTTTACCAAATAACCGAACCAGATTAAAGTGGCAAAACGCACGCAAAAAGTAACATTCGCCTAATAGCTGGTTGGTGGTAGCATCTTTTTTACCAGATTTTTCAACGGCATCAATAACGGTATTTACGCCATTGATGATCTTGTACGACACGTACCAAAAATAACGCGTATTACTTTGTGATGGTGAATGATCCAGACTAAAACTATAGTATAATGGATCTGTTGTAACCTGTCCGCAAACAATATCGTCACTGGCAAAGTCAGATAACTGATAAAACTGGCGCAGATACATGTTGTTCTGATCAGTTATGCCGTTAAAAAGAATATGATCCTTAAACAAAGCATATGCCCCATTTAAAGCATTGGTTAAGCCATCTGTTGTAGTTAACAAAGTGCCTGTGCTCATCGCATCACTTGGGTTAACCTCCAGTTTTTTACAACTGCTTATTGCGATGAAGAACAGAACAAATAGAGTGGATACAATTTTCTTCATTTCCTTAAAAATTAAAATTGACAGTGAACAAATATTGCCTGTTGTTTGGATATTTAAAATCAGATACCCCTGGAGTTGCATAACTGCCCGGCGTGATGGTCGTTTGAGGATCCTGACCTAAGAAGTTAGAAAACGTAACCACGTTATCGGCAGTTACACCAAGCGTTATATTATCCATACTGATCGTCTTGGCCCATGTTACCGGTAAAGTGTACGAGAAAGCGATGTTCCTAATCGTGAAATAGCTTCCATTTCGCAGGTAGCGGGTAGATGTTTCGGTAGAGTTAGCCGAGTTTTGTGGACTTGGTTCCGTTGCCTGGGTATCTCCCGGTCCGGTCCAGATCTTTGAACCTTTAGGCAATTTAATCTGATTGTAATAGGGTTCATGGCCATCATTCATCATAAACCGCAAATTGTTACTAAACACCTTGTTCCCGTAATTAAAATAGGTGCTTACCCTAAGGTTAAAGCTTTTATATCTAAAGCTGTTGTTAAAACCGCCCTGGTACTTAGGCAAAGCTGAACCAACTTCCTGATTGGTTGCCTGTGCATAATCAGATGTCTTTTCGCTTGCCACGGCCTGCCCCGCTGTATTGTAGATAATTTTCTCCCAGACAGGTGCACCTGTCTGCGCATCAACCCCTAGCCATTTGGGCATATAAAACTCAAACAGATTACCTCCATTGCGATAAATCTGTGAGATGCTCCAGGCCCCTGTTTTGATAATGTCTGAAGGGAAACCCGATAAGGTATTTTTATTAAAATTTAAGGTGAAATCTGTACTCCAGTCAAAATCTTTCGTGCTGATATTTGTGGAGTTGATCCCCAGTTCAATTCCTTTGTTCGTTACCGTTCCTGCATTTTCCCACTTGGTTTCGAAACCGACGGATAGCGGCTGCGATACCTGGAGCAACAAGTTTTTAGTGTCGTTCCGGTAAACGTCCAGCGTTAGATTAACCCGCTTAAATAAACCGATATCCATACCGGCATTTAACTGGTGTTTACTTTCCCAGGTCAGATTGGGATTTGCCAATTGGTAAGGCACTGCACCTACCAATGAATTATATTGATTGGTGAGAGAAAACAAACCAAGATACCGTGAGGCACCAATATCCTGTGTACCTGTAATACCATAACTGGCCCGTATTTTTAAGTTACTGATAACGTCGTTATCTGTCAGAAAATCTTCGTTGCTGGCTAACCAGGCACCAGATACAGATGGGAAGCCCCCATACTGTTTGCTTGGAGCAAAATTAGATGAGCCATCATACCTGAATGATCCGGAAACAAAATACTTATTTTTGTAGTTATAATTGACCTGCGACAATAAAGATTGTAAAATGTAATTGTTGTTGTTTCCATTTACCAGTTGGTTATTTGAAACTACATTCAGCACCTTCAATCCTTCTGGCAAGCCCTTGCCCGAAGCACCAGAATATTCGTTTTTACTGCTTTCAAAAGCAGCACCAGCAAAGCCACTTAAGCTATGCTCACCAAATTTAAAATCAAATTTAAATAACTGATTGCTGATTACGCCATAATTTAAAGTGTTTAGTTCATTGATAAAACCTGTATTGTGATAGGTACCTGCAGCAAGCGGCGATACATAGTTTGTGCTTTTATCAAACGACGCGGATACCCTGTTTGTACTGGCAAAGGTCAGCCAATCTGTAATGCGGTAGTTCAAACCCAAGTCATAGTTCACATTGAATCCTTTGTAAACGTGATCTGAATTTTGCACCGTGTTGATCGGGTTTATTTTATCCCTCGACCACCATTTAAACGTTGAGTTGCCATCTACATAAATGGGGTTCTTACCTTCATCATATGGATTATCCCATGGCATATTCAGGAAAGAATAGTACATGTCCATGTAGTCATAACTTCTACCTTGTGATGCACTGATGTTGATGTTATTGGTCACATCAAACTTTTTTGAAAAGTGGTATGTTGAATTGCCGCGTAAATTCACACGTTCAAAATTGGTATTGATAAACGTCCCCTTCTCTTTATAATAGGATGCGCCTACATAATAGTCATTCTTCTCTGTTTTCCCCATGGCGGACAGGTAGAAGTTATATAAAGGTGCGCTTTTAAATGACTCTTTAGACCAGTCATAATCCTGGTCACGTAAGGATAAAGGACGTTCTGCATAGAACTTTATCAAGTCAATCTTGTAAGAATTATCGGTAGCCCCTACAATATAATCGCGATAAAACTCCTTCTGATAGTCATAAAGTTCATTACTGTTCATCAGTTTCATCTTGCCAAAATCGGCCGTTCTAAAACCTGTTGAAACTTTGGCCTCAAACCTGGTTTCCGCTAGTTTAGCTCTTTTGGTAGTTACAATAATCACACCTGCATTGGCCTGCGAGCCATATAGCGCTGTGGCCCCCGCATCTTTCAATATGGTTACACTTTCCACGTCATTGGGATCATAATTACCACCAATAATACCATCAACCACAAAAAGAGGGCTTTGGTTGGCATTCACAGAAGATACCCCGCGGAGCCTGATTTCGGCAATGGCACCAGGCGCGCCAGAACTGTTCACCACCTGCAAACCGGCAACTTTCCCTTGTAACATAGAGCCGATGTTATTGGATGTTACATCCTTTAATTTTTCCGAAGAAACCACAGATACGGCACTTGTCAGCTCGCTTTGTTTCCTGGAATCGTACCCCACAACAACAATATCGTTAAGCTGGCTCACGTCCTCTGCAAGTACAATATCTATCGTAAGTTGTCCATTAACTGGGACCTCTTTTCTTATATAGCCAACAAAAGAAGCAATCAGTACCGCCTGCTCATCTACATTTTTTAGCAAAAAATTTCCATTAGCATCGGTACTTACAACTTTAGCCTGTCCTTTAATACTCACCGACGCACCAGGCAAAGGCTTACCCTGCTTGTCAAGTACTTTCCCTTTGACATCGATTTCTTTAAAAATGACATTGCTGCGCTGCTGGAAGGTAGCCGGCCTAAGTTTGATCAATATGGTCTTACGTTCAACTTTATAGGTTAGGTGCTGGTCTTTCAATAAAGCTTCCATGACCTGATCCAATTCCAAATCTTTAAAGTTGGCATTAATTTTCATTTGACTGTTTACATTTTGATCAGAATACAAAACTCTAAAACCTGTTTGTTTTTTGATCTCCATAAATACCTGTTGCAGCGTAGTATTCTGTTTTACATAGTTGACTTTTTGAGCAAGACCTGCTGCACTGACTTGCAATAAGCAGGCTGTCATGATGGCTATAATCAAATTAACTCTCATTAGTAATCTTCTTTTATTTGTTGCCAGCGATTTCGCAACAACAAAATTCATAATTAATAAAAGTTTAGGCAGCAGCCATCGGCATAGCATACCTAGGTTAAAAGCATTTAATTTCATACTTTTGTTAGATTGGGTTAATACGTGAACGGATCTCAATTTTGTTTTTTGGGTTAACTCAGATATTTGCCATGGAAGTGCTGATACACTTTCATGGCTTTTTTCTTACAAAACCACCTGAAGTATTAACTTGCTTTTTCTTTGATCTTTTTCATTTTGTTTAGTTTAGTTTTGTTTTATTGGTTGGTTAGTTATTATTTATCTCGTTAGTACGCGTATCTGCTTTCCTTCAATAGAAAAACGCACATTACTGGTTTCTTCCAGCATATTCAACACGCTGGAAACATTTTCAAATCTCGAAACCGAGCCCGTAAATGTAGGTACTTGTACAGGCATATTTGCGTAAACGATTTCGACATCATACCAGCGGGCAACTTTCTTTAAGATGCTGGTTAAAGTTTCATTACTGAATACAAATTCCCCATTTTTCCAGTCTACAGCATCATTTACATTGACTTCTTTCACATCGAATCTTCCGGCCATCAGCGCAGATTGTTCACCAGGTCTTAAAATAAGCTGTTTATTTAATTTAACTGATCCCTCTAATAAAGTGGTCTTAATTGCCTGTTCATCAGGATAAGCATTCACATCAAAATGAGTACCCAGAACTTCTACTTCCTGACCTTTGCTTTTTACAATAAAAGGATGCGCCTTGTCTTTAGCCACTTCAAAATAGGCCTCGCCTATCAATTCGACGCTTCGTACTTTCAAGGCATAAAAGGAAGCCGGATATTTTAAAGAAGATGCTGAATTGAGCCAAACTTTGGTGCCATCCGGTAAATGCAGTTCATACTGACCTCCCCTTGGCGTTTCTATGCTATTGTACTGATCACTTGATTTCTTTCCACCGTCAGCAATGGTATAAATCAATTGTCCATCTGCAGTTTTAGTAATTTTCATCCCAGCTTCCACAGCAAGTGTACCATGGGTAGAACCATTAAGCAAAATTTTCTTCCCACTGGCTAAAGTAAGGTAAGCTTTATTGCTTCCTGCAGGAACATCATTTGTATAAGCCTGAACTGCTTTGGAAGGATCAGCAGCACGGTTTTGGTAAAAATACAAGCCTAAGCCCAGGATCAATGTCACTGAAGCAGCAGCAGTCAGAGAAATCCACAATCTCTTTGACTTTTGCCCTTGTTCTTTTCTATGCTGAACTACCTGCAGCCACATTTGGTCACTTAACTCTTTAAGTTCTCCTTCAGAAAGACCAGCTTCATCATTTTGATGGAGTTGATGCAACCAAAGTTTAGCTATAGTTTCTTCCTCCTGGTTGGAGGTACCCAAACCCACTTTATCTAATACTTTTTTTACATCTTTCTTCATCAGTATATCATTTCATTTTTAAAGGCTATAAAACCATGAATGTTTTATAGTTATTGGTTAATAAAAGTTAGAGGCGATTTAAAATCATCGACTAGGTACATCAGTGAAAATAAAAATTAAGAAAAATACCTAAAACACTGACAAACAGTTATATAATTTTAAAAAAAATACATTTTAAGCAACAAAAAAATGTAAATTATCATACCGATTTTTAACCGGAGATGTTTTAAAGCTCTCTTAAGCTGAGTAGATACGGTATGTTCAGAAAGCCCCAATTGTCCGGCAATTTCTTTGGTACTTAAATAATCCTTTCTCTTCAAGGTATAGATTTCCCTCATTTTTGGTGGCATCGTGGCAATTTCACGTTCTATCAATGCGGTAATATCTTTTTCACGAATGAGGTAATCCGTCTCCACAGCGTTTAATTCTATATAATGCGCACCACTTTCCGCGTATTTTTTAATGATACCTTTATGTTTAAAAATATCGAAGATTTTATAAAGTACGGCTTTATATAGATACCCAGATAAGCCTCCTGTTAAATGAATTCCATTGCGATTATTTAACAACCAGGTAAAAACATCCTGGATAACATCTTTGGCCTCCTCACGATTCCTTAACTTTTTAAAGGCATATAAGTATAAAAGTTTGTCATACCGCAAATAAATCTCCCTAAATGCAGTGTCATCGCCTTCTTTCCATAAAACAATCAGTTCACTGTCAGTATAGGTATCATAGTTGGCCATATGGACTACAAGTTATTGAATTTATTAAGAATAATAAAATTAACTTCATTCGAGAGGAAATCGCTTCCAGGAAATAAATGCGTTAAAAATATTAAAAATACCACTTAATAAAATCTTGCGGTGTTTTTTAATGCCTAAAAAAGTAATCCGGCCGGATATCAAATGATGTGAGACCTTCATCATTGTACCAACTATGTGGCAAAGCCTACCCTGCACAATACATATGCTGTGTCAACTCCATGTCCAGTTAAGCCCTAATCCAACCCTTCATAAGCTTAGTTAAAAAAGGCATCACCAGCCAGGTCAACAAACCAACCATTGCGGCAGCTGTAATCAAAAGACGCAGGGGAACCGGAAGGTTCTTCATAAAAGGACCAATCGTAAAAAATAAAAAAACACTGGTCGGAAAAACACCGCATAAAGTAACCACTGCCATTTTCCAACGAGGCGGAGCCGCCGGGTAACGAAACCAGGCTTCCAAGCCATTCAATTCTCGATAAACCGGGCTTTCAGTAATCGTAGAGGCATAGGCCTCCCAATCCTGAAACCGCTTCGAAGCATAGAACGCATCTCTATCTTTTTCGTCTTTAAAGGTTCTCAGAATACCAACAGTCCCCTCATCCACGCCTGGCAGCCCGGTGATCATACTAGCTCCATGTACACCCTGATGGTCAAAAGAATCGCCCATAAACTGATGCAACGCTGCTTTAAATTCTTCTTCTTTTCCAGGTAAAACTTTACGGGTAATGGCAATGTGAATAGACATATCTTTGTTGTTTAACCAAATTTAAAAAAAAGATCCCGCTTTAGTAAGCTCCTAATACTTCATCAGATCAGCAGATTGAAAAATATGGCTCTGGAATTAAATAAGTTCACGAAGGCTTCATTAATTATGGGTTATCTCTACCAACTTAATGATAAAGACTGAGTCCGGTGAAAGTACCTTACCAATCCTTCATAGGGATTTGACTAAAATCTAAAAGACACTCTATGTTGAATTTGCTTTAATGAAGATTCAAGTCAAGAACAGATCGCAATATATTAACCAGGCTTCCAGGTTTTAATTTGGTGGCCACAAAATCATCAGGTCGCACCAGTAATGCCTCCTCCTTCGTTGTACCTGTAACTTCCTTCCATTTCGCCGCAATGCGCTGAGATGTCACGAGTTTAATATTTATACCAATTTGTCGCTTCACCACTTCAATTTCAGTTTGCCAACTGGCTATATCCTCCGCGATCAGTGTAAAAGAGCCCTGAATCCAATCTATTGTTGACCTTTCATGCGCATCGTCAAGCCACAAGTGCGGTACCCGCGTACCGGGCTCACCGGTAAAATAAGTGAATATCCCGGATTCCCTGATGACTGCTGAAGAGTGGTAACCATAGTTTGGTGCACCTAGCAGGTCTTTACCTTTAGTAATCATCAGTGAATCGTTGATCAATCCATTCTCATCGGCAAGATCGCCAGAAATAGTTGCATAATAGGCACCTACAGGCTGGCGTTCCACATCGTAAGTATTTAGTAGATCGTCGCCTGCACCATATTTCAGCGCAGCAGCCAGTTTCCATGCCAGATTCTATACATCCTGGATTCCGGCGTTTGCTCCTTTTCCTGCATAAGGAGTCATGGTGTGCGCCGCGTCGCCTGCTAGAAATATGCGTCCCACACGTAGATCGTCTGCAATTCTCACACTGAGTTGCCAGGGCAAAACTTTCAGAATAACAATCTTGAGCTCAGGAATACCCAACATCCGATGAAGAAGAGCCATAATCCGCTCTTCCGTGTAATCAGCTAAAGTTTCACCACGCTCGGGATAATAACGCAAATGAAATGCCCACTTATTCTTGTTGTTAATCGTCAAAAGAAAGCCGGTTACATCGGGCTGGTCGATCAGGAATTGACTAAATTCCTGTCCTTTAACTAAATGTTCAAGGTCTGCTTCAAAGTAAATATTCAGCATATCCTTACCGGAAATATTCCCTGATGTGTTAACCTTTAATTGAGTCCTGATAGGACTGCCCGCCCCGTCGGCTGCGATCAGGTAGTCGGCAACAATACTATACTCCTCGTTTGTATCCCTCTTATTTACCAAAACTTCGATATGGTGATCATGTTGCTTAAAAGAATGCACCTGTTGATGAAATCGGAGATCCAAATTCTTTTTTTCTGCAGTTTTAAAAATTATTGCCTCACTGATATCCTGTGTACAGCGACAAAGTGTTTCTGGCGATTTCTCTGCCAATTCTTTCATCTCCTGTTGTGCTGCTATTAATTGTGCGGGTGTTATTTTTTT
>Ga0247805_1001186_pt1 | contig 12605 bp, 5 predicted proteins | sample UWRJL044104R1_FD_180930 | JGI IMG/M metagenome (GOLD analysis project Ga0247805, IMG submission 180930) | Plant litter microbial communities from Arlington Agricultural Research Station in Wisconsin, United States - UWRJ-L044-104R-1 | ecosystem: Environmental > Terrestrial > Plant litter >...
CCTGTTGAAGAAACAGGAGATCGCAGCACAGAGCAAAGTTAAAAAGCTTCTTAAAGAAGCGGAAATTCATGCCGAGATCTTAAAAAAAGACAGGTTACTGGAAGCTAAGGAGAAATTCTTACAACTCAAAACCGAGCATGAACAGGAAGTAAATACGAAGAATAACCAGGTAAACCAGCGTGAAAACGCAATCAAGCAAAAAGAACAGTCGGTAAACCAACGCCTGGAAAACATGAACCGTAAGGAGCAGGAACTTGATAATCATAAAAAGAACCTGGAAAAACAAACGGACATTGCTGTTAAAAAACAGGAAGAAGTTGAAATCCTGAAAAACCAGCATGTAAAACAACTGGAAACTATTGCTGGCCTTAGTGCTGAAGAAGCAAAAAACCAGTTGGTGGAGAACATGAAACAGGAAGCCCGCACTCAGGCAATGATCCAGGTTAAGGATATTGTTGATGAAGCAAGGCTTACCGCAACTAAAGAAGCAAAAAAAGTTGTTATACAGACTATACAACGTACTGCTGTGGAAGCGGCGATTGAAAATACAGTATCTATCTTTCACATTGAAAGCGACGAGATCAAAGGTCGTGTAATTGGTCGTGAGGGTAGAAATATCCGTGCGCTGGAAGCGGCTACAGGAATTGAGATTATTGTAGATGATACACCGGAAGCGATTATCTTATCAGGTTTTGACCCGGTAAGAAGAGAGATCGCCCGTTTAGCTTTACACCGTTTGGTTACAGACGGACGTATCCACCCTGCACGTATTGAAGAGGTGGTGGCAAAAACCAAGAAACAGATTGAAGATGAAATCGTTGAGATTGGGGAACGTACAGTGATTGACCTGGGGATCCATGGTTTGCACCCGGAACTGATCAGAATGGTTGGACGGATGCGTTACCGCTCATCATATGGACAGAACTTATTGCATCACTCTCGTGAGGTAGCGAATTTCTGTGCAACGATGGCTGCTGAATTAGGATTAAATGCTAAAATGGCCAAACGTGCGGGATTACTGCATGATATAGGTAAAGTGCCTGATGATAACCCTGAATTGCCACACGCAATCTTAGGTATGCAGTTAGCTGAAAAATATAAAGAACACCCTGAAATCTGTAATGCAATTGGTGCCCATCATGATGAGATCGAAATGACCTCTATGATCTCTCCGATCGTTCAGGCTTGTGATGCAATTTCTGGTGCCCGCCCGGGTGCAAGACGTGAAGTAGTGGAAAGTTATATCAAACGTTTAAAGGAACTGGAAGAATTAGCGCTTTCTTATCCTGGGGTCGAGAAAACATTCGCTATCCAGGCTGGAAGAGAATTGAGGGTAGTGGTAGAAAGTGAAAGGGTAACCGATCAGCAGGCAGAATTACTTGCGGCGGATATCTCTAACCGTATCCAGACAGAAATGACCTATCCAGGCCAGATCAAAGTTACGGTAATCAGGGAAACCAGATCTGTAGCTTTCGCTAAATAGGATTAAACTATAAAATATAATACAGATAAAGCGGTAGATTATTCTATCGCTTTTTTCATAAGTTCGAATTTAATTTTAAAGGTAATGAAGCTATTACGGGCTTCTTCATTATCTATAAAAGCTTTAAGCCCGTAATGGTTTTATTTTTACAGGATGAAGAAAGTGCAAAAAAAAGGGATAGAAGCATTGCCACAAAGAGATATTGATGTACTGTTGGATCAGTACGGGGAAAGCCATCAGCATCCTGTGAATAAAATGATCCATTGGATTTGTGTACCGTTGATTTTATTCAGTTTATTGGGCTTACTGTGGGCAATTCCTTTTCCGCATCTGAATTTTCTGGGTAGGCATAATGGATACCTCAACTGGGCTTCATTTTTAATTGCTTTTTCCGGGTACTATTATTACAGGCTTTCACCGGTGCTTTCTTATATGATGATACTGATCATCTTTACTATGTCCTTGCTGGTAGTGCAATTGGAGAAATGGGAAATAGCTGGCGGCCCGGCTTTGTGGATGGTTTCAGCTGTTATTTTTGCTGTTGCCTGGGCCGGTCAGTTTATTGGCCACCGCATTGAAGGGAAAAAGCCTTCATTTTTACAGGATGTTAAGTTTTTGTTAATCGGCCCAATTTGGTTATTACACTTTATATGCGTAAAAACGGGCATAAGATATTGATCCTTTGTGTTGTTAATATTGAGTTAACCTGCAGGTGATATAATGGTGTTGTGAATCTAACATAACGCTAATACTGTGGTAATACCTTTGCCTAAACTCTAATAAAGGCAAATTGAAATCACAACTACAACTCAAAAAGACGGTAATTACGCTGCTATTCGTAATTATAAGTGCGGCGGGATTCGCACAGGGTACGGGTAAGATCTCCGGTACCGTTACTGATAAAAAAACAGGTGAAACCCTGATCGGGGTTACAGTTAAATTAAAAGGTCCTGTAAAAGGTATGGCAACTGACGTTGATGGAAAATATTCTATCACAGGCCTTGCCAATGGAAAATACATTGTTGTTTTCCAATATATAGGTTATACTGCTAAAGAGATCAGGGATGTTGAAGTAACATCCGGTAAAAATACAATACTGAACCTGATCCTTGAAGAATCAAATTCTCAGAACCTGAATGAAGTAGTAATCAAAGGCTCATTTAAGAAAGAAAGCGTAAATGCATTATATGCAGCGCAAAAAAACCGTTCGGTAATTTCAGATGGTATTTCTTCTGATATGATTAAACGGAGTCCTGACCGCAGTACGGGGGATGTGTTGAAACGGGTAAGTGGTACAACTATCCAGGATAATAAATTTGTAATTGTGCGCGGACTTTCTGACCGTTATAATAATGCCTCTCTTGACAATTCAAGTCTGCCCAGTACTGAGCCTAATAGAAAAGCATTTTCATTTGATATCGTGCCTGCTGCGCTAATTGATAACATTGTTGTGAGTAAGACCGCTACGCCCGATCTGGCTGCGGATTTTGCTGGCGGATCTATTAAAATAATTACAAAAGATATTCCTGATAATAACTTTTTCGAAGTGAGTTTGGGTGGTGGCTATAATAGCCAGTCTACTTTCAAAGACTTTTATTATGGTCCGAGATATACCCAAAACTATTTTGGTTTTGATGGAGGAGAAAGGCAATTACCTGTGTCTAAGAATTTCCCGAAGGATTTGAATGGTACGCTTGCGATAAGAGATAATACACCGGCGCAGATCGCCGCAATTAACAAGTTGCCTAAAGTTTGGAAAATCGGTGAACACAAAGCTCCGGTAGCCCAAAATCATCAGCTAAGTTTTGGCAGGGTAAAAGATTTTAAAAATGGAGGGAGGCTGGGAGCAATCATTGCGTTAAGCTATCGTAATTCTGAAACAACAAGACCTGAGGTTCAGCGTCAGTATTATACGTATGACTATAATGACAGGGTGAATACCTTTTCTACAAATGTAGGCGGGATGGCAAACTTTGCTTATGTAAAAGGAAATAATAAGATCAGTTTTAAAAATTTATATAACAGGATTTTAGAGGATAAATTTACTTACCGTACAGGAACAGATCTTGGACGTTCTAGTGATCTCCAGTATTATGCATTTGATATGGTTCAGAAAGGTATATTAAAAACCTCTTTGGATGGAGATCACCAACTGGCAAAAAATAATAAACTAAACTGGAACGTATCTTATACTAATATTACTAATAACACGCCAGATCAACGTAAAGTTGTTTATTTGAAGGGTGTTGACGACAGAAATAAACCTGAAGTGCCGTTTCTGGCATCTATTACAGCTTTAACGAAGGAAAACAACAGGTTCTTTTCAGATTTGAAGGAAAGCTTATACGGTGGTGCGGTCAATGACCAGCAGGCGGTTACTCTATGGGGGAAAAACGCAACATTAAAAGGCGGATTAGGTACTAACTATCGGAAGCGTGACTTTGATGCAAGGTTATTAGGGATTACTTTAAAAAGTTTTGACCGTGATATTCAAGCATTGCCGATTGAAAAGCTTTTTGCTACTTCGTTACTTAATTCGGGTATTTATGAATTAAGTGAAATTACTGGTAATACGGATAAGTATGATGCAAACTCATTAACGAGCTTTGGTTATTTAATGTTAGATCATCCAATAACAGATAAGTTTAGAGCAGTATACGGTGTAAGGGCTGAAAAGTTTGACTTAAGTCTGAATTCCAGAAGTATACTTGGTAATGCTGTAGAAGTTAAACAGGATTATCTGGATTTCCTTCCATCTGTCAATCTAACTTACGCACTGACGGAAAAATCAAATTTGCGTGCTTCATATTATCGCACATTAGCACGTCCTGAATTTAGAGAACTTGCTCCATTTGATTATTATGATTATGAACTGTTAGGTAATGTTGCTGGTAACAGTAATTTAAAAAGAACATTAATCGATAATGCGGATTTACGTTATGAAATTTATCCGGCTGCCGGACAGATTATGTCGGTTTCTGCTTTCTACAAACATTTCGATAATGCGATTGAACCAAGTATTTATGATCAGAATTCAACACCAGCATTTTCTTATTTTAATACTCCAAGTGCTGTTAACTATGGTGTAGAGATTGAGTTAAGACATTCCTTAGGATTTATCAGTGAAGCATCTGCATTAAAAAATATGGTTTTTTATGTGAATGGTACATTAGTTAAATCAAAAGTTACCAATCCTGCAGACCAGCCATACCTGGTGAAAGAAAGACCAATGGTTGGACAGTCACCTTACTCAATCAATGCCGGATTGCAGTATAATGCTATGGATAATAATCTGAATTTCAGTTTGCTGTATAACAGAATTGGCAGAAGGATCGCTAATGCAGGTGGACAAAGGTTTGCTGATGTTTACGAAGCACCCAGGAACGTAATTGATTTTCAAACAAGCTATAGCTTTTATAAAAGAAAAGCGCAGATCAAGTTTAATGTTAATGATGTGTTAAACAATAAAGCAGTATTCTATTTTGATTATAACAAAGACAAAAAATATAGTCCTGAAAATGTAATTACCAATCCAACGACTGGTGCGGTTATTAAAGACGAATTGCTTTCTATGTTTAAGACTGGGACAAATATGTCGATCTCTTTATCATATTCATTCTAATCCTCATCATAACAATAACTTAATATAGGGGTTACCTGAAGTTTAATCTAATTTAATTCCTTTACAAAAAAAATATAACTGAAAGAAAACATGAAAAAACATTTGCTAATTCTAGGTATGGCCCTTAGCGTATTTGCCACATCTTGTTCTAAAAATGATGATGATGATACAGAGGTAATTGTAACTCCTACTCCAGTAGGCGGGGCTTCTGTAGAAGTAACAGGCGATATCAAAACTAACACAACATGGACTGCAGATAAAATATATCAATTAAAAGGTTTCGTTTTTGTAACAGATGGAGCTACTTTGACAATTGAGCCAGGTACAATCATCAAAGGTGATAAAGCTACGAAAGCTACTTTAATTATTACAAGAGGTTCAAAAATTAACGCTACAGGTACTGTTGATAAACCAATTGTATTTACATCTGGTGTTGCTGCAGGCGGTCGTCGTGAAGGTGACTGGGGTGGTATCATTATCTTAGGTAAAGGTATAGATAACAGAGGTGTGAACAATACAATTGAGGGCGGTTTAACTCCAACAGCTAATGGTGATGCAGCTAAATACATTCAATTTGGTGGTACAGACGCTACTGACAACTCGGGAACACTTAAATATGTACGTGTTGAATATGCAGGTACTCCTTTTTCTGTAGATAATGAGATCAATGGTATCACATTTGGCGCAGTTGGTTCTGGAACTACTGTAGAATATGTAGAAGTTTACCGTTCTGGTGATGATGCATTCGAATGGTTTGGTGGTTCAGTAAACGCTAAACACTTATTAGCTATTGGGACACAAGATGACGATTTTGATACTGATAACGGGTTTTCCGGTAAAATCCAGTTTGCATTAGCTCAACGTCATGCTTCAATTGCAGATCAATCAGGATCTAATGGTTTTGAATCTGATAATGACCCTAATGGAACTAATAATACGCCTAAAACAGGCGCCATCTTTTCAAATATTTCAATTGTTGGTCCGTTACAAGCTGCAAACACTGTGATTCACCCTTCTTTTCAGCATGCTGCTCAAATCAGAAGAAATTCTTCAATCAGTACTTTCAACTCTATTTTCACAGGTTTCCCTGATGGAATTTATATTGATGATACTAAAGTTGTAACTCCTGGTGCAACAACGGCTAACTATACTACAGGAAGCTTATCATTTGAAAATAACTTGGTATACGGTATTACAGGGCAAGATATTAAAGGTACTAATAAAGGACTTATTGAAGCTGGCTTAAGATTAAACAACAGTTTTGTTGCTGGTACTTTTGGCGGTGCTTTATTAACATCACCTTTCAAATACGGTGCTGATATTACTACAGCTGTTAACGTTGGAAGACCTAACTTCACTTTCTTAGCTGGCGGTCCTGCTGCTACTGGTGCGGTATTCACTAATGCCAAAGTAGCTGATGCTTTCTTCGAAAAGGTTGCTTATAAAGGTGCTTTCGGTTCTACTGACTGGACAGCTACATGGGCTAGCTTTGATCCGCAAGTTTTAGCTTATACAACTCCAGGTAAAGTAAATGCTAACTAATTCCAGATAGAATTCTAAATGATAAAACAGAAAGGCCCTGAAGCAAATCGCTTCAGGGCCTTTCTGTTTTATCACGTTTTTTCTAACATCTGGCTTACTTAACATAAAATTAATATTGAGGAAACACTATATTAAGGTTTTAGTAATTCTCTGCAAAAACCAATGCTGTAGTTTTCCTGCCCTCCTTGTTGCTTTAAAGCCCTATTTTAATCACTTTTTAATCCTATTTTAATTTAGTATTAATTCCGATGCGTATTAATGTGAACTTAATATTAACATAACGTTGCTGCTCTAATTTTACCAAAAAAAATAGAAGCAACACAAAATGAAAAGATTTCTCACAAATCATCTCTCCTTCGTTATGTTAACTGTATTCCTATTTATAGGAATTGCAGCGAGTGCGCAGGTCACCACATCCAGCATGAATGGAAAAGTTAAAGATGCAAAAGGAATGACTATTCCCGGAGCGAGTGTACTGGTAGTGCATGTGCCAACTGGAACTAAATATGGTGCAGTAACTGGTTCTGACGGTTACTTCCGTCTGAACAACTTGAATCCTGGTGGCCCTTATAGCGTTACCGTAACTTATATCGGGTTTAATAAACAACAAAAAGATAATATCAACCTTGGTCTTGGGGTTGACCAGCGTGTTGACTTTACATTATTAGATGAAGGTCAGATATTAAGTGAGGTGGTGGTAAGCGGTAAAAGAGGTCCCCTTAAAACTGGTGCGGGAACGCAGATCGGTGAAGAGCAGATTAAAAATATGCCTACAACGAGCCGTAGCCTTACTGATGTTACCCGTGTAACTCCGCAGGTAAGTAAAGATAACTCATTTATGGGTACGAATTTCAGGTACAATAACGTTACTATTGACGGTGCAATTAACAACGATGCAATCGGATTTAGTCCTTCGAACGGTGGACAAAGCGGAAGTTCTGGGATGCCGGGCAGCAGTACAAGGACTAACCCGGTTTCTATAGATGCAATCCAGGATGTTCAGGTGTTACTTGCGCCTTACGATGTTAAAATCGGAAACTTTACTGGCGGTAGTGTCAATGCAGTTACACGTTCAGGTACAAACGATGTTACCGGATCGGTTTATGGATTTGGCAGGAACGCTTCTTTAATCGGAAGAAACAAAACAGGTGACGGATCCAAAGAACCATCTGCATTTCATGAATATCAGACTGGTTTCCGTGTTGGTCTTCCATTGATCAAAAACAAATTATTCTTCTTTACCAATGAAGAGATCACCCGCCGTCAGGATCCGGTTATCTTAGCTGCAGGTTCTCCTGATATGAAGGTAATTTCTCTTGCAGATGCGCAAGCGATTTCAAACTTAATGCAAACAAAATATGGTATTGATGCTGGATCTTATGGTAATTATAATATCTATGCGAAATCAAACAAGTTCTTCAATCGTTTGGACTGGAATATCAATGATAAAAATCAGCTGACAATCCGTAATAACACGATCAGATCAGAGGCGACAAATTTAGAGCGTGACCAGGCGAATTTCAGGTTCGGTGGAATTGATTATATCCAAACCAACAATCAGAGTTCTACTGTTGCGGAATTGAAAAGCAGGATTTCTAATAATTTATCAAATAGTCTTGTAGTAGGATATTCTAATATCCATGATTACAGAACACCTACTTCCAATGCGGCTTTGCCTCAGATCGAAATTGGTGGTGCGGCTGGAGGAACAATCTTCCTGGGTACTGACCGTGAGGCTAGTATCTTTGATATGAAACAAAAAACATTTGAATTTACTGATAACGTCACCTGGAGTAAAGGAAAGCATACATTCACTTTTGGTACACACAATGAATTATATAATATCACTTATGGTTTCGTAAATGGCTGGAACGGCCGGGTAGCTTATTCCAATGTAGCAGACTTCCTGGCTGGTAACCCAAGCCGTGTACGTACCAACTACAATTATGCGGACAATTCCAGAGAAAATATCCTTGACAATCCGCCTGCAGAGTTCAAGATGAATATGTATAGCGTTTATGGTGAAGACCGCTACCAGTTGTCGGACCGTTTTAAGCTGACTTACGGTATCAGGTTTGATATGGCGGATATGCCAAACAAGCAGCCTTTAAGTTCAAAAACTACAGGTTCACCAGTAGATCCTAATTATGGAACTACGTATACATATACGCAACCAAGCCAGATTAAAAACGACTTTTTCGGACAGATTCAGATTTCCCCGCGTGTAGGTTTCAGCTATGATATGCTGGGCGACCAGAGTCTGATTATGCGTGGTGGTAGTGGCTTGTTCACAGGTCGGGTTCCTTTTGCATGGATAGGTTACGCCTATTATAATAACGGTATGACTTATGGTGCTTATGATAACCAGCCAAGTAAAAGCGGAACTCCTTTTGTAGCGGGTACAGACCCTATCCGGGATGCGCTTACAGGCAAAGGTGAAGCAGGTTTTGTTGCTAACCAGGGTGTAAATGTAAACAATGCGGCAGGTGCAACACAGGTAGACCTGATTGATAATAATTTCAAAATGCCTAAAACATGGAGAAGCAGTTTAGCTTTTGATTATAAAACGGAAAACCAGTGGAAATTTACAGCTGAAGGTATTTATACCAAAGTAATTAATGACCTGATGTTCCAGCAGATCAATATTGTAGATAACCCTACTTACAAGGTTTACGATACTGAGCACCAGCAGCCAATTTATGGTTCTGGTAAAATCAATCCACTATATACAAACGCTTATCTGCTGACCAATACGAGTAAAGGTTACCGTTACAGTTTAACTGGCCAGGTCAGCAAATCTTTCCCAATGGGATTGGATGTGATGATGGCTTATACTTACGGACAATCTAAGGATGTAACCAACGGGATCCGTAATTCAATGGAATCTAACTGGCAATTGAACCAGGCTTTAAGCCCTAACAACCCGGGTCTGGCCAACTCTAACTTTGATATCCGTAACCGTTTGGTTTCTACAATCAACTACAGACACAGCTGGGATAAAGCAAACAAATATGTAGCGAACTTCTCGCTGTTCTTCAGCGCACAGTCGGGCACTCCTTATTCTTACGGTTTTGTAAACAGCACAATCAACGGAACAGGACAAACAGTAAGTTTAACTTATATCCCTACCGCTGGAGAAACATCAAAATTCTTTGCTGCGACTGCAACGGGTAGTGCACAAGCCGCAGCGTTTGATGCCTTTATTGACAGTGATAAATATCTTAAAACAAGAAGAGGACAGTTTACAGAGCGTAACGGAGCAAGAACACCCTGGAATTACCAGGCCGACTTCCGTTTCTCTCAGGATTTCAGGATTATTGAAAAAGGTACGCACAAACACACGCTATCATTCACTTATGACATTGTTAACCTGACAAACCTGTTGAATAAAAAATGGGGGGTACAATATTTCTCACCGAATACATTTAATTCAATGGCAAGTGTAGGATTATCTTCTACTACAGGAGGCGCTGGTTCTGCGACAACTTATCCGACCTATACATTTGATCAAAAAAACACGAGTAATTACTCTAAAGACTTTTTTGCGTCACGTTTCCAAATGCAGTTTGGCCTGAGATATAGTTTCTAAATACTAACAGATTACAAAAAGGCAGTTTATTCTAAAAGATGGACTGCCTTTTTTTGTAATCATTTATCTTGACGTTTGTTTTTATAACTCACCCTTAATAATCAATTAACATCAGCCCCATACATTTGTACTATAAATATTTGGTTAGTATTTATCAAGTTTAGGTTTAGTTGATAATATAAAGGCCCCGATGGATGTCAGGGCCTTTTATTTTATTAGAAATTTTTACCGATTTTCTCCAGCATTTCCGGTGGTATACTTTGCATATCCACTACCAGAAACCCATCAAGGCAATCTGAAAATTTAGGATCTATATTAAAGCATATAATCTTAGCGTTTAAGTTCATGTATTGTCTGAGCATAACGGGGATCTTTATATGTGAGTTCTCTATATCAGAAATCAATCCGTCCAGGTCCTTCAATGACTCGCTGCTTTCGATGAGTAAATCTTTATCAATAGCAGAAAGATCTGCTTTAAATTTATTGCGGGGCTTTACATAATGCGCCAGTTCATAATCAAAGTGGTTTTTGGTAATAAAATCTACAATCAATGATTTTGAAAACTTGGAGAAGTTATTACTGATACTTACCGGCCCGAACATGTAGCGGTACTGCGGATTATCCAGCAGGTATTTTAATATTCCTTTCCAAAGCAAGAATAACGGTAGTGCTTTTTGTTGGTATTCTTTACGGATCCATGAGCGGCCCAACTCTATACCCTGACGTAATACAGGATAAAAAGGTTCTTTAATCTTAAAGAGCTCTGAAAGGTAAAAACCTCTTTTGCCCATAGTATTCAGGATTTCATCCCCCTTACCGATTCGGTAAGCGCCAACAATGTTCAGTTTTTCCGTATCCCAGATAAACAGATGGTGGTAATAGATATCATAGTTATCCAAGTCAATATTTTTATTGGTTCCTTCACCAACTTCCCTGAACGTAATTTCCCTCAGTCGCCCGATCTCTTTTAATATATTAGGGATGTTTGCCGTAGGGGAAATATAAACCTCATAGTTTTTTTCTGTCCAGACTTTATAAGCTTCGAGCTGATCAATTTCCTGTACAATTTTTTCTCTTGGTGTTTCATCAATAATTACTTCCGGCTTCTTCTTTATTTTAAAGAGATTGATTGGGTTAAACAGTTTTTTCTCTTCATCGATGCTTGTACCCAGTGCATATGTACGCGCCCTGAGGAAGTCGAGCAGTTTATTGGTATTGTTACGGTAGGAGATATCCTGAATGTTGATCGGTTTTCCGATCCTGATTTTTATCTTCAGCCCTTGTTTATTTAAAAACTCTGAAGGCAGTTTTGCGGTACGCAGGGTAGGATGGATGAAACTGAGAATATTGAACAGCACACCATTGTTTCCATGAAAATAGATAGGTACTACAGGTAATTTTGCCCGGGCAATCAGTTTCCCGACAACCGGGTGCCATAACCTGTCGGTAATTTCCTGTTTATCCAAACTAAAAGTAGATACTTCGCCCGCAGGAAAAATCCCGATAGGTGTACCACTTTTTAAGAGATCAAATGTAGCTTTCAATCCGCTAATGCTGGAAGAGTGCTGTACATTTTCAAACGGGTTTACGGCCACAAAAAATTCATTCAGGTTGGGAATCTTTTGCAGGATGAAATTAACCATCACTTTAGATTCCGGCCGTACCGTACAAAGCAATTTTACAAGGGCGAGGCCTTCCACGCCTCCGTAAGGATGGTTTGCAATGGCGATAAAACCGCCGGTCTTTGGAATATTCTTCAGATCGTCTTCGTCGAAATCAATTGATACTCCTATAGTTTCCAGTATTTTGTCGACAAATTCCAAACCGTTAAAATGCTGGTTCTGAGAGAAAACTTTATTAATATCATTTAATTTCATTACCTCCATCAGTAAAGCCGCTAGTCCGGGCACACCTAATTTATCAATCTTGGTGGCTTTGGCAAATTCTTTGGTCGTGATGATCTTCATAGTTGAATTTAAAGGGAAGGAAATTAAAACAATCTCAAAAATAAGATTTATATTTTTAAATAACGGTAGTACATTGGCAGGCCATGAGAAAATGGCTAAATATAGACTTGAGTTTTTCCAAAAGGGAGTTTAATGGAGTAATGGTACTGATCTTTGTCATCGCAATGACTGCTATGGTGCCATCGGTGTATGAATTTATTTTTCCGGAGCAGAATGATATGCCGGCAGAACGGGCGGCAATCAATAAGCTCGTATTAATAGAGGCAGAAAGGAAAAAGGTTTATTTGCATAAAGGGGATAAAAGGAGGGAGCTGAAGTTATTTCGTTTCGACCCAAACCATACAGGGACAACCCAGTGGCAGGCACTTGGATTGTCCGCTAAACAAGCGCAAGTGATGACAA
>Ga0247805_1001189_pt1 | contig 12592 bp, 10 predicted proteins | sample UWRJL044104R1_FD_180930 | JGI IMG/M metagenome (GOLD analysis project Ga0247805, IMG submission 180930) | Plant litter microbial communities from Arlington Agricultural Research Station in Wisconsin, United States - UWRJ-L044-104R-1 | ecosystem: Environmental > Terrestrial > Plant litter >...
GCCCGCCGCCGCCGGCACGGTCACCGGGGAGCGCCCCGGCATGGTCTTCCAGAACCCCGAGCACCAGTTCGTGGCGCACACCGTGTCGGGCGAGGTGGGTTACGGACTCCCGCCCGGGTCCGACGCACTCGTCGCGCGCCTGCTCCACGGCCACGGACTCGCGCACCTCGCCGACCAGAGCCCGCACCGCCTCTCCGGAGGCGAGAAGCGCCGGGTGAGCCTGGCCGCGATGCTCGCGCACGGACGCGGCACCCTGCTCGCCGACGAGCCCACCTTCGGCCTCGACCGCCGCGCCACGATCGGCGTGATTGCCGCGCTGCGCGGGGCGGCTCGCGACGGCGCCGCGGTGATGTTCTCCAGCCACGACCTGCGCACCGTGGCCGCCCTCGCCGACCGCGCCGTCGTCGTCGCGAACGGACGGGTGATCGCGAACGGACCGGTGCTCGACGTGCTGCGGGACGAATCCGTGCTCGACAGGGCGAACACCGGCCTGCCGCCCCTCATCCGCTGGCTGCTGCAGAACGCCGGATCCGACGCGGGAGTGCTGCGGGTACTGCGCGCACTCGACGCCGAGGTGCCCCTGCCGGTCGCCGCATCGTGACCGTCGTCGACTCGCCCCTGGCTCGGCGCAATCCCACGGTGAAGTTCGCACTGCTCGTCGTCGTCTCGCTCGCGCTCCTGTTCGTCTTCGAGCCGCTCACCCCGGCCGTACTGTACGTGGTCGCGCTGCTGGCCGTCGTCGCGGGCAGTGGCATCGGCCCGCGCCTTCTACTGCTCGGCCATCTGCCGTTCGTCGGCGTCGCGGTCGGCCTGCTGCTCGTGAACGCGCTCAGCCGGCCCGGCACCGAGATCGCCCGCATCGGACTGCTGCGCGTCACCGAGGAGGGCGTCGAGGTCGGCGCCGCGCTCGGCCTGCGCACCCTCGTGATCGGGGTGCTCGCGCTCGGATTCGTCGTCTCGACCGACGGCGTGCGCCTCATGACCAGTCTGCACCAGCACGCGCGGCTCGGCCTGCGATTCACCTACGCGGTGCTCGCCGGATACCGCACCCTCGAGGAACTGCCGCGCGAGTGGCAGCTCATCCGGCACGCGCACGCGGTGCGCGCTCGACCCGGCTCGGGCGGCGGCGTGAGCGGGTTCGCACGCGCGGGATTCGCCCTGCTGGTGGTGTCGCTGCGGCGCGGCGAACGGCTGGCCATGGCGCTCGAGAGCCGCGGGCTGGGTCTCGCGCCGCGCACGATCTGGCGCCCGGTTGCGCTGACCGGCGCCGACGCGGTGTTCGCCGCGGCGTCGCTCGTGGTGCTCGCCGGCGTGTTCGCGCTCACCCCGCCGAGATAGCCGCGACAGCCGCGCGGCACCGGGCTCAGGCCCCCGTGCCGTCGATGATGTCCTGCAGCCGCCCGATCACACTGTCGAGCGACTCGTAGACCGCAGCCCCGTCGACGAAGGTGACCGTGCCCTCGAACTCGTAGTCGTCCTTGGTGGCCGAGGCCGTACCGTAGCGGCCGGTCGCCGGCTCGGTGATGTCCGAGGCGAAGTCGAGGCGGCCCGACGTCTCGGGCAGCACGGGGAATCCGCCGCCGTCCCAGGCGCCGAAGGTGGCCGTCGGGCGCGTGGTGACGGTCCAGCGGATGTTCGTGTTCTCCGTGCCCGGCTCGATCCGGATACTGAAGCCGCACCCCACCGGCGCCATCACGGTCTGTGCGGCGCAGGCGTCGAGCTCGGCGTTCGCCGCGGCGAGCGCTGCGGTCTCCCCGGCGGCGGTGAGCGTCACCGGGAACGCGACCTCCACGGGCTCGAGCGGGTCGACGCCCGCCCTGCCGCCGAAGCCGACAACGGATGCCGTGGCCGACTCCGCGGTGTAGTTGACGTTGTCGTCGGGTGAGCTGAACGCGTAGTCGCCTGGCAGAGCCGACAGCGGGCCCTCGTCGACGGCAGCCCGGTCGAGCTCGGAGCCACCCACCTCGAGGGCGAGGTCGCTCGGGGCGTCGAAGTCGACCGCCACGTCGGCGAGCGGCAGCGCTGCGAGCCTCCAGTCGTTCCAGAACAGCAGGGTCGTGCCCGCCGACTCGAGGGCGAAGGTGGTCTCGTACTCCTCGTCGCCCTGCGTGATGGTGGCGACGACCGTGGCCTTCTCGCCCTCGACCGTCGGCTCGCCGAGGGTGAAGCCCGAGATGCGGTTCTCCGCCTCGCCGTAGACCTCGTCGCTGAGCAGCGGGCCCTCGTCCGCGTCGCTCAGCAGGGCGAGCGCCGCCTCGGCCTCGCCGTCCACGAGGTTCTGCAGAAAGGCGGTGACCGGCTTGTCGGCGCTGAGATTGCCGGAGATGACGAACGCCCCGACCGCCGCCGCGGCGCCGAGCACCACAACGACACCGGCGACGATCCCGCCCGCCACGAGCCACCGCCTGCTCTTCCTCGGCCGGGGCTGGCCGGGCCCGGAGTAGGGCGCCTGCTGGAACGGAGAGGGGGCGGGCGGCGCGAAGGGCGCCTGCGCGGGCGGGTCGATCGGGGTGAGCACGATCGGGATTCCCGGCACGCTCGAGAGCGCGGCCGCCGGTGGGGCCGGAGGAGCGGGCGGAGCCGGGGGGACGGCCGGATCGAAGGGATGCTGGTTCGGATCGGACATGGCGGTCTCCTGACGATTTCCCCGGACCTCGACAATAGCTCGCAGACGCCCGGGCACCGCCGACCGGAACGTGATCGTTATTCCGTGTCGCCGGCCCCCACCGTCATAGCTCCACCCTCCTTCGCAGGCTCAGTCGGCGCTGGGGTCGCACAATCGCTGGCGCGATTGTCATAGCTCCACCGCGCCGAACAGGTGCGTCGCCACCGTGGAGTGCGCCGACTCCGGATCGCTCGGGTGGAACAGCCCCGCCAGCGCGTCCCGGTAGAGCCGCGCCAGCTCGGAGTCCGCCGAGTAGGACCCGCCGCCGGAGACGCGCACGGCGCTCTCCACCACCGAGCGCGCCACGTCCACGCTCCGCGTCTTGGTGCCGACCAGCAGCCGGAACCAGGCGGCTCCGTGGTCGACGCGGGAGTCGACGTCGGAGGCCAGCCCCGTTATCTGCGGAGCCAGCGAGTCCAGGGCGATCGCCGCATCCGCCAGCTGCCAGCGGATGTCCGGGTCCTGCGAGAGAGTCCGGCCCGCGTTCTTCAGAGACGTGCGCCGCGTCGCGTTCTGCACCCCGAGCTCGAGGGCGCGATCGGCGATCCCGGCGTAGACCGACGCGATCAGCAGCAGGAAGTTCGCGAACAGGGCGAAGACGTAGGGGTCGGCGACCGGTCCGACCGGCAGGATGCGCGTGATGCGCCCGGCCGGCACCCGCGCGTTCTCCAGCACGGTCGTGTAGCTCTGCGTGGCGCGCATGCCCAGGGTGTCCCAGTCGCCGAGGGTGCGATGGCCCGCGGTGTCGCGGTCGAGCACACCGTGCACGAGCCGGGGGTTCTGCGCATCCGAGTCGTCGCGCCCGAACACCACGAGACGGGTCCACGCCGGCGAGAGCGAGGTGAAGATCTTGGTGCCGGTGAAGAGCCACGACCCGTCCGGCTGGGGCGCGGCCGCCGTGCGCGAGTCGAACATCACCTGATCGTTGCCCGCCTCGCTGTTGCCGAAGGCGAAGAGCTCGCCCGCAGCGGCCTCGTCGAGAATCCAGTCGAGCGAGTCGTCGCCGCGCTGCTGCAGTGCGCGCGCGATGCCCACCACCACGAGGTGCATGCCGATGCCGAGCGCGGTCGCCGGGGCGTGCGCGGCGAGCAGTCGCTGGTCGCGCGCCATCTCGAGCAGCGGTCGCGGCGCGAGGTATCCGGCCGCACGCAGCTCGTCGAGATCCTCGGTGAAGAAGGCGTTGTCGCGGTCGTAGCCCGCCGCCCGTGAGCGGATGCGGGCGAGCAGGTCTGCGCTGAGAACGGTCACGCCTCCAACCTACGCCCGCCGGTCGCGCCGCGCCCCTACTGGCGGGTGGGCTCGCGCTGCCCGTACAAGGTGATCGCGAGCAGCACGACCAGCGCGGCGGCGATGCCGGCGAGCGCGCCCGCTATACCGATCGCATCCGTTGTCAGCGGCAGCAGCAGGATCACCGCCGCCGCCCCGGCGATCGCCAGCGGGTTGACGACCACCCTTTCGACCAGCGGGGCGTGCACCGCCCAGAGCACCACGAGGAACACGGCCACCGGGATCGCCACGGCGCAGCTCACGACGGTGGGATCGACCTCGGCGTGGTGCCCGGCCGACTCGACGGCCACCTCGAGTCCGGCGCCGAGTGCGGCGAGGGCCGCGAAGATCGCGAAGTGCCCGTAGCCCCAGATGTAGGAGAGGTCACGGTGCCCCTCGAGGCCGTCGCCGGCCGGCTCGGAGAAGTAGAGCCACCACAGCGCGAACAGCACCACGAGGCCGGAGACCGCGATCACCACCAGGTCGGGGCTGAGACCGCCGCCGGCGAGTGAGGCCTGCACCCCGGTGGTGGCGGCCAGCACACTCTCACCGAGCACGATGATGGTGAACAGGCCGTAGCGCTCGGCGATGTGGTGCGGGTGCCAGGCGGTCGTTCCGGTGCGCTCGGCCCAGAGCGGCACGCTCAGGTCGGCGACGGCGCAGACCAAGAACAGCCACCACGGAGCCGCGTCGCCGAAGGCCAGCCGGGCGAACCACATCGCCTGCACCACGGTGATGCCCGCGGCGTAGCGGAAGGCGGTCGTGCGACCCTCCGGGTGCTGTACTCCGGCGCGGATCCAGAGCGCGACGAGCCCGATGCGCATGATCAGGTATCCCACCGTGACCGCGGTGAAGTCCTGCTCGTCGAAGGCGGAGGGCACGCCCGCCGCGAGCACCAGCACGCCGCCCATCTGCAGCAGCACGAGCACGCGGTAGGGCACGTCGTCGGTGTCGTAGGCCGAGGCGAACCAGGTGAAGTTCATCCATGCCCACCAGATGGCGAAGAACACGGCGAGGAAGGGTCCGAGCTCCTCGAGCACGTGGCCGCCCTCGATGCCGTGCGCCAGCTGCACGGCCACCAGCGCGATCGCCACGACGAAGGTGAGGTCGAACAGCAGCTCGAGCGGGCTCGAGGCGCGGTGCTCCTCGCGGGTGTCGCGGGCGGTCATCCGGGTGATCAGGCGGGGCATGCGCCCACCCTAGGCCTCGGGTCAGGCCGCGATCTGCTGTTTCTGTAGCGAGTTCGCACCCGCGTCGACGGCCTCGATGAGCGAGTGCACCAGTGCGATGTGCGGCACGGCGATGCCGGCGCGCGCGGCAGCGGCCACAACGGCGCCGGTGAGGTAGCCGTGCTCGAGCGGGCGGGCGGCACGGCGGTCGAGCAGCATCGAGGTGGCGCTGTTGCGCGGCAGCGCGTCCATCCTCGCGAGAAACATGTCGGCGGCGCCCGGTTCGAAGCGCGCGCCCTGCGCGGTCGCCACCTCGACACCCTCGACGAGCAGCGAGCGGATGAGGGGGCGCACGCCGGCGTCGCCCGTCACCTCCATGGTGCGGTCGGTCAGAGCGGTGATGGTGTTGAGCGCGGAGTTCATCACGAGCTTGGTCCACGACTCGGTGACGAAGTCCTCGACCAGGCGCACCGGCACGCTCGGCGCGACAAGCGCGGCGAAGTCGGTGGCGGAGGGCGATTCGGCGAGCGCGAGGGAACCGACGTTGCGGCAGACCACCTGGTCGCGTCCCACCTTCTCGGCGGCGATGTAGACGATTCCGGGCAGCACGCGCTGCTCGGGCACCCACGCGGCGACCCGGTCGGCGTGGCCGATCCCGTTCTGCAGCACAACCACGCGGGTGGCGGGTCCGACGAGTGCGGCCAGCCAGGGGCCGGTGGCCGCGGTGTCCTGGGCCTTGGTGGTGACGACCACCCAGTCGACGGGCGTCAGACCGAGCGGCGAGCCCGCGACCTCGGCGTCGACCGTGCGCGTGGCGCCGTCGATCTCGAGGGTCATCGCGGCGGACGTTCCCCGGCGGCAGAGCAGCACCGAGGCCTTCGCGCTGAGCGCGTCGGCAACAACGACGCCGATCGCTCCGGCGCCGACGATCGCGACGGTGGGGCGGCGGGGGATGTCGGGCATGATCCAAGGATTGCTCCGGGCCGCAGAGTGCGCAACACAGCCGAGATTGCTGCGCAATGTGCGCTATCGGTGCCTCCACACTGGTTGCTATGGTGCACTATGCCCAATGCCGACTCGCAGAACCTCGACCGCACCGACGCCCGCATCCTGCTCGCCCTCGACGCCGAGCCCGAGGCGACCACGCTCTCGCTGTCCCGCACGCTCGGCATCGCGCGCAACACGGTGCACGCGCGCCTGCACAAGCTCTCCGAGCGCACGCTGCTCGGGCCGCCCAGCCAGCGGGTCGACCCGGCCTCGCTCGGCTACACCCTGACCGCCTTCCTGCGGCTGTCGATCGCCCAGAGCTCGGCGGATGCGCCGATCGAGGCGCTCACCGACATCCCGGAGATCGTCGAGGTGCTCGCGATCACGGGCGAGGGCGACCTCCAGGCGCGACTCGTGGCGCGGGATCCCGCGCACCTCTACGCGCTCACGAAGCAGATCCTCGAGATCGACGGCATCTCGCGCTCGAGCACCACGCTGGCGATGGCCGAGATCATCCCGAACCGCATGGGCCCGCTGCTGGAGCGGCTGGCGGGCGTCCCGCATCCCCTTCTTCCCCCTCCCGCTGGTTGAGTAGCAGGCGAGCGCAGCGAGTTCGCGTATCGAAACCAGCGAAACCGGTCACCGCGCCCGGTACTCGTACTCCGGCCGCCCCGGCGAGCCGTAGCGCGGCGCCCGCTCGAGCACCCCGTCGGCCACCAGGTGCTCGAGGTACCGCCGCGCGGTCACCCGTGCCAGCTCGAGCCGCGCAGCGAGCTCGCCCGCCGACAGCGCCGTTGCGCTCGAGCGCACCGCGTGGATGACCGCGTCGAGCGTGTCGGCCGACAGCCCCTTCTCGAGCTGCGGCTGGCCGGGAGCGCGCAGACTCGCGAACGACGCGTCCACCTCGCTCTGCGTCGCGAGGGCGTCCGGCACCTCCCACTGGGCACGGAAACCGCGGTACGCCTCGAGCTTCTCGGCGAAGGTCTTGAAGGTGAACGGCTTGATCAGGTACAGCACGATGCCCAGCGTCACCGACGCCCGCACCACGGCCACGTCGCGCACCGCGGTGATCGCGATCACGTCGACCTCCAGCCCGGCGGCACGGATGCGCCGGCAGAGGTCGAGCCCGTGGATGTCGGGCAGGTTCATGTCGAGCAGCACCAGGTCGACGCTCGACACCGCCGGCTGTCCCGGTGTCACCGTGGAGGAGTCGCGCAACAGCCGCATGGCCTCTCTGCCGTCGGCCGCCACGCCGGCCACCTCGAATCCCGCGAGGCGGCGCACGTACTCGGCGTGCGCATCCGCTGTGATCGGCTCGTCGTCGACCACGAGCACGCGGATGGGCGCCGCCGTCACGTGGTCGCCTCACTCGAGCCGGCGCCGGCCGCCGAGACGGCCGCGTCACCGGCCCCGGCAGATCCGCCGGGAACGCCCGGTCCACCGGGCACGGGCAGCCGCACCGTGACGACCGCGCCCGGGTCGTTGACCACCGCGATCTCGCCGCCGAGCCGCCGCACCGTCTGGCCGACGAGGGCGAGGCCGATGCCGCGTCCGGCGAGGCCGGCGCTCTTGGTGCTGAATCCGCGGGTGAAGGCGCGCTCCACGTCGGCGATGCCCGGGCCGTTGTCGCGCACGCACAGCGCGATGCCGTGTGCCTCGCGAGACAGTCGCACGCCCACGCGCGGCGGCTCGGCCGGTGCGGAATCGGGCGATACGCCCACCGCGTCCATGGCGTTGTCGATGAGGTTGCCGACGATCGTCACCAGGTCGGCGGGAGACAGACCGAGGTGCGCGAGATCACCGTCGACCCGCAGGGACAGCTCGATGCCGCGCTCCCCCGCCTGTGCCGACTTGCCGAGCAGCAGCGCGGTGAGCACCGGTTCGTCGATCGACGCCAGCAGCTCGTCGGCGAGCTCCTGGCCGAGGTCGAGCTCGTTCGCCGCGAAGCCGATCGCCTCCTCGGAGCGACCCAGCTCGATCAGAGCCACGATGGTGTGCAGCCGGTTCGAGAACTCGTGGGTCTGCGAGCGCAGGGCGTCGGAGAGCGTGCGCATGGTCTGCAGCTCCCCGGTCAGGTTCTGCAGGTCGGTGTGGTCGCGCAGGGTGGTCACCGTTCCGAGGATGCGCGCGGTTCCGCCGCCCGCCGCGGAGACCGTCACCTCCTGGTTCACCACGAGCACGTGGCTGTCGGTGACATAGAGCTCGTCGACCGCCCGCTCGCCCCCGGCCAGCAGCTCGCCCAGCGCCGTCGGAAGCGCGAGCTCGGCCACGGCCACCGGCTGGCCCGGGCGCTCGAAGGGCAGGCCGAGCATCTCGGCGGCCTGGTCGTTGTAGAGCACCACCCGCCGGTGCTGGTCGACCAGCACGAGACCCTCGCGCACGGAGTGCAGCACACCCTCGTAGTAGGCGAACATGCTGCTCATCTCCTCGGCGCCGCGGCCCCAGGTGACCCGGCGCAGGTATCGGCTGAGCAGCCACGACGCGATCGCCCCGATGCCCAGCGTCGCCACCGCGGCGCCGAACAGCACGGAGAGCCGGCCGGCCAGGGCGGCCGAGATGTTCTCGACCGTCACGCCGGCCGACACGATCGCCACGATCGTGCCGCCGGCATCCGCTATGGGAACCACCGCACGCACGCTGGGACCGAGGGTTCCCGTGTACGTCTCGGTGAACGACTCGCCCCGCAGCGCCGGGGTGACCGTGCCGAGGAAGGGTTTGCCGATCTGCTGCGGATCGGGGTGGGTGATGCGTGTGCGGTCGGGGGTCATGATCGTGATGAAGTCGGTCTGCGTCTCGTGCATCACCTCGAGCGCGTAGGGCTCGAGCGTGGCCGTCGGGTCAGCGGATGCGAGCTGCTCGAGCACGTAGGGATTGGCCGCTATCGAGGTGGCCACCGTCATACTGCGCGATGCGGCCTCGGCGTCGATGTCGCTGCGCGCATCGGCCAGCAGCCAGGCGGTCGCGATCGCGGTGAGCACGGCGATGACGGCCACCTGCAGTACGAAGAGGCGAGCGGCGATGCTCCAGCCCCGGATGAACCGGCCCATGTGAACAGTATGAACGCAACTGCCGCGGCCGCGAGCGGCTGCCCCATGCTGGGTCGACCGCAGGAGAGCCGCCAACACTGGCAGTGACGGCCCGGGAGAATCAAGGGAAGACCAATGGCAAAGACGCCGATTACGTCACCGAAGAAGAAGATCGACCGCACCCACTGGCTGTACATCGCCGTGATCATCGCGGTCGCCGCGGGCATCACGGTCGGGCTCGTGTTCCCGGAGTTCGCGAAGGGCCTGAAGCCGATCGGCACGGGCTTCGTCTCGCTGATCAGCATGATGATCGCGCCGATCATCTTCTGCACCATCGTTCTCGGCGTCGGCTCGATCGCCAAGGCCGCCACCGTGGGCAAGGTGGGCGGGCTCGCGCTCGGCTACTTCATCGTTATGTCGACCTTCGCGCTGGGCATCGGCCTGGTCGTGGGCAACATCATCCACCCGGGCGAGGGGCTGAACATCAGCGGGGCGAGCTACGACACCTCGGAGCTCAAGCCGGCCTCGACCACCGACTTCCTGCTCGGCATCATCCCGGAGACGCTGTTCTCGTCGCTCACCTCCGGCAGCATCCTGCAGACCCTGTTCGTGGCGCTCATCGTGGGCTTCGCCCTGCAGAAGATGGGCTCCAAGGGCACGCCGATCCTCGGTGCGATCCGCCAGCTGCAGATCCTCGTGTTCCGCATCCTCGCGATGATCATGTGGATCGCCCCGATCGGCGCATTCGGTGCGATCGCCGCGGTCGTCGGCGAGACCGGCGTCGGAGCGCTCGTCGCCCTCGGCACCCTCATGATCGCCTTCTACATCACCTGCATCGTGTTCGTGGTGGTCATCCTCGGCGGACTGCTCAAGCTGGTCACCGGCGTGAACATCTTCCGGGTGATGCGCTACCTGGGCCGCGAGTACCTGCTGATCGTCTCGACCTCGTCGAGCGAGGTGGCGCTGCCCCGACTGATCGCCAAGATGGAGCACCTCGGCGTCTCCAAGCCCGTGGTCGGCATCACCGTGCCCACCGGCTACTCCTTCAACCTCGACGGCACCGCGATCTACCTCACGATGGCGTCGCTGTTCATCGCCAGCGCCATGGGCACCCCGCTCGCCCTCGGGGAGCAGATCTCGCTACTGCTGTTCATGATGATCGCGTCGAAGGGCGCCGCCGGGGTCACCGGAGCCGGGATCGCCACGCTGGCGGGAGGGCTGCAGGCGCACCGTCCCGACCTGGTCGACGGCGTCGGCGTGATCGTGGGCATCGACCGCTTTATGTCGGAGGCCCGCGCGCTCACCAACTTCACCGGCAACGCGGTGGCCACGATCCTCATCGGCACCTGGACCAGGGAGATCGACAAGGACCAGGTCGAAGAGGTGCTCTCCCGTCGCGCCCCCTTCGACGAGGCCACGATGAGCGTCGACGACCACCTGAGCGCCGACGAGAAGGCGTCGATCGACCGGGTCTCCACCGAGGAGATCACCGCGATCGTCGAGGGCGACAAGGCCGCGACGGCTCGCCGCCCCAGGTAGCCGGGGGCGTCTGCTGCCCGGCGGGACTGCTGCGCGTGCGCGCTCACGCGCAGCAGTCCCACCGGCGCGCAGGCATCCGCACAGACATCCGCGCAGACATCCGCTCAGCCGCGCAGCGCCGCCGCTATCGCCTCCACCCCGACCCGCACCTCGTCGAAGCCCGTGCTCAGCGGGCTCAGTCCCAGGCGGATGCCGTTCGGCCGCCGGAAGTCGGGGATCACCCCCTGCTGCCACAGCCCGGGCATGACGCCCGCGAAGCCGTCGTGGTCGATCGTGATGTGGCTGCCGCGTCTGGCCGCGTCGCGCGGGCTGGCGAGCGCCGCCTCCGGCAGCAGTTCGTCGACCAGCGCGATCGCGTACTCGGTGAGGGCAACCGACTTCGCCCGCACCACGTCGATCCCCACCTGGTCGAGCAGCGCGATCATGTCCTGCATGGCGAGCATTCCGATCACCGGCGGCGTGCCACTCAGGAAGCCGCGAATGCCCTCGGCCGGCTGGTAGCCCTGCCCCATCTCGAAGGGGGTCGCACTGCCCAGCCAGCCCTGTATCGGCTGGCGCATCCGCTTCTGGTGCTCGGCGCGCACGTAGGCGAAGGCCGGCGATCCGGGTCCGCCGTTGAGGTACTTGTAGGTGCAGCCCACCGCGAGGTCGACACCCCAGGCGTCGAGGTCGGTGGGCACAACACCCGCGGAGTGGCAGAGGTCCCAGAGCACGAGGGCGCCGGCATCGTGCACCTGACGGGTCACCGCCTCCGCGTCGAACAGGTAACCCGACCGGTAGGTTACGTGGCTGAGCACCACGAGTGCGGTCTGTGCCGAGAGCACCCCGGCCAGCGCCTCGGGGGTGAACTCGCCGCTCTCGATCCAACGCAGGGTGAGCCCGCGCTCGGCGGCGATGCCCTCGAGCACGTAGCGGTCGGTCGGAAAGTTGTCGCGGTCGATCACCAGCTCGCTGCGGCCGGGTCGCGCGTCCACCGCCGCGCGCACCAGCTTGTAGAGCAGCACGGTGGTGGAGTCGCCGATCGTCGTCTGCCCGGCCGCCGCGCCGAGTGCGACCCGCCCGAGGTCGTCGCCGATGCGCTGGCCGAGGTCGAGCCAGCCCTCGTCCCACCCCCTGATCAGTCGAGAGCCCCATTGCGTCGCGATGAAATCGCTGACGCGGGCAACGGATGCCGTCAGCGGCCGCCCGAGGGAGTTGCCGTCGAGGTAGGCGGTCACCTCGGCATCGCGCACGAAGAGATCGCGCAGATGCCCGAGTCCGTCTGCCGCATCGAGCCTCTCGGCGGCGCTCGCGCGGGTCATTTCGCGGTGTCGCCCGTTCCGGCTTCGAGGTCGGCGAGGTACCGGGCGGGGAGGCGCAGCCGGCACCAGTGGTCGATGGCCTCGAGCCCCGCCGTGATCGAGCCGGAGTCGGCCTCGAGCGGCACCTCGCGCCCGAGGTAGTCGCGCACCGCGTAGCGCTCGTCGATCAGCACCGCGGCGCTGAATGCTCCGTCGTCCTGCACTCCGCAGCCGAAGTCGAAGACGCCGTAGAGCAGTCCGGAGATGCCCAGTCCGTCGGTGTCCGCGGTGACGGCGGTGAGACGCGGGCCGAAGAAGCGCAGGGCCAGCAGCACTGCGGCCGGGGCGTCGAGGTCGGCGCGCAGCACGCGCGGCTCGTCCGTGGGAGGGTCCGCCTTCGCGGTCTCCCGAGCGGAGAGGTACGCGCCGGGAAGGCGCAGTCGCGCCCACTGGTCGAGCTGATCGAGGGCCGAGGCGATCCGCAGCGCGTCCGCCGGTGTCGTGACCGTGCTCGGCACCCCGGGGAACAGCTCGTCGAGCCCGCCGCTCAGCGTCGCGGTGAAGACACTGTCGGATGCCCCGTATTCCAGGGCTATCGACTCGTAGAGCACTCCCCCGGCGAGCCGGCCGTCTTCATCCGCATGAGTCGACGCGAGCCGG
>Ga0247805_1001190_pt1 | contig 12592 bp, 7 predicted proteins | sample UWRJL044104R1_FD_180930 | JGI IMG/M metagenome (GOLD analysis project Ga0247805, IMG submission 180930) | Plant litter microbial communities from Arlington Agricultural Research Station in Wisconsin, United States - UWRJ-L044-104R-1 | ecosystem: Environmental > Terrestrial > Plant litter >...
CTATTGGAAGCATTCCGGAAACCTCTATTGTCTGTATTTTCGTAAACATACCTAACGTTGGCGTCAAAATCCAGGAAGTCGGTAACTTTTGCTGTACTTCTCAGGTTAAAGTTATGCCTGTTCATGATGTTGAATTTTTCCAGGATGTCATCAGACTTTTGTCCGGTGTAGGAAAACCTGAAACTCATGGCATCGGTTAGCTTGTCTACTGAGAAACTATTGGTAATGGTGTTCGAGGTTTTGTACATGTTTTCAATGGTCTGCGGTTGTGGTATATATTTCTTAACTACACCATTTCTGCCTACAATATCAAATCCCAGCATCGGCATACCCCATGAACGCTGGTCCTGGTTTCCCATATTCGGATTCCATATGCCATAAGGTAAATCCGGATTGAAATTGACACCGTTGTTTGAATTTCCATAGTAATTCATTCCCTCTCTTTTAAAAGCGTTACCCTGACCAGCACCGTAAATATTCTGGTAGGTAGGGAAATTATAAAGGTGTCCGAACATGGCATTGAAAGCATAACTAATGCCAAGTCCCTGTTTCCTGCCGGCTTTTTTAGTGGTGATCAGGATTACACCGTTTGCTGCATCCGAGCCGTATAAAGCAGAAGCATTTGCGCCTTTTAACACCTCAATATTTTCAATCTCGTCAGGATTGATGTTATTCACCGGGCTGCCATAGTCCAGATCTCCGTTTTCTCCTGATGCATTGAGTACTGGAATTCCATCAATTACAAATAACGGTTGGTTGTTACCGGTAAGGGAGTTATTACCTCGTAAAACTACCCGTGTAGATGCACCGGGGCCGCCACCAGAGATAATCTGCAAGCCTGCAACCTTTCCGGAAAGCATATCTAATAAACTGGTTCCCCTGGCTTCCGTCATGGATGTTGGGTCAATATTCTGTCTGCCGTAGCCCAGGGATTTAGCCTCTTGCTTAATGCCCATAGCTGTAACAACCACTTCATTCAGACTTTTTGGGTCTTCCTGAAGTGTAACTTTTAATTCTGCATCCGATTTAATACCTATTTGTTGTGTAACGAAGCCTATATAACTAATTCTTATGGTAGAATTGATGCTCGTATTGATTTTGAATTTTCCATTGGCATCGGTTAAGGTATTTTTTTTGGGATCTGTCGACCCCACGATGCTGATCGAAGCGCCAACAATTGTCTGCTGACTTTTGTCGGTTACTACTCCTCTAACAGTAATTTGCTTATCCTGTGCACTTAAGGTTCCTGATAATATCATTAAGAGCAAGAGCAGGTGATACTTAAATATCCCTAGATTGAGTTCCATCAAATTATAACCGGATGCTATAGCTTTACTACAACAATGGGCTTCGTCCAGAAAGGATCGCTTAGAGGTTTTCATGAAGTTTGGTTTATAATTGGTTAATAGTTGTGGTACAGGCCTGTTCAAACTTAGTAATTAGCCATTATCAATTGGACTTGTCTATTGATTTTAGTTTGGCTATTTTTCAAACTGGCAGTGTTCCAATGATTTATTTTTATAAATATTTCCCTGTTGTTTTTAATTGATGACTTAATGCGGTCGGTCCATCAACTGAACAGGTACAGAACCTGGTTAGTGGTTCCGTGTAAAATGGGTAGTAATTTTCCATCATTGAAATTTTAATTGTGTTTAATTTAGTTATTTGGTTATGTAATGGGATTGGAGGACTTCGCCTTTGAATCTTTTATAAATTACGTCTGGGCCGATTAATAAATCCATAATAAAGCATTAATACCGCCGTACTATCGCTTTAAAATGAAATTAAATTCAATTATTTTCAATTACGGAAGGAGCAGGTACAGTGCCGGATTGTTTTTTTGTCTTTACACGCATATAAATAACCAGGCCTGCAAATGCCAGGATCAACAGCACCGGGATAACAAGGGTTGCCTGTAATACCTCTGGTCCAGCCAGGTTTTTAGCACCTGCTATCGCCGCCTCAGATGCTTCGGTACCAGGCGGCAGATGTTTCAAAATCAGCTGATCATAAAATCCCCCCATGAAAATGGTATAGACAGACACTGCAAACATTCCTGCACCACCCATCAGGTTTAAACCCAATGCTCCCGATTTTGGAATATTTTCTGCTACAAAGCCAATCATCGTAGGCCAGAAATAGCAAACGCCAACGCCAAAGATGACGGCTGCAAAGAAAACTGAATTGCCTGTAAAGGTACTGAGCATATATAAGCCTGCTGCAGCAAATACGGCCGAAAAGAGCAATACTCCCTGGGGTGCGAGCCGGTGTACCACTGGTTCGGCAAAAGCCCGGCCAATTACCATAATGCCAGTGGTTAGTGTAAGTAATAAAATGGCATTGTCTGTTACATTTTTGAGCAGCATCCCAATCCATTGCCCGGTAAACAACTCTGTAATGGCGGTGCCGAACATACAGATGAACATGAAAATGAATAGAGGAGACAGGACGGCTTTATACATATCCGAAATGGTATATCCCGAAGAAACTCTTTCTGTAACCGGAAAGTCTAATTTTGAAAACAGGTATCCATATACCAGTGTGGGAATGACCATCATGGCCACCTGAATTTTCCAGCCTAGTCCCATATATATGAATAAAGTAACCAATAAGGTGCCGATCACAATGCCACCTGGAAACCACAAATGAAAGTAGTTTAAGCGTGTAGTTTTATTCTCGGGATATAATGTTGCGATCAAAGGGTTGCAGGCTGCTTCTACCGTTCCGTTGGCAATGCCAATTAATAAGGTAGAAAAAAAGAGTGTCCAGTAGCCCTGGGCAAAAATCGTCAACGCAATTCCGGCAAGGTGAAAAATGAAGGCCATAATCAACAGACGTTTCATACCGATCACATCTACGATAAAACCCCCAATAACAATGGCTAAAGGAAAGCCCCAGAATGCAGTTGCGGTAATGGTACCCAATTGGGAGGCATTTAAGTTAAAGTCGAGGGCCAGCTGGTTCATCATTCCGGCCCGTATACCAAAAGAAAGAGAGGTCACCAATAAGGCCAGGCAGCTTGCCCAGAACAATTTAGTTTTATAAATTTGGAGCATGACGTAAATTTTAAATGTGCATTATTTTTTCAGACCCATTGCGTATTTAATCCCGCCCAATAAATGCTGAAGAAAAAGGGGCTCACTAAACGATTCTTCAGTATGACCGAGGCCGGTATAGAATGCTCTTCCACCATCATATTCGTGATACCAGGCAATGGGGTGGTAATCGCCCATTTTGTTTTTCCCGGCATCATAGCTTTTTTCATCTATAGCGATGAGCACTTTGAGGTCTTTCGAAACATTTCTGAAATTGTACCACTCGTCTTTTCTTTTCCATTGTTCAGGCAGGTGTTTTGTTGCGATGTGCTTACGATCCGTTACATTTAAAATAGCTTCTTGCTGATTGGGGTGGCCTGCAAAATAAGCACCGGCCAGATTTCCATACCAGGGCCAATTATATTCGCAGTCGGTGGCACTATGCACACCTACAAACCCTCCACCGGCCTGGATGTATTTTTCAAATGCAGCTTGCTGCGCATTGTTTAGTACATCTCCGGTTGTACTTAAAAAAATGACGGCTGCGTATTGTTTAAGATTTGCCGGTGTGAAGTTTGCTGAATTGGTAGTGCTGTCTACGTCAAATTTATTGGCCAAGCCTAACTTTTGGATGGCATCAATCCCTTGTTTGATGGAGTTGTGGTGAAAACCGAGCGTTTTACTAAATACAAGGACTTTTTTCTTTCGGGCATAAATTGAGGCATTGCTGAGGATCAGAAAACTGAGTGTGATTAGCAAGGCTAAAATAATTGGTTTCTTCATACATTAATCAATTTGGTTTTTCTTCTAATGTAGAATGGGCTGATTAAAATTGTCTTAATAATAACTTAACAGGATGCGATTATTGGCTTTTTTTAAATAATTACGCAATCGATGGTTTATTAATGAATTATTATGTTTTTGTTAATCGGTAGAATTGAATTTAGGGTAACGGATCATCAGTATCGATCGATTCGTTTTAAACCAACCAAATCAAATATAAACACGATGAAAAAAATTTTTACCTCAGTTTTGCTATTGGCTGCCTGCGCTTATGCGAATGCCCAGAAAGTTCAAGTATTGGATCGTTGCGAGTCTTTAGGCGAGAAACCTACGCAATGGTATAGCAATGGGTCCCAGACCAAATTAAGTGAAGACCACAAAGAAGGAACGTATGCGATCAGCGCAAAGACGGAAAAGGCCGAACGGTTAAGAAAAATTTACGGACAGGCATTCGATACTGGCGTTACCAAAGATAACGGTTATATCGCTTTCTGGCTTTTTGTGGAAAGACCAGAGTTGTTAAATGGAAATGGACAATTAGCCCTTTCAAGTAATGCTTCAGCAGATAAGGACGCTTACGGTTATCCTTTTGGCGGCTTGAAGATCGGTTCAACCAAACTTGTTGCTGGCTGGAATCATGTAATCGCGCCTTTAAGTTCCTTTAAAGATATTCATGATCAACCCAATTTGACAGCTATCAATTATTTCAGGATTTTGCTTTACAATGAAAAAGATGATTTAACTGCTCAGGAAATTAAAATTGACAATATTCGTTTCAGCACAGATAAAGCCCAGTTAGAAGCTTCTGCTAAATAAAAATATATTTTGTCAAAAAACTGAATGTATAGATTGCTGATGCCTTTTGATGTAAATTAGATGAAAATGATAAAAAACAAATTAAGTGGGGCCATTGCCCTGCTTATTTTTCCTTTTGTAAGTTATAGCCAGGAAAAGAGTAAAACCTTTACAGCAGAATTTGCACCAACAGAAAATTTGGTTAAGCCGGTAGAAAAACCTTACCGGCAAGAAATCTGTTTAAATGGATCCTGGCAATTTCAACCAGTAGATTTGCCTCAGAATTTTAAAGAGGGCATAGATCCTACACCGAAGCTCACAGATGCAAAAACCGGTAACTGGGAAAAAACACCGATCAGAATTCCTTCTCCATGGAACGTCAATAGTTTTGCCGACAAAGATGGTCAGGGTGGAGATTTCAGAACTTATCCCAGCTACCCGAAAAGTTGGGAAGGTGTAAAAATGGGTTGGCTTCGCAAAACTGTGAATGTACCTGCGACATGGAAAGGTCAGCGGATTTTACTTCATTTTGAAGCATTGGCGGGCGATGCGAAAATTTTGCTGAATGGAAAAGAGGTAGGACAACATTTTGGAATTTTCCTTCCATTCGATGTTGATGTGACTGAAGCTGTTGCTTTTGGTAAAGAAAATGAGTTGACCATAGGGGTAAGAAAACCTTCTCTGTTTGATAAACGAAGTGATTATGGGCGCAGAACTTATCAAGCTGGCTCATTCTGGGGACAGCATATTGCCGGGATCTGGCAGGATGTTTACCTCCTGGCTGTTCCAGAAATCAGAATCACTGATGTGTATGTGAAACCACTATTGGATCAGAATAAACTAGAAGCTGAGGTTATGCTGATCAATACTACTGCTCAGAAAAAAACAGTTACCTTAAACGGAGATGTATATAAATGGATTTCTAAAGCAGGTAAGGATGTTTTAAATGCTCCTACGCCAAGTTCTACTTTAGAAACTAAATCAGCGTTGCGTATTGCTGCGGTTTCCGTTGAAGTACCGGCTAACGGGACAGCAAAGGTAACGCTGTCTGCATTAGTAAATGGTAAGCTGAATACCTGGAGTCCTACGGCGCCAAATTTATACGGCTTGGTAATTAAAACCAGTGCTGAAAGCAAAGTTGTAGACAGCAAATATAGTCGTTTCGGCTGGAGGCAAACTGCCCTGAAAGGCGGAGATTTTTTACTGAACGGAAAGCCTTTTGTGATGAAAGGAGATTCCTGGCATTTCATGGGTATCCCACAAATGACACGCAGATATCCTTACGCCTGGTATACCGCCATGCGCGCTGCGAATTTAAATGCGGTACGGCTCCATGCGCAACCTTATCCATCATTTTACCTGGATGTAGCTGATGAAATGGGTATCCTGGTACTGGATGAAACTGCCGTTTGGGCAAGTGATGGTGGACCTAAACTGGATGATCCGGCTTATTGGAAGGATTCCGAAAATCACCTTCAGGAATTGATCCTGAGAGATAGAAGCCACCCGAGTGTAATTGGATGGAGCATCTCTAACGAAGTGATGCCAATTGTTCGTGGCGTAATGCGAAACCCGCCGGGCATGAAAGAAAATTTGGTTAAACATTATACAATTTGGGCGGACATCTGCCGCAAATTAGATCCTACACGTCCCTGGATTTCCGCGGACGGGGAAGATGACGGGGAAGGTCATTTACCTGTCTACCTGGTGCATTATGGTGGCAATGAAGCAATGAACAGAGCTCAAAACAGCGGAAAAGCATGGGGAGTAGGGGAAGCTGGTAACGCTTATTACGGAACACCAGAACAGGTTTCGGAAAGCAATGGCAATAGAGCATATGAGTCATTCGAAGGTCGGATGGAAGGTGTTGCTGCCTCTTCTTATGCCTCATTGGTTGCTCAGGCAAAATATAAAGCAACCTACCGCAGTGTATTTAATCTGGCATGGTACGGCCTTAAGCCACTTCCTTTGGGACTAAAAGATAAAACAAAGGCGCCTACTTTAAAAGATGGTATCTTTTTTACTTCTTTTATTGAAGGTAAGCCTGGCGTGCAGCCAGAGCGCCTTGGGCCATATACAACTACGCTAAATCCAGGGTATGATCGTGCATTGCCCTTGTATGAAACCTGGCCATTGTTTAACGCGATCAGAGATGCAAGCGCGGACCCGGTCAAACCTACCAAATGGACAACTGTAAAAAAAGTTGAAGAACCAGTTTTAGTTCCCCAAGCAGTTAAATCTGTAAAAATCATAGGTGGGAACGGTAGCACATTGGCTTTGAAACTGAAATTAATCGGAGTCAATACAGAAAGCACAAACGAATCAGAAATCCCAGCTTTGTTGATCGTAGATGGTGCCAACCCACCGGGAGTTAATCAGTTAACCTTAATTAATAAAGTGTATGCTGAGGGAGGAACCGTTTTGGTACTTAATCCAACAGTAGAAAAGCAGAAAGAACTCAACGCGATTTTACCGGCAAAACTAGCGCTTAACAATCGTGTAGCCTCCTCTTTGTTACCTGTGGTAAAAGATCCTGTGACCTCCGGACTAACTGCTAAAGATCTTTACTTTTCTGAGCTAAAACCATCTACGGCAGTGACCAATTGTCTTGCCGGACCAATTGTTGAACAAAGTGTGGTTTTACTTAAAGCGAATGATACGGATTGGCAAAAGTGGAATAAACAAGCAGAGTATGCCAAGACAGCCATGGTTTTAAGAACGGAATTGGAAAGTAAACCATCTGGCGCTGCTTTGATCAAAAAGGAAATAGGTAAAGGCAGGTTATTGATTACGACACTTTCTGTAGAACCAAGGACTTCAAAAGCTGAGCATGTGACCAGTACTTTGTTGAGTAATCTGGGCTTAAGTCTAAAAAAGATCAATCAAGACGGCAAACCCGTACTTAAAACCGGTGGAATCGTTTCTGGATTGATGCTGGGGAGTTTTCCGATCGCTTCTGTAAAGGAGGCCGGTGAAAAAGAGATTTTAGATGCCAGCTCCTTAGGTAAAGTGACAGAAGATAGCAAAATGCTGTCCAAAAGCTGGACTAAAGTCAATAGTGAGAATGGAATGTTTGACCTGAAAAAAATGAAAATGGAAGGGCCAATGCAGGATGCTGAAGCTTATTTTAGTTTTTGGGTATTCAGTCCCAGACCTTTGGATGATCTTTTGATTGAACCCAATATGCCTGTAGTAGATTTAGAGGTGTCTGTAGACGATGCGGCCAAAATCTGGCTTAATGGCAAGCAGGTCGCTAAAAACATCAGAACAGGTCCAATAGAAGGAGGGAAAACTGTTGCTCATGCCCTTAAATTTCACCAGGGCTGGAACCAGATTGTCATCAAGGTAATTCAAGGTGGTGGGAACTGGCAGTTTAGCGGGCATTTTACTTCGAGTCAGCCTGAGTTCCTTTTTGAAATGGATTCGGCTTTACAAGCACCATAGTGTCAGGATCAGGTTCGTAGAGAATTTGATCCTGATTTATTGCAGGGGCCAGCATCACCAATCAAAAAAAGCCCCATTTTTCAACACTTTCCTAAAATTTAACTAACCAAATATTTTAAGCGATGAAAAATACAATCTTAATGGGTTTATTATTGACCCTGTTTTCTTTTTCTGCATGCAGAAAGGCAACAGAACAGAATACGACCAGTCAGCTGCAAACGGCAACGGCCAAGGCGAATACCTTAGTCAGCAACGCTACAGGATATCTGGGTGTCACCCTCTGCTATAATGGTGCAGAACGTGCTGGGGGTGCGCAATATCCGTATAACAAATCTTTCTTCTTATCCAATACAACCGAAGCCGAATGGTGGGACAATATGGTGGAGGAAGTGGCTGCAAGCGGTGTCGACTATATTGCACCGATCGATCGTGGATTTATTGCAAGTTACCCCAATATAGATGCAGGTGATCCAAATAAGCTCGCCAATTTATGTGCTGCTATGGATAGGCGTGGTTTAGGAAATGCTTTTAAGATCGCCATATTTGATGATACACCGGCTTCCTGGACAGCCAACAGAAATAAAGACAAAGGAAGCGGATACGGATATAATCCACCATTTGATTGTGCCGATACCACCAATTACAAATACATCTGGGATTATAACATTAAGCTATGCTTTGAGAAAGTACCAGATGCCAAAAGGTTTAAACTGGATGGAAAGCCAGTGATCATCTTCTGGAGCGCCAATGCGCCTTTCCTGACCAATCAGGCAGGAAATTTAAAACCTATTTTGCAATATATCCGGACCAAATGTCTGGCGACATTTGGTTTTACCCCTTACTTGATTGTAGATCAGTCCTGGCTGGTTCGGGATGTTACCTGCAATGACCCATTGATTGTAGACGCTGTTCACAACTGGTTTGTGCCGCCTGGTTCATGGTCATTAAGGACATTTAACAATGTGAAAATCGGATGTGCTGTGCCTCAGTTTCAATATTCCGGTATCTCCAGCTATATTAATCCCAACCATGGGCAAACATTGATTACCGGCTTGGAGAATACAGTGAATGCAGGTGCGAAATTAACCTTAATAGAGGGTTTTACCGATGCGGCGGAAAGTGCTGCATTATGGCGAAGTAACGACACTCTTTATTACGATTATCCAAATCAACGAATTAATATTTTACGCAGATATACCCAGCAGGCTTATCCGGCAACCTTAAAGCTGGAAGCCGAAGCCTGTGATTATTTCTATGATGTTACTCCAGGTAACAACGGAATATTCCGCAACGGAAATATTGATATTGTCAAAACAGCAGATGCCGGTGGGGGCTGGCATGTGACTGCAGCGCAGGCTAATGAATGGTTGGAATGGAAGGAGATACCTATGGTGCCGAACTCTAAATATCAGATCCGGTATTCATCCAGTCAACTTACAACGGTTAAAATTTCAATAGATGGCTTGGATTTACCTGCTGTAAGCCTGCCCATTACAGGTAATGGTATTTGGTCTACTTATGATATTGGCTCAAAAGTGTTTGCCACTAATAGTCTGCATACTTTAAGGATCACTGTTGTTTCTGGTATGTGTAGTGTAAACTATGTAAACCGGGCAACATTATAATCCCGACCTAGCTAATTTCAACCATTTTGAATCTTTATGTTTAGATATCTAAGCATAAAGATTTTTTTTATGTCAAATCGGCTCATCTTCATTTCTGAGTGTAAAAATCAAAAATAATTAGTTACTATTGCCCATATTTTAGATAATATTACGCAGGCATTGCTATGGTCGATTATAAGTCATTAAGTGATCAGGAACTCACTGAATATCTCAGAGACGGAGATCATCTGGCATTTAATGAGATTTACAAACGTTACTGGAGAACGTCGATTAATGCAGCTTTTCAACGCCTTAAATCAAAAGAAGATGCAGAAGAAGTGGTACAGGATGTTTTTGTGAATCTATACCTGAGAAGAAGTCAGATTCAACCCAAATCATCACTGGAAGCTTATCTTAAGATTGCAATTAAATATCGGATAATAGATGCTTTCCGTTCGCAGAAGCTAAAAGAGGGTCACCTGGAAAGTGTGATTGACCAGCAGGAGCATTTACCTTTACAACCTGATCAGGAATTTGAATATAAGGAGTTGCGTGAAAAAATTAGAAAGGCTGCGGATCAATTGCCTGATAAATGCCGGGAGGTTTTTTTGATGAGCAGATTTGAACAATTGTCCAACCAGGAAATTTCTGAACGTACCGGGATTGCCGTAAGTACAGTAAAAAAACACATGCACAAGGCGCTGACTATTTTGCGTAAAGATTTTAAAGACCAGCAGATTGATGTACTGGCTGTCTGTTTGCTCATCTTCTTGAGTTCTTAATTTTTAAATTTAATTCACTGTATTTCAGTATATTGAGTAATATTTCACTTAATGCATAGAACACTTGCGTTTTTTGTTCGTGTACTTAATAATATGGGGAGCAATAAAAGAGATCAGGAACAACAGCTATTGGAAATCATCGCACGATCAAAGCGTAATGAAGCCAGTGCGCAAGATTTACAAAAACTGGATCAATGGTACAATTCCTTTGAAGAGGCTCCTCTATATACAGATGGCATGTCCGCAGACGAGGAAGAAAAAGCCATGCAAATGCTGCTCAACCGGATTCATCACGTTATTGACCCAGAAGTAAAGCCTGTAACAGGGTACCAATGGTGGTTTACCTATAAACGGGTAGCTGTTGCAGCTTTAATCCTCTTGATTTCGGGAATGGCGCTACGCTTTTATATGGATGCAGCTCGACCGGATCTGGATCAGTCAATTTCCACCGTGAACAATATTTTGCCAGGAACAAATGCGGCTACTTTAACTTTAGCAGATGGTCGAAAAATAAAACTATCTGAATCAGCGAATGGGAATCTGGCTAAAGAGGCCGGCGTTGTTATTGTCAAAACTACCGATGGTAAATTGGTTTACGAGGTTCAAAATGCTGCGGCAGAAACAGATCAGATCAATACAATTGCTACAACCATAGGCGAAACCTACCAGGTGCGCTTTTCGGATGGAACTGCCGTTTGGCTTAATGCCGCTTCATCTTTGAAATACCCGGCAAAATTTTCTAAACGCTCATCCAGGGTTGTGGAGCTAAATGGCGAAGCTTATTTTGAGGTGTCTAAAGATAAGGCTCACCCATTTATTGTAAAATCAAAAGACCAGGACGTGACAGTACTGGGTACGCATTTTAATATCAATAGTTATGCAGATGAAAATAACACCAAAACTACTTTATTAGAGGGCAGTGTTCGCGTTACAAATAGGGCCATCATGAAAGGAGGAGATCCCGGCCTGCGCCGGGATGAGGGGAAAGGTAATGCTGAAGTGCTGTTAAAGCCAGGCCAGCAGTCATTGCTAGACCATACTTCCATCAAAGTTGCTGAAGTGCAGACAGATGATGTCATTTCCTGGAAAAATGGAAATTTCATGTTCAATAACGAACCAATGGACATGGTTATGCGCAAGCTTTCCAGATGGTATCCCATTGACGTGAAATATAGTGATCCTTCAGTGAGAAATATTAAGTTTTTCGGAACAGTAAGTCGTTTTGCAAATGTAGCAGCGGTTTTGGAAATGATCGCGTTGACAAAAGAGGTGAAGTTTGAGGTAAAAGGAAAAGAAATTACAGTAATCAGGAACTGAGGCGGCTAACCAACGCTTTAAATTCAATAATCAACTTAACTAAACAATTAAAAAATGAAAGACCAGAAAAAAGAAACCTAACTTATTCAAGAGTTTGGCAGAGAAGAAAAGGAGTGCTGGACACACCCCCTTTCTGATGTCCGTTAAACTTAAAGCCGATAAAGGCTGAGAATCATTGAGCAACAATTTTTCACGATTAACAAGACAATCAAATGTATAAAATTTATACTAAAATTATGTGCGACTGGCGTTGCATGTATAAACCGTTTTTAATAATGAAGTTAACCACCATTATATTAATCGTTTCCATGATGCAGGTTAGTGCAGTATCTTTCGCGCAGCGCGTCACGCTTCGTCGTCAAAAGATAACACTTGAAAGGCTCATCAAGGAAATTAGTACGCAGACGGGCTACAATGTATTACTTCCGGCTGATAAAATCAGTACTGATAAAATCATAGCCGCAGGTTTTTCAAATGCAACATTGACGACAGTAATGGACACTGCACTCAAAGGAAGTGATTTGACTTATGTAATGAAGGACAAAACCATTATTGTTCAAGCTAAAGAGAAATCGATTTTAGGAAATATTGCGGATTATCTGAAACTGATCAATGTCACCGGCCGAATCTTAAATGAAAAAGGAGAAGCGCTTGTCGGAGCTAACGTTAAAGTTAAGGGGACAACGAAAGTGACCCTTACAGATGCTGATGGACGCTACATTTTGAATAACCTTGATGAACGTGCCATACTGACAATCAGTTTTCTTGGTTACAAGACTCAGGAAGTCAGGATAGGTACAAAAATGGCGGACATTAAAATGGAGCTTGCTTC
>Ga0247805_1001191_pt1 | contig 12591 bp, 7 predicted proteins | sample UWRJL044104R1_FD_180930 | JGI IMG/M metagenome (GOLD analysis project Ga0247805, IMG submission 180930) | Plant litter microbial communities from Arlington Agricultural Research Station in Wisconsin, United States - UWRJ-L044-104R-1 | ecosystem: Environmental > Terrestrial > Plant litter >...
TGTGTTTCGCCCACCTGCAGTAGGGCCTCCACCAGAGCAAGATCGACGCGAAATCGGCTGCCCAGTTCAACCAGCTCGCGGTCGTCTGCTAGCTGCGCAGCTACTCGCAGGTGGTCTATCGCTCTATGCCAGTCTCGACGAGCTAACGCGGACATTCCCAGCAGTCCTTCCCATTCCAATTCGGCGCCGGTACTCGACTCGCGCCATGCGGCTACGGCGTCGTGCAAGTCGGCGTGACGGCCCGCGGCGATCAACAGCAACCCCGCCGTCGGCTGAATGCCGATAGGCAGGTCGGGCGCGGTGATGTCGAATCCCGACCGCTCGCCGAACTTCCGCGCGGCGCCGATATTGCCGGCGACGAGCTCTACGAGAGCGGCATGTGCGAGGAACATGCGCTCCACTCCTTCTTTGCCCTCCGCCCCAGCCCAGTCGGTCAGAGTCTCGAAGGATCGACGCGACGAGTCGACGTCGTCTGACAGATGAGCGAGGAAGCCTTGCGTAGCGAGACCCGAGTCATCGAGGCCAACCACGAGTTGTATTTTCTGTCGCCTGTTCATTTCAGCGATGATCGAATGGTCGAGGCCACCACCTGAATCCAGCCGGGATCGCGCGAGGCCGCGCAACGCTCGATGGGTCGCGTTCGGAGTGTCTGCGTCGATGAGATCGGCAAGCGCGGCCTCGGAAAGCGCCTCACGCTGCGACGTGGGCATATTCGCCGCGGACGTCGAGTTGGCCGCATGTATGGCCGTCCGAATCTTGTCTGCCGGAACGGATGACGCGAGAAAGTCGCGGGCAGAAGCCGGGCTGGCGCTGGTCATCAGCGCGACCCACATGTCGTATTGGTGCATGTCGAGCAGCGCGGCCGAAACGCGGCCAAGTGTGTGGCGGCATGCGTCGTAATCGCCCGCGGAGAACAGGTGCTGGGCCTGCGCAAGCAATCGGTTGTGAAAGGAACCCGCGAGAGGGTCGGTTCGCTCAACGGCTTGCGCGTCGAAATGGGCGGAGCGAAGTCGAGCACCTTGCTGACGCACCACCACAGCAGCCTCGGTCAGGGCTAGTGCAATCATCTCGTCGGGCCCGGACGGCTGGGACTGCTGGAGGTGTTGTGCTCGGATCACAGGATCAGTGACCGCTCGGGCGATAAAAGCGTGCAGTTCCCGTCGCCGCGATGGGTCGAGAGTCGCCGTCGCCGCTGATGCGTAGAGTGGATGTCGCGTGGTGGCGGTCGTCGTCGTCACCTCGATAAAGCCGGCGTTCTCTGCCTCTTCCATGGCGGCCTCTGGGGTGGCGGAGAAACGCAGAACCTCGCGGAGGAGTGTTCGTGTCGGACGCCCAAGGAGGGCGACGATCGAGACAACGTCAGACGCCGGGCGACTCAATTCGTGTAGTCGATCCACGGCGGAGACGGCGAGTGGCGGCGGGGCGTCCAGCGTTCCAATCCGCAATGCGCCGAGATCTCCGATAGCGCGGCGGCGGATGAGTTCCAGCGCCCACATCGGGTTTCCGCCTGTGTGCTCCCGGAGCGCCATGACCTGAGAACGGGTGGGCGTGGACGGCCACACGGCACGTGCGAGGCGCTCGAGTTCGTCGATCGTCATGCCGTCGAGGTAGTGCACCTGGGAGGGATCGAATGCGAGGCCCGCGGTGTCGGCCGGTGGGCGTCCATACTCGCGAGACGTCGCGACAAGACGCACCCGCTTGTCTGTGAGGTGCCGGAGCGCGCGTTCCACGACAGCGATTGACTCCGGGTCTGACCACTGAAGATCGTCGATCAGTAGCACGACAGTCGAGCGAGTAGAGAGCACGCGCAGTATGTGTTCGAACGAGAGCGCGGAAGTCAGGATGGGTAGTTCGGTCGAAGCTGGCGCTACAGCAAGCGCGATCTCGACGATCGTGCGGTGCTCTGCCGCGATGCTGTCGAGCGCTGAGAGGTCGAGGTCTTCTAGCAGCTCCCAGAGCACGCTGTATGACGTGTTTCTCTCGGCGAACTGTGGGCTGGCCCGCAGCACGAGTGATCCGGAGCGCGCAGAGCTTGCGGCAGCGGCATCGACGAGTGTGGACTTGCCTATTCCCGGCTCTCCCACAAACAGAAGACGTTGATTCGTGGATGTCGGAAGTGCGTCTATGAGCGCGGTTGCTGCCGTGCGACTCAGTGCGCTGTCGCCGGAATAGGTATGCATCAAACGTCTGCTTTCGTCAGCCACGCAAGGGAAGCGGCTTGAGATGAAGAAGGGGGTGTGCGGCCGTTGACGGCCACACACCCCCTTCGGCCGTCGCTACTTGGAGAGGGCGGCGGCCTCGCCGATGACGCGTGCGACGGTCTCGGGCTCAGCGGCCATCGAGAGATGTCCTGAGTTGACGACTGTCAGATTCGATCCCGCACGCTCAGCCATCCACGTCTGAGTTTCGAACGCGATGCTGTGATCTTCGGTACCAGCGACATACCAGGACGGCAGCGACTTCCACGCCTGATCGGCACGGGCCGGCTCAGAGAGCGCTTGGAAGGTGATTGGGCGCTGCTTGGCGAAGAACGTCGCCGCCAGTGCCTCGGGCAGGCCGTTGACGAATCCACCGGCGAAAGCACCCGGCTGCAGATACACGTCGACGTTGTGGTCGCCAGGGAATTCCGCCGTGTCGAAGAGTGCTGCGGGATCTACCGGTCCGGCGTGTCCGGCGAGATCGAGAATGGTTTCGCCTTCTTCGGGCACAAAAGCGTTGAGGTAGACAAGTGCCTGAACATCGGGGTGGGAGAGAGCGGCGCCGCCAATGACTGCTCCGCCATAGGAGTGGCCGACGAGAACTACGGGCCCCGTGGTGCGGGACTTGAGGAACGCGGCGAGGTAATCGGTGTCGCTGTCAAGCGAGCGGAGCGGGTTGGCGAAGTGGGTGACGGTGAATCCGTCGGCCGCGAGCAGGGCGTCGACCGCGGCGAAGGGGCTGGAGTCGCTCCAGGCGCCGTGGACGATCACGATGGTGGGCTGAGTGGTTGTCATGATGATTTCCTTTTCTGGGTGTGATGGTGGGGGTGGTCGTTAGGGCGCGCTACTTCGTGGCAGCGGCAGCCTTGATGGCCTTCGTCACGGCTGTGGGATCGGCGACCATTGAGAGGTGCCCTGCCTTGACCTCGACGAGGGTCGAGTCGGCACGCTCAGCCATAAATCGCTGGGTGGAAATGTCGATGCTGTGGTCTTCGGTACCCGCGATGTACCAGGACGGCAGGGTCTTCCAAGCCGGGTTTGCGCCAGCAGGCTCGATGAGGGCGGCGTAGGCGATGGGGCGCTGGCTGGCGAAGTAGGTGGCTGTTTGTGCTTCGGTCAGACCGTTGGAGAACCCGCCGGCGAAAGCGTCGGGCTTCAGGTAGAGGTCAACGTTGTGGTCACCGGGGAACGGCGCCATGTCGAACAGCGCCTCGGCGTCAACCGGGCCGGCCTTGCTGGAGAGGTCGAGGATGGTCTCGCCCTCTTCCGGAACGAAACCGTTCACGTAGACGAGCGAGGTGACATCAGGGTCGCTGAGAGCCGCGCCACTGATGAGCGCTCCACCGTAGGAGTGACCAACGAGAACGACGGGGCCTTCGGTGCGGGTCTCCAGGAACGACTCGAGGTACGCGGTGTCCGTACCGAGTGCACGGAGGGGGTTTGCGAAGTTGACAACCGCATAACCGTCTGCGCGCAGCTCGTCGCTGACGGCCTCAAACGGGCTGGCGTCACTCCACGCGCCGTGCACCATAACGATCGTCGGCTTCGACGGGTCGACAACCACTTCGGTTGTCGGTGCCGCATCGACCGATTCGGTGGCGCAGCCAGCAAGGACTGTCAAAGCCAAAGCTGAGGCAGCGAGGGCGCCGCCGACACGAGCGCGTTTGGACGGAGCGTGAGACGTGAAGATGTTCATGGTGACTGCTTTCGTGAGGGGATGAAGAAAACCGCGGCCCGAGTGGACCACAGATCAGGCAAACAAAACCTATGTAGACGAACTAGTAACTCTACAAGGCATCACTATGGGGCATCGAGTTCGAATGTGCAAGTCGGGGCGGGCCCGTCTGGCGCACTCGCTCCCAATATGCAGAGTGATGTGAGGCACACTCGTCCCTCCGTAGTTGAGCAATGAGCGAATACGACTTGCGCCCTCGGCTTATGTCTGCGAAGTTCAGAGAATGGATCTGACAGTCACTCAACCGCGCGGCTCTGGCGTGGCGGAACGCAGAAACCATGCAGAACTCGTAGCGGGTTCTTCATAAAGCCCGGGGATTCGCTCGCGACGCAGATAAAGTCGTTGCGAATCGCAGCTGGTCTCACCCTTGACGCGCTTGCCGAGCGCTCCGGAATTAGCGCCCGTGCTATCAGTGACATCGAACGCGAGGTGAGCACCTCACCACAGAGGCGAACGGTGCTGGCATTGATCGACGCGCTCAAGGTGAATACAGCGGCCCGTGACGGGCTTTTGCGCGCGGCGCGCGCGCAGCGCCGATCGAAGCCCCTGGACGAGGATCGTTCCGCGGCCGTGGCGCCGCACCGAACGGCAGATTTCAGCGGAAGAGACCGCGAGATCTCCGAGATTCTGGCCGCGGTCGCCGATTCGGACGACACGATGGCGCACGTGGTTCTCATTTCTGGCCCAGCGGGTATGGGCAAGACGACGGTCGCGCTGGAAGCAGTGAACCGCATGCGCACAGCGTCAAGACGTCCACTCTTCGTCGACCTCGGCGGTTTCACTGCAGCTCCGCTGGCAGCTTTGGATGTACTTCGAGCGTTGCTTCGGCAAGTGCCCGAGAGTGCAGATGGCGCACCGACCACGATCGATGACGCCATACTGCGCTGGCAGCTCGCGACGGAAAATGCTGACTACATAGTTCTTCTCGACAACGCGGCCTACGAGTCTCAGGTTCGCCCCGCGCTTGTAGTTAACGCGCGGAGCCGGATTGTCGTAACGTCCAGACGCAGCTTGCCCGAACTCGAGGGCGTTCGCCGGGTGAGCCTCGGCCCCATGGTCGAAGAGGACGCAACCCTGATGCTCGGCCGGCTGATTCCCGAGTCGCAGAGGGCAGCAGGCGAACTGCACGAGTTGGCCAGGCTGTGCGAGCACATCCCATTAGCTCTCAGGATCGTTGGCAGTCGAATTGCGAGCCGACCAGCGTCGTCAACCGGGGATTTTCTGCTCAGGATGCGCGCCGCCGAAAGTCGACTTCGGCTGCTGGTAGCGGGTGACCTGGCCGTCGAGGCCGCTTTCGCCTTGAGCTACGAAGAGCTGGACAGCTCAACCGCTGCCTTGTTCCGTTCGATCTCCGTCATTGATGGGCCAACTTTCGACGGGCGGATCGCAGCTGCGATCGACGGGACGCACCTGCTCGACAACGAGGAGCGCCTGGACGAACTGACCGATCTCGGTCTCGTCGAGACACGCGGAGGTAACCGTTACCGGGTACACGACCTGTTGCGGCTGTTCGGTGCAGCTCTACATGAACGCGAGGCTGGCCCGCAGGGCGTCGCAGACGCCAATCGGCGCCTGCGTTTCTGGTTGCTCAGTAGCCTCGAGCGCGGCGGGTCGTGGTTCGAGCCGGAGCGTTCGCCCGAGATTCCCAACGCAATCGGCATAGCCTTTCCGGACTCGGCTACGGCCGAGGCGTGGGTTCGGCTCGAAGAACCGCACTGGTGGCCGGCTATGCAAGAAGCCTCACGCAACGGCGAACACTCGACAGTTGTTGATGTCGCCGATGCGTTGCACTGGTTTTCTGAGTTGTGGGTCGAGTGGGGCCATTGGCAAGAGTTCTTCGAACTCGCAGTAATCTCGGCGCGCTCTCTCGGTGACCTGCGACTCGAAGCGATGCACCTTGGCTACCTCGTATGGGCGCAAACTATCGAGACTGCTGATCACGAGTTGGGCCGACAAACGGCAATGCTTGCCATTGAGGTGGCGGACCGCTCCGGCGACGCGCAGCAACGTGGTTGGGCGAATTTTTACGCGGCGTGGATGCACAGTCTCGTCGGTCGACGGCCCGAATCCGCGGAGCACTGCCGTGTATCGATCGAGCAGTTCGGCATCGCCGGAGACTTCGAGGGAACAACGCAGTCAATGTCGGTATTGACATCTGTGGTGGATGATCGAAGCGGTCACGAGCTCGCGCTTCGATCTTTTCAAGCGGTGCTCGAACAGCTGGACCGGGATGAGCGCGAGAAAAACATTCTCGTTGCCAACCTGACACGGCTGGCCGCGTACTCGGGAATGACACGAAGTTTTTTGGGGATCGGGGAACCTGCGAGAGCGATAGCGGTCGCGACGCTCAACGTCGACCTCACCGCGCAACTTAACTCGCCGATCCGGTCAGCTGGCGCTCTGCGTCAGCGAATCACGGCGTACATCGCGGCCGGGGATGCCGTCGCCGCTGAAATCGATATTGCCGCTGCTCTCACCGGCCTCGAGTCGATACCTTCGGCAAACTATTCGCCGTGGCACCGTGAACAGTTGCTGGCGCTGCGCGATTCACTCGGGACGATCGCGAAGCCCGCGTAGTACTCCTAGGGCACGCGTAGCCTCGGCGGTCGGCACGAGTAGATGGTCGTGGTGAAGTCCGGCAAGCACGTTGCAGCTAATGTCGGCTTCTCCCAAGGCGCTGGAGAAAGCCGCGGTGAGTCCCACGGCTTCGAGTGAGGAATGCACGGTGAGGGTCAACCAGGCTGCAACGAACTCATAGTGGATGTCGTGCGCGTCTGCATCCGTGCGACGCAGCACACCGTCAGCCCTTCGTCCTCGGTTATGGTCGCGGCGGCGAGGCTCACGACCGGATGATCCCGGCTGACGACGGCATATACGTATTCGTCGGGACGCATTGTCGCCTCAAGCGTGGCAAGCATTGCGCGCAAATCGGTGGATCCGGAACTCATCGGCTTAGATCCACGACGGCTCGACTCGCGGACAAAAGCGCCGCGCCAACGTTCTCGGCATCGCCGAGATAGCCGGTCACCATCGCCCCATCGCGCAACATCATCAATTGGTCGGCGACCCGCGGGTCTTGAATGCCGATGGAGGCTGTAAGTCTGTTGAGCATCGACAGGAACCAAGCGCGGTGGGCATCGACGACTTTCCGCACCGGGTGGTCGGCGTCCGAGTACTCTGCCGCTGCGTTGATGAACGGGCACCCGCGAAAGCCGGGGGAGCAGGCCTCCTGCCCAATGCCGTGGGACACAATCTTGAGCGTTTCGTCGACGTCGCCATGCGCGGTCTCGCTCGCCGCGAGGATCACCATCCGTTCCCAAACTGCCCGGCGCTCGAGATAGGCGACGATCACATCGTCTTTTGATGGAAAGTGCCGGTAGAACGTCACCTTTGTGATTCCGACCTGCTCGATGATCTTGTCGGCACTAACGGAACGGAGGCCGTGAGCATAGAAGAGGTCTGCTGCCGCATCCACGATGCGCTCTTTGGTCGCTGCGCCTCGACCCGAAGGGGCGGGGGTTGACGTGGTGGATTCCGGCAGTTCCGCGATCCGATCGGCGGGACTGATTGATCGCGTCCGGGTCTTAGTCATGACGACGATAGTAACTGGTTCGTCTACAAAGATCCGGGCACCGTGGGTGGAGGCTCCAATCGACTTCTAGGAGCTCGCGGTCTCGATCATCGCAACCACGTGTGGTGTGCTCCACCGCAGCAGTTCGCCAGAGGGCGGGTCTTCGAGGTCTTCGCCCCAGATCGCAACTGCCGCACCCGCCATCGGGGCATCGAGCAGCGCGCCCGAGTCCCCATCCCAGGCCCGCAGTGACCAATTCTCGCGGAGGTCTGCGGCGGTGTATTCACTGTCAGCTGCGTCGAGGTCACTCGGCACCTCGTAGAGGTAATACGAGTTGTAGTTGAGCAGCTCGATCCCCGCCGCGTACAAGTCGTCCGCACTTGCCCGTCGCTCTCGGCGTTCCAAGCGCTCCGCGTCGTTCTCTGTGTCACCATCGAAACTCCAATAGGTGACGTGGATGCCTGGATCCAGACGATCGACCGCAGCCTTGTCGATCCCGTCGTTCCAGGCCCACACCTCGCGGTCGCCAAGAGTGGCCGCCATCGCGTTTAGCCACTCAACGCGTTCATCAGCGGAAACGTCGCCTCCCCATTCATCACCACCGATGTGCACGGTTCGGCTCGAAGGAAAGGTTCGCGTCACCTCCGCGAAGAGCTCGGCTGCCAGCGCGCGACTCTCTGGCGCCGACGGATCGAGCTCACTCTCACCCGATCGAATACGATCAACCCACTCCGTGCCATGTAGCGCCTCGAGCAGGGCGAAGGCGGCAGCCATATGGCCGGGAGTATCGATCTCGGGCACCACGGCGATGCCTCGCTGCTCCGCATAGTCGGCGATCTCTTGCGCCTGTGCGGCGCTCAAAAACGGACGTCCGGTCACTCGACTCGTGTAGACGCCGTTGTCGAGATCGGCATTCGCGAGGGTTTGGCCGAGAACCTCACTCTCGATTCCGACGTTCTGATCGTCGGTGAGGTGCAGGTGCAGAAAGCTGCCGCCGTTGTCAGCGAGCAGGTCGATGTATCCCTCGATCAGCGCAACTGGATAGTAGGCGCGAGCGACGTCGAGCATCACGCCGGTTTCGGGATGTGCGCGGGGCGCGGCGTTCGGTTCGGTCGACGCACACCCGACCGCCGAAACGATGACGAGGGAAGCGACAACGAGGCGAGAAAGCGCTCGGGCGACGGAGGCGACGGTCTGCACGGCACCACGCTATTCCATGGAGAGGTCATGCTGGCGCGATCTCCGGCGATCGCAATGACGCTCACACGGGGGCTTTTTCGTGGGCGATAAACGGGCCAGTCTCGAGATGTTGAAAAAGTTTTTGCACGTTTCGAGAACATCCAATGGTGATGCTTAGAATTCGCTGAAATATTTCGCGATTATGTGTTACGTTCAGCCGCACGCTTCTAAAATCCCCGGCGTTTATCCCGACTCCCACTCCCTGCTCCACGGCGCCCTTGCCGAGCCGCAATGATCGGAAATCCCCATGCACACTGTCACTTTTGGTCGCGCCCTCGGGCTCGGAGTAGCCCTGGCGCTGGTCGTCTCCGTGGTGCCAGCGACTCAAGCTTTCGCCGCGAAGACGCCCGCGAAGCTGTCGCTCAAGGCGACCTCGCTCGACGGAGCCGCGTTTGATTTCGATGAGTACGTTGATGGCGACATCACAGTGCAGGTCTCCAGCTCGGCAAAGGGCGACATCGACGTCGACGATGCTCGAGACGTCAAGTACTTCTGGACAATCACACCGTTTGGCACGCCTGCCGCACCGATTCGCGTGCCGGCCGCAGGCACATCCACACAGTCTGTTGACGTCGCTGGCGAGTTCGTTGTTCCGTTGCCTCAGGCACAGGGTTCAGGCAGCTACACCCTCACCGCGAGCATTTCAGGCAAGTCTGGTTCAACCGCGATCAAGAGCACAACGCTTCGTGCGCTCAAGGTGGGTAACGCCTCGACGACCTTCACCGACGAGAGCCCGCTTCGCACAGATGCGGGAGCCATCTACACGCTCAAGGGTGCCCTGACTCTCGAAGACGGCACCGGTCTGCCGGGGCGTCTCATCGACCTCGGCATCACGCGCGGAACTGCGGGTTCCGACCCGGAGGCCGACGCTGGCTTTGCATCGGCTCCGACTGACGTGCCTCAGGACACGCTGCAGGTCGCAACGCTGCCGACCGGAGAGTTCACGGCGCTTCTCTCCGACCCTTCGGAAGACGGTCAGGGTACCGAGCTGGGCGGCGTCATCGACGCCGTCACATCGGCAACTCCTGACATCGGCAACGCCGATGCCGCGACGACGTCGCTTGACGTCGACTTCGTGACGAACGACTCACCGCCGGTAGGCACCACGGCGGTTCTCGACGCGATCGCCGGCGGCACTCCCGGGCAAGCGTTCGCCAGCCAGCTGACGATCACCGCACCAGACAACACCTTCGACACCGACTCAACGACGGAGGGCGTGCAGGGCGACTCCGACACCGACCGCGACCCGGTCGAAGGCCAGGTCTACTCGCTCTCTCTCGACCACGGCTTCTTCACCACCGGAAGCGGCCCCCGGCCCTCGGTCGTCGGCGCGCCGGCGGGCGATCTCGAAGAGCTCGGAACCACGTTGACGGGTATCACCGGCCCCAACGGACAGATTCCGTTTCAGGTAGGCATGGGTCGAGACGCAGGCTTCGATGACGACGGCAAAGTAACAGCGACCGTCACCGCTGTCGTCGGCGGAGTTACGCAGACCCAGAGCTCGTCGTGGGATTCGACAAACCCATTGAACGGTCGGGTCTCGGTGGCCCTCTCGGCCAAGAGCGAGCAGGACAACCCGGTAGATCCCGCTGTTGCCGGCGACCGCGTCAACTATGATGTGCTCGCCCTCGACCAGTTCGGTAACCGCACGGGAAGAGTCGCCATCGACCTGACCTACACCGGCGATATCGACAACTGGGACTACAGCGACGACTCGGCATTCGCCGACTTCACCGCCGCAAGTGACATCTGGCTCACGTCGTTCGAGCCCGCAACGATCACGGCGACCGGAACGTGGGAACAGGCTCCGACTGAGCTTTACATCGACACCGTGGGCAACTCGGCGTCGGGTGATGCCACAGCGACCGACTCAACGTCTGCCTCGTTCTATGAGGTCGACTTCGACACCTCGACATTCACCATCACCTCCTCGGCGACTGACGTCGTCAAGGTCGGCACCGCGGTCACCCAGACCGTGCGCGTTGTCGACCACCTCGGTAACCCGGTTCGCGGCTACGAGGTTCAGTTCTACCGATACGGCCCGAACAAGGTCAGCGGCGAGGTTCTGGCGACCGGAATCACAAACGCGCGCGGTGAGGCTTCCTACACATTCGTCGGCACCAAGCTGGGCAGTGCACTCGTCACGGCATATGTCACTGACGGCCTTGGCAACCAGGAGCTGAAAACGAAGGTGCGCTTCGGATCAACCGTCACGGCGCGCCTCGCTGCTACCAAGACCGGAAAGGGTGCTGACCGACTCACGGTGTCGGCGGCCTCGGTTGCACCCGGCACGAAGGTTGAGCTCTACCGCGTTGTTAGCGGCACCCGAACTCTCGTAAGCACCGGCAAGCTGGGCAGCACCGGCAAGGTCAAGTTCAGCGTCAAAGACCGAAACGGCAACGCCCACACCTCGTACATCGCGCTCGTGAAGTCAACGTCGAAGACGGTGGCCGATTTTTCGAGCACCGTAAAGACTCGCTGACCTGCCGACCCTGAACTGAAGGTCAAACGTGTTTTCTCCCCGGGTGCTCACATTCCGCCGTACTTCCGCGACAGCCACGCTGTCTGCAGCAACGATCTTCGCTGTGGCTGCGACGCTTCTTGTCGGCCAGCCCGCGGCGGCGGCCGTGCAGGATCCGGGGGTTTCTGACGTTCGTGTCGGACTCATCCAGCTGGGCAGCGCACTGGCTGCCGCAGCGGAGCAACCGGCACTGTCAGACGATCTGCCGTTGACCGATACCTCGGTGCGCGACATCCTGTCTCTGGATACGGCCATCGGCACAAAAGTCAATGCCGCCCTTCTCGACAACGTCGACGTTGACCTCGACAGCCTGCACACTGCCTTCACTACCGATTCACTTCGTGTGGTGGATGCGACGTCACCGGCTGATGCGCCAGCGAACAGCCGTGACTGGATCATGACAATCAAGCTGGCTGCCGCCCGTCCTGTCGCCTTGACCTTTCAAGACAAGGAGTTGCAGTTCGGCACTGCAGCACTCGACGGCGAGGTGGCGGCAACGCTCGACGCCACGATTCGATTCAGGTACGACCCGAACGCCATTGAACTGCGCAAGTTCTCTGTTGTCGAGCACCCCGATCTTCCCGTTCTGACCACTCACATCTGGACCCGTGCCGTAGACGGCGGCGCCGCTGCCTCGCAAGTCAACATCCAGCCTTTCGCAGCCATCGACGGGTTTGTGCGACTCGACGCAGAGGGCACGGCCACGATCGACAGCACGACCGTCTTGACGATGCGTGACCCCAACGGTCGTGGGCAGATCACCACTGAAGACCTCAAGTTCAGCAGCGCCTCCGACCTCTTCGCCACAAAGGGACCCGGCGATGAAGACGTGACGATGGCGATCGACCTCACCACAACATTGGACGCGTCAGCGTCCGGCACCGTGACCGTGGGTAAGCGCGCGGCTTCTGCGACGTCGTCGTACGCCGAGCCGGTCATCACCCGCAACGACTCCCTTGCCGATATTTCGTCGCTGACAAAGCTCCAGGCGCTCACGGGCTTCTCGGCGTACGCGGGCGCTCTCGAGGTTCTCGAGGGATCAGCCGAGCAGCAGTTGCCGCTTCTCGATCTTTCTCTCAGCGATGTGTACTCGCCCGCGCAAAAAGTTCTCGGACTGCTGACCGAACAGGCCACCGCCACGATCTCCTGTGGTGCCGCGAACACGTCCCCACCCACCGGGGCACCGCGTCCTGGGCAGGTTCGCTATTGCCAGGCGATCTCAGGCATCGATCCCAAACCCGGCGTTGACATCGAGTGGTCTGCACCCGATGACACGACCGTCGAGATCTCCACACCGGGCAAAGGCGCGGGAACGCTCGGCAGCTCG
>Ga0247805_1001193_pt1 | contig 12580 bp, 8 predicted proteins | sample UWRJL044104R1_FD_180930 | JGI IMG/M metagenome (GOLD analysis project Ga0247805, IMG submission 180930) | Plant litter microbial communities from Arlington Agricultural Research Station in Wisconsin, United States - UWRJ-L044-104R-1 | ecosystem: Environmental > Terrestrial > Plant litter >...
GTGGGGCCTACCGGATCGCTGCCGTACCCGCCGAACGCTCCGACGTGTCGGCCGTGTAACCGGCCTTTGAGCCGCGCACCTCGACGGTGATTACGGTTCCGCGCTCTTCCCACCCGAGCTTGAGCTTGGCCGAGGTCGAGACCTGCACGAGCTCATCGCCAGCGAACCAGTAGTAGCGCTTGGTGATGCCCGACGTGGTCCAGGTGTCGCTCTTCGCCACAAGCGTCGAACCGACCTTGGTCGTGCCCGTGATGCGGGGGGCGCTCACCGACTCAATAACGCCGGGGATCACCTCGGCCGTCGGCGCACTGAACACCGTCGCCGTTGTGTAGCCCGACTTCGAGATCGCGACGCGCACAGTGATCGACTTGCCAACTGTGGCCGAGGTGACCGTGTAGCTCGACTTCTTGGCGCCGCTGATCGCCACGCCGTTCGCGTACCACTGGAACGCGCGGGTGGTCTTGCTCGACGGCGAGGTCGTTACGGGCACGGATGTCGCGACGAGCTTCGCGCCGACCTGCGCCGTTCCCGAAACGGTCGGTACGCCGGTAACGGCGATGACGGGCTTGCCCACCTTGACGGTGCTTGTTGTTGTGCGCACAACCTGGGTGAGGCCATCCTTTGAGGCTGTGACGCGCACGTTCAGCTTCTTCGAGAGGTCTGTCGCGGTGACTACGTACGTAGCAGCCGTTGCGTTCTTGATCGCCTTGCCGTCGCGCAGCCACTGGTAGGCGAGACTGACGCCCGATGGCGAGAGCCCGTCAACGTCTGCGGTGAGCGTCTGTCCGACGTTCGCGCGGCCGGCGACGGTTACAGAGAAGTCAATGACTGTCGCGGCGATCTCGGCGAGCTCGAACGTGTCGGCGTACGACTTCTGGATGTTCTTGTTGAGGTCTTTGTTCTCGGTGCCGTTGTAGAGCGTCGCATCACCCGTGTCGGCGATGAGCTCGATGCTGGAGCCCGCGGTGAGGCTTGCGGGGAGCGGCGCGATCGATTCCCAAGAACCTGTGGTCGTCGCATCCAAATCGGGCAGTTCGCGGTTGAGTACGGGCTGCGTGAGCGCGTCGCCGTCCCAGGTGTAGAGCGCCCACGAGTCTTCGACAGCGCCAGGCCCCGCAGAGATCAGGTACTGGTCGGCAGCGTTCTTGGCGATGGCGCGAATCGTGCGCCCGCCGAGGTCGAGCAGAATCGGGGCGCCGAAGGTTGCCTGCGTTGCCGATCCGTTGACGAGTGACGGCAGGTTTGTCACGGGCACGATGAGCGCGTTGTTGTCTGCACCAATCGACGGTGCGCGGAATCCGAAGTACGCGGTCGTTGTGCTGCCCGGTGCGAACTTGAAGCCCTCAACGTTGAAGCCGCTCGGCGGGTTGGGCAGCACGCCCTCCGCCGTTGCCGCGACGAAGCCGAGAGCGTTCGCGCCGAGGCCGTGGCCGTTCGACGAGTCCCAATCGCGCAGCTGGTTCCAGAGGCCGGTGAAGCTCGAGCCGTAGGTGAGTTCGGTCGAGGCGCCGGTTCCGGTGACGGTCGTCGTGAAGACGTTGCGGCGGTCGACCTTGATGCCGCCAGAGCGCGAGTTGCCGTGCGAGCCGGTCCAGTAGATCGTGTCGCCGACTCGGTCAGCGCCCTCAATGTCGGTCTCGGCGCCCGCGAGTGCTGGGAAGGTGAACTCTTTTACCGGGTAGCCGGTCACTCCCTGCTTGTAGAGCCCGATCGTCTGGTTCTCGTCGTTCGCCGTGAGGATGTAGCCGTCGCCGGCCTCAACGATCGTCGAAGTGTCGGATGCACCGTAGTAGTAGAAGCCCGTGCTCGACGCCGGCTGCGCCGATGCCGAGTAGGTGAGCGTCGCCGTGCCGACGTTGTCGTCGGCGTCGGTCACGGTGAAGGTCAGCGCCGCGCGGTAGCCCTTCGCCTGCGGTGCGACCGAGACGGTGCGCTCGGCACCGGTTCCCGTGATCGTTACGTCGTCGACGTCAATAACAGCAGGGTTGGATGTCGCGGTGACCGTTACATCGAGGTCGCCTGCCGCGGTTTCCTCATCGGCGACGGTGAAGGTCGTTGTGGGGTTGTCGGTGCGACCAACCGTGCCCGCGATCTCGGCGCGCGAGAAGGTGACTGTCGGAAGGCTCGCGGGGTCAACCGGAACCTCGGGTGCGACGGGTGCCCAGTCGGTCGGCGCGAGTGCGACGCCACGAAACGAGGTGGTTCCGGGCGCCGTTGCGAGCACGGTCGGGGTTGCCGAGTAGTCGCCGGTGGACTGCACTGCCGCGTTGTCGGTGAACGACACGAGCGTGTTGCCCACTGCGGAACCCTGAACGGTGAACAGTTCGGCCTTGCCCGCGACAACGCGAGCGGTGATCGACTGAACCGCGACTGCGCGGGTGCCGCGAGCGGTCCAGGTTGTGCCGTTCGAGGTGTACTTGGCGATGCCCGCTGCACCTTCGGCGATCACGTAGGCGGTGTCGATGCCGGCAACCGCGGGGTCAACGTCGAGAAGCGCGAAGTCGGTGGGAGTTCCGCCGAGGAGTGCGACCTGCGTGGGGTCGGCGCTCGTTGTCGGAAGCGACGACCACGATCCGAGTCCCTTGACCGGAGCCTTGTCGCTTGTTGCGTACAGCTTGCCGTCGGCGATATCGACGACGCGAGTGTTCGTCCAGGCTCCGGAGATCGCCGTGGCGTTGTCGCCGCCGAGGTCGAAGCGAATGACGCCCGAGGTAGGCGTTCCCGGGCTGCCGTTGCCGGTGACGTAGAAGCTTGAGCCGTCGGCACTCGTTGCGGAGCGCGAGTGGCTCACACTGAAAGCGCTGCCGAGGCCTGTGGTTGTATCGATTGTGCCCTCGGCGTCAACGCGAGCGACAACGCGCTCGAGCGCTGCGGCCGTTGAGTCTTTGGGGTCGCCCGTGTAGCCGCCGGGGCCAGCGGCATATCCGGTCAGCACGAGAAAACGTCCGTCGGCCGAACGCTTCAGGTAGCCCTGAGCGCTGCTGCTGCCGCTGAGCGAGAAGGGCAGGTTGTCGCCGTCGACAGCTGCGGGCAGCACAACGGGAGGCTTCGTCGACGCGGTTCCGTCGGTGTTGATAGTGATGAGAGACGGGGTTGTTACAGCGGTTCCGTCCGCCGTGTCTACAGAGACAACAACGAGTTCGCCAGCGGCTGGATCAGCTGCCGCAGGGGCGCTCGTGATCGCGAGGCCAGACAAGGCGAGGGCGACAGTCGTGATCCAGGCGGCGGGCTTGGAGAGTGAGAACACTGAACATCCTTTTGGGCAAGGTGAAAGGGGTGCGCGACAGGACGCGCACTATGCACCGTATGGGCGAGCCAACGCACTAACGCCGGATGTCACCGAGCGTTCACCTGAGGCCGGTTAAAAGTTCACTCGTCTACCGGAGGTCGAGCGAAGTCGAGACCACATCGAGCGAAGTCGAGATTGTCCAGTGAGATTTCGGCAGGCTCAATCTGATCTCGACAAGCTCGATCACCGGAAGGACTCGGTGGTTGAGTAGGCCGCCTGCGGCCGTATCGAAGCCTCGCGAACCGGGGGTTTCGATACGGCGCTGGCGCGCCTACTCAACCAACGAGTGAGTGCTTAGCCAACCAGCTGCTGCACGAAGACGTGCGGCGTAAAACCGGTGAGGTCGCCAATGCCCTCGCCCTGGCCAACGAGCTTGATCGGGATTCCGGTGCGCTCCTGCACGGCGAGCACAAACCCGCCCTTGGCCGAGCCATCGAGCTTCGAGATCACGAGCCCCGTGACACCGGCGTGCTGAATGAACGCCTCGGCCTGAGCGACGCCATTTTGGCCGGTCGTCGCATCCAACACCAAAAGTACTTCGGCGATCTCGGTCTGCTTTTCAATGACGCGGCGAATCTTGCCGAGTTCGTCCATAAGGCCGCTCTTCGTCTGCAGGCGCCCCGCTGTGTCGATGATGCAAATCTCGATGCTGTTGTTGATCGCGTGCTCAACAGTTTGGAAGGCGACGGATGCCGGATCCTGGCGCTCGACCTGGGGGCGCACGATTGACGCTCCCCCGCGTTCTGCCCAGGTCGCGAGCTGCTCGACGGCTGCCGCGCGGAAGGTGTCGGCTGCACCGACGACGACCGTGCGGCCGTGGCCGACGAGGAAGCGCGCGAACTTTCCGATTGTTGTGGTCTTGCCAACTCCGTTGACGCCGACGACGAGAACAACCGCGGGGCGCGCGGTCAGTTTGAGTGTGGGGTCATACTTGGCGAGGCGTTCTTCGAGAGTCTCGCGAAGCATCCGTCGCAGGTCTTCTGGGTCTGTCGTCTTGTAGCGGTCGACGCTCGCGCGCAGCTCGGCGACAACGGACTCGGTGATGTCCGGGCCGAAGTCGGCAACGATGAGGGCGTCTTCGAGATCTTGCCAGGTGTCTGCGTCGATCGTCTTGCGCGCGAACATTCCGCGGAGAGCTCCGCCGAGGGACCAGGGGTTCGAACGCTCAGCCATGGTGCCCAGCCTACCGAGAGCCTGCCGATAGGGTTGCAGCGTGCCGGACGTTCCGGTCAGCCTAGGAGAACCGTGAACGAGATCAAGCCGTCGAGCGTTGTCTACAAGCGAGCGCTCAAGGCTGGTGCGATCATCACTGTTCCACTGCTTCTTCTGAATGTCACAACCAACCGCAGCAACCCGTTGCTGCTTGCGATCGTGCTCGTTGTGACGATCGCTGTGACTCTCGGCTTTATCTGGCTGTACTTTCGCAACACCCGCTATTCGGCTGATGCGCTGCAGGTGACCCGCAAGAATCTCTTCGGCCAGGTGCGCCTGATTCCGCTCAGCGAGATCGGCACCTTTGTGTTTCCGCACGCGATGACCGACCCGAACGGCACGGCGAACCCCACGCTCGTTGCTCTGCGCCAGGATGGCACGAAGCTCTTCGGCCTCAGCGGGTCGTGGTGGGCACCGGAAGACATGACAGCCCTGCTGAACGCGACGGGGAAGCCTGCCGACGTGATTGCCGAGGCCATCACTCCCGCTCAGTTGCGTGAACGGCACCCCAGGGCAATCTCGTGGGCGACCGCTCACCCGTGGGCCTTCGCTTGTATCATCGCCGGCGGAGTGCTGGCCGCAGGCATCATCGCTCTCGTTGTCGCCTTCGCGGCGTTCCTCTCGTAGCGGGCTGGGAGTCTCCCGACAGCGAGAGGCACATTCGCTGAGCGCTCGTTAGCGTAGAACGATGGCCCTGATCGGATTCCACGCATCCCACGAGCAAATCCACCCGACCGAACTTCTCGCCGCAGTGAGGCACGCGGAATCCGCGGGCTTCGAAGCCGCAATGTGCTCAGACCACATCGCCCCATGGAGCGAACGGCAAGGCCACTCTGCCTTCGCATGGAGTTGGCTGGGCTCAGCGCTCGAAGCCACGTCGCTCTCGTTCGGCATCGTGAACGCCCCCGGGCAGCGCTATCACCCCGCGATCATCGCCCAGGCAATAGCCACTCTCGGTGCGATGTATCCGGGGCGGTTCTGGGCAGCACTCGGATCGGGCGAGAACTCGAACGAGCACATCACGGGCGACCTCTGGCCGCGAAAAGAGTTGCGCAACGAGCGTCTTCTCGAGAGTGTGACGATCATCAGGGCGCTGCTGGCGGGCGAAGAGGTGAGTCACAACGGCCTCGTGAAGGTCGACCGGGCGAAACTGTGGACGCTTCCCGAGGTCGTTCCGCCGCTCATCGCCGCGGCCGTGAGCGTCGAGACCGCGGGCTGGGCTGCGCAGTGGGCCGACGGCCTCGCAACCGTTGCCGCACCGGTCGAGCACCTCGAGCGCATGGTCGATGTCTACCGCGACAACGGCGGCAGTGGCGAACTCACGCTTCAGCTTCACGTGAGTTGGGCTCCGACCGACGACGAGGCGCTTGCCATCGCCCACGACCAGTGGCGCACAAACGTCTTCGGGCCTCCGCTCTCCTGGGATCTCGACACACCGGAAGCATTCGACGCAGCGGCGCGAGTGGTGCGGCCAGAAGACATGCGCGACTCCGTGCTCGTTGCCTCAGACCCGGGGGTCTTCATCGACGCGATCGACCAGTACACCGAGCTCGGCTTCGACAAGATCTACGTGCACCACGTCGGGCAGCACCAGAAGCCCTTCATCGACACCTTCGGCGAGCACGTTCTGCCGCAACTGAACGGAAGCCAGTCATGAGAATCACAGACACGAGCGACCTGTGGTGGAAGACCGCCGTCGTCTACTGCCTCGACATCGAAACCTTTATGGATTGGAACGATGACGGCGTCGGCGACCTAGAGGGCCTCTCGCACCGCATGGATTACCTGCAAGAACTGGGCATCACCTGCCTCTGGCTTATGCCGTTCTACCCGTCACCGGATCGCGACGACGGCTACGACATCACCGACTTCTACGGCATCGACCCGCGACTCGGAAGCTCGGGCGAGTTCGTTGAGGTCGTGCGCACGGCGCGAGACCGCGGCATCCGAGTCATTGTTGATTTGGTCGTCAACCACACGTCAGACAAGCATCCGTGGTTCATCGACGCGCGATCGAACAAAGACTCGCCCTACCGCGACTACTACGTCTGGCGCGACACTCCCCCGCGCAAGCAGCCAGAGCCGGTGTTTCCCGACAAGGAGAACAGCGTCTGGGAGCTCGACGAGAAGACCGGCCAGTACTTTCTGCACAGCTTCTATAAGCACCAGCCCGACCTCAACGTCACGAACCCCCGCGTTCGCGACGAGATTGCCCGGGTGATGGGCTACTGGCTGCAACTCGGCGTCAGCGGGTTTCGGCTCGATGCAGTGCCATTTTTGTTGGATGCTTCGGGCGTGATGCCCGGCAAGGGTGACCTCGACGACCCAATGGGGTTCTTCCGCTCGCTGCGGTCGTTTCTTGGCCGCCGGTCTGGCGAGGCCGTCATGCTGGGCGAGGTCAATCTCGAGCGCGAGCAGCAGCTCGAATACTTCGGAGGAGACGACGGCGACGCTCTCACAATGCAGTTCGACTTCATCGCCATGCAGAACCTCTACCTCTCACTCGCGCGTCGAGACCCGGCACCGCTCATCGCCGCCCTTGAGAGCCGCCCCGCCACCTCGGTTGAGTCGCAGTGGGCAAACTTCGTGCGCAACCATGACGAGCTCACCCTCGACAAGCTGAGCGACGACGAGCGCCAGGAGGTCTTCACGGCGTTCGGCCCTGAAGAGCGAATGCAGGTCTACGGTCGCGGCATCATCCGCCGCCTGCCACCCATGCTCGAGGGCGATCCCCGGCGCGTGCGCATGGTCTACAGCCTGCTGTTCTCCCTGCCCGGAACGCCCGTGCTCTTCTACGGTGAAGAACTGGGGATGGGCGAGAACCTCGACGTCGGCGATCGCTCCGCGGTACGCACGCCCATGCAGTGGAGCGACGGCAAGAACGGCGGTTTCTCGAACGCCCGGCCGTCGAAGCTCGTGGCCCCGGTCGTCACGGGTGGGTTCGCTCCCGAGCACGTCAACGCGACATCCGAGCGCAATGACCCCGATTCGCTGCTGCACTTTATGCGGCGCCTCATCGAGCGGTACCGTGCGTCTGCCGAGATCGGCTGGGGGTCGTTCGAGGCGCTCGATTCTGGCGCTCCGTCGGTGCTCGCTCACACGGTGTCGGGCGCTGAAGGACGCCTTCTCGCGCTTCACAACTTCTCTGCAGAACCGGCAACTGTCGCGCTCACCCTCGCCGACGCCGACGACACGTATCGATGCCTCGATTTGCTCGGCGACTCAGAGCCCATAAACGCGGGGGTGGATGGCGCGCTGACGATCGCTCTCGAGGGCTACGGCTATCGCTGGCTGCGCGTTGTGCCGGCCGACTCCAGGCGTCTGGGTTAACGAAAGGCGGCACGGGTCACCCCGTGCCGCCTTCGCTCACTCAGGAGTGACTAGCCGAGTCCGGTGTTGCCGAACACGGTGAGCGTGCGGTAGCCGGGCTTCTTGACTGTCACCTTGATCTGGATCCAGCCGTTTGCAATGTCCTTCGACGTGATGGTGTGAGTTTTCGACGTCTCACCCTTGATCGGCTTGTCGTCGCCGCCGATCCACTGGTACGTGAGTGTCGCACCGGTCGGGTCGGTCGCGGGCACCACTGCCGTGATCTTCTTGCCCTTGACGTAGCTGCCCGAGATCGAAACGTACTCGGGGGCACTCGTCCACTCTTTTTCAGTGACCGGTCCGACCTCGTTGCTCAGCACCTTTGTGGGCGCGTAGCCGGCCAGGGTACCGGTGACTTCAACCGTGATGCTCTTGTTGACAGCTGAAGCAGGGATCGTGAAGGTCGCCTTCGTTGCCTTCGCAACCGCCTTGCCGCCGACGTACCACTGGTAGGAGTACGTCACGGTGGCCGAGGCAGCGAGGGTTTCAACGACCTCGGCGTCGGCAGTCCATTCGCCGCCCGGGGTTGCCGTCAGAACGGTTCCCAGCTCGACAAGCTCGGTTTCGCGGCTGATCGAGGGCGTGTAGGTGCCCTTGAGAAGTGGCGCTGCAGTGACGAGCTTGGTGCTGCTCTGCTTGCGGTAGGTGGTGTAGCCGTTTCCCGTGATGGTGATGACGACCGAGATCTTCTTGCCCTTGTCGGCGGGAAGCTGGAAGTAGTCGTTGTCTGTCGCGCCCTCGATCTTTGCGGTGCCGCGGTACCACTGGAATGAGAGCGACGGTTCGGTGACCGGCGATGTCTTGTATTCGAAGAGCTCACCAGCGTCGAGCCATTCGCCGACATTGCGCTTTCCAGTTGCAACAGGCGATGTGACCGAGAACGTGCCCTTTGCGGCCTTCTTGGTCACGACGGTCTTGACCGCATCGCGGTAGCCCTCATTGGTACCCGTCACTTTGAGCGTGATGGCCTTGCCTGCGGCGTCCGCCGGAACGACGAAGGTGGTCTCGCTGCTGTAGATCTCGCCGCCGACGATCCACTGGTAGCTCAGCGCTGTCGAGCTGGGCTTCCAGGTTCCCGCGACAGCGGTGAGAAGGCTGCCGACCTTGACTGTTCCCTTGATCTTCGGGGTTGCCGCAGTGATGAACTCGACGGGCGACGACTCGTAGTTGGCAAGAGTCACGACCGCGAACTTGCCGGCGAACTTGCCCGTCTTGTTCGTCACAAATGAAACGCCAGCCCAGTCGTAGGCATCCGTCGAAAGAATCGAGTTTTCGTCTTCGTCTGTGTACGAGAGAAGGATTTCGTAGATGTCATCGACCGACGGCTTGTAGCTCTTGGGCAGCGCCGCGGCGATGATGTACACGTCTTCCGGCACCGCGTTGCCGACGAGTTCCTTTGGGAACTTGTTGTAGTTCGGCTCCCACGTGATGGGGTTCTTTGCGGCCCCGGCCGCGCTCGACTTCGCGAATGCCGTCAGCGAGGGGCTCGTCTTGTAGGCGGTGCCACGGTCGGCCGTGATGAGAGCCGTCAGGGCGGCGGTATCAGACGTATTCGACGCGAACGCGGGAGCCGCAACGGCCGGGGCGAGCACGAGGCCGCCGACAAGCACGGCAAATGCCGTGGCGGCCGCAAACGGCCGGCGAATGGACAGGGAAGAACTCATGGGCTGAACTCCTAGATTGGGGTAGCAATCCGCCCCGATCACGCTGTCTAGGCACGCACACGGTAAGCAGACTCCTGAATTGTCTACACCGTGTCACGTTTCGACAACGCGCACATGACCCATTACTGGGGTAGCAACTTCAGCACCCGCTAGGGCGCGACTCAGCTAGGCTCTCTCGCGCGAATTGTTAGGCAGTCTGCGCGTGCCGAGCGGTCACACGCTTGCGTCGCGGAAGCTGCGCGAGAACCGCGGCGAGCATCAGCGCAGCGAGCCCGAACATCACGGGTGTCGCGGCGACGTTCACGGCCTGGCCAAGGCCGGGGGCGGATGCGACGACTCGATCGATTGCGGAAACCTCGAGCGCCGCGTGGCCGGCCTCAGAGTCGATTCCCACCGAAACGAGGCGAGCGCCTTCGGTCGACGCGGGGGCGAGCGCGGTCACTCGGAATGTCGCGAGCTCTCCGGTCGAGCCCGCAACAGTTACAACGTCGCCAATTTCAAGTTGCGCGGCATCCACCGTGCTCGTAACGGCGAGGGTGCCCGCGGGAAGAGCCGGCGACATGGCGTCGTTAGCGAGAACGAAGTAGCCGAGGCCGAAGAAAGTTGTCAGTACGGCCATCGTGAGCACCACAGAGCCAACGACAGCTTCGAATGCGATGACGACAGTTCCGAGGCGCGAGCGCGCGGGAATGTGGCTTGCCTCGATTGCACGCGCGACGGCCTGGTCGAGGGGGTACAAGAACAGACTCATGACGCACCACCAGGGCGCGCTTCACTGTTCCACGAAAAACTAGAAATACGCGTACTTTTTGTAGCCACGATGATGCCTGTTCAGTACCGCACCAGCAGTCGGGTCGGACTCTCAGGGTAAGAATCCGTTGACTTTAGTCACAACTGACACTCATCGAATGAAACCAAGTGAATGGTTTCACAAGATATGTCTACCCGACGAAAGTCGGGTACGCCGACACCCCACATCGGGGGTCATTTGAGCCGACGCTTCTGTACCCCTTTGCGACCAGCATTTTTTCTAAAAGTGTTCGCTTAACGACCGTGAAATGGTCTTACCATGGCGTTCGCAAAGCGAACGCACACAGCTTTCGCTCAGATTTCGCAGCCGCTACTCGACAACCACGGGCGCACTGTGCACGGTTGTTGTCGCATAGCCAGCGCGCTTGCCGGTAACCGCAACCGTCACCGTTGTGCCTCTACTAGCCGCGGTGAGAACATATGTCGATTTCGTTGCGCCGGTGATCTTCGCGCCGTTGCGCAACCACTGGTAGGTCGTTGTGGCGACCGGCTCCCACGGAGAGACGCTCGCACTCAGCTTCTTTCCCACCGCCGGCGTGCCCGCAATGACCGGCTGGGTGGATGTCGCGAACTCGAGCGGCACAACAACCTCGGTTGGCGCGCTGACAACTGTGCGTGAGGCGAAGTCGGTCTTTGAGCCGGTTACAGCGGCGGTGATTGTTTTACCGACCGCTGCCGACGGAACAGAGAACGTCACACCCGTGGCCTTCTTCACGGCCACGCCGTTGATACGCCACTGGATCGCGAACGAGACGCCCTCTGGCAGCCACACACCGGGGTCGACGCTCAGGGTCTCGCCGAAGATCGCATCGCCCACGACGACCGGCACCGGAGTGACCTCGAGAAGTTGAGCAGCGATCGTCGACTTGGTCGCTGTTGATCGTGACGCCGTCGCGTAGGCGGCAAGTCGCCCGGTGACGCGAACGTCGATGGCCTTGCCCAGGTCGGTGGGTGTCAGCGTGTACGAGGTCTCGGTCTCGCCGGCGATGGCCTTGCCCGCGCGCAGCCATTGATAGCTCAGTTCGACGCCCTCTGGCCCCCACTCGGCCACTGTTGCAACGAGAGTCTCATGTACGTTTCGCGAGCCGGTGATGACGGGATTCTTCGCGCTGAGGACTCCAGCAGCGACTGGCTTCGATGTGATGCTGCGAGCGCCACCGGGAACCCAATACCCGTCGCGTAGCCCTGTGACAATGAGAGTGAGTTTCTTGCCCTTGTCTTGCGGTCGAATCACAAAGGTGGGTTCATCGCTCACCCACTCTCCCGCGAGGGCCCACTCGTAAGTGAATTGATTGCGACTGCTCGTGGGCTTCCAGGTACCGGTCTTAGCGGTCACAGTCGAACCGACGCGCACGGCGCCCTTGATCGACGGTTTCGCTGACGTAAGAGTCTTGGCGATGCCCTCGGAGTAGTCCGCGTAGACGGCGACGACATGGTACGTCTTTGCCTTCAGGTAGACGCCGAAACCGACGTGTGTTGCACCGCGATCGCGGAAGTTGCGCCAGTAGTGGTCTTTGAGACAGAAGCTCGCGCCGATGCTCAAGAATTCGTACTGGCTGAGCCGCATTCGCTTGCCCTCGCACTGGGTAGCACCGAGCTCGACTTCGTCGCCCAGAGAATTCGGTGGGATGGCGACGTTTGGCGCAGCCACATCGTCACTCTTCGAGACTGCGAGCTTTTTCGCCCATGCCTGCGCCCTGGCACTGAGAGAAGAGTTCAGCTTGAGCTTTGGTTCGTGACCGCTCTTTCGTTCTTCGTTGACGATCTTGAGCAGTTCCGCGCGAGTGTAGGGGCCAACCGCTGCGGACGCTGTCGTCACCGAGAGTCCGGTGACGAGGATGGCGAGAACGATAGCGGCTGCGAGGGATCGGCGGGCGCGGGCAGCGAAAGACATAACGTCCTGACGTGAGTTCGGAAAGCGTGAGGTCAGCTAAGGGGGTTCGTCGAGACATCCACGAAGTTAAATCAGTTTGCGTGGGATGCGACGCGCTGCCCGACGACCGCGCTGATGCCGTCGGCGCGCATGCTCACGCCGTAGAGCGCGTCGGCGATCTCCATCGTGCGCTTCTGGTGCGTGATGACGATGAGCTGGCTGGTCTGGCGCAGGTCTTCGAAGATCTGCAGCAGACGGCCGAGGTTGGCGTCGTCGAGGGCGGCCTCGACCTCGTCCATGATGTAGAACGGGCTGGGGCGCGCCTTGAAGATCGCGATGAGCAGGGCGACGGCCGCGAGGCTG
>Ga0247805_1001195_pt1 | contig 12574 bp, 12 predicted proteins | sample UWRJL044104R1_FD_180930 | JGI IMG/M metagenome (GOLD analysis project Ga0247805, IMG submission 180930) | Plant litter microbial communities from Arlington Agricultural Research Station in Wisconsin, United States - UWRJ-L044-104R-1 | ecosystem: Environmental > Terrestrial > Plant litter >...
ATCCATTAATCTGAATAATTTACTGAATCCGTCATTAGTGCAGCGACTGGCTATGCTGATTCAGAAAAGTTCAGGAGCTGCAGTTAAAGTTAATGGTGCTAATGCAGCTGCTGCTCCGCCTCAGCTTGGACAGATTAACTTAACTATGGCCAAATTTTACCGTGTTAATGGTAGCAGTACACAGCATAAAGGCGTAATGCCTGATATCGTTCTGCCTTCATTCTATCCATTAGATAAAATCGGGGAAGATACCGAGCCATCGGCTCTGGCATGGGACGAGATTCGTCAATCTAATTTTATTCCTGTTGCAGATCTAAGCGGTCTTAAGCCCGAACTGATCAAAAGGCATGATGCAAGGATGGAGAAATCTCTTGATTATAAAGCGTTGATGGATGATATTGAAAGCATGAAGAAGCGTGAGCAGGAAACGTCAGTAACTTTAAATGAAACCAAACTTAAAGCGGAAAGAGATAGTCTGGAAGCTAAGAACCTGGATAAAATAAATAAGCTTCGTGCTTCACGCGGCTTGCCTGCGGTGAAAAAAGGAGATAAGATTAAAAAGGATGAGAATTTTGATTTCATACAAGACGAAAGTCTGCATGTACTTGCAGATCTGATGGGACTGGAACCTAAGCCCAGCTCTAAAGTTAATCCTTAATACAACACAGCCTTTTAATAAAAACGCCCCCAGAAGCAGCTAGCTATTGGGGGCGTTTTTTGTTGGCAAGAAATATTAAGGATCTTTCCTCTGCATCTGCATAGCCATCATTTCTTTCATTGTTTTGTTCATTCCTTCTGTAGACCCATCCAGGAATATCACGTTCCCCTCACTGTTCTCTGCGAACTGTTTAATGGATTCGGTCCACATTGTAAATAGGATCACTGAGATGTCCAGATTAGCTTGTTCCATCTCCTGTGCGGCCTTGGTCATACCATGGGCGACTTCTGCACGGAATAAAGCAATACCTTGACCACGGAGTTGTGCAGCTTCTCTTTCTGCAGCAGCAGCAATCTTAATTGCATTACCATCTGCTTCTGCACCTTTTGTTTTTGTGATTAAGAGTGCCTGACCTTCATTTTCTGCGGCGGCCTTCAGGTTATGAGAAGCAACGACCCGACTCATTGAACGCATAATTTCATCGTCGAAGGTTATATCATTCAACTGCAGATCCTGCAGATGATACCCCCAGGATTCCAAAACCTTATCAATCTGCTCCTTCACATGCTCCACAATTTCATTTCTTTGTGCCAATACATTTGCCTGTTTTTGTGTGGCAACATACGCACGAATAGAACCTTCAATAGTACGAATTAGTGCCTGCATCAGATTGCTTGCATCTACGAACTTAAAAGCAACGTTTTTGATAGTTTCTTCTCCCTGATCCAGAACGGAGTAAAGTAGCATCGCTTTAAAATATACATTGGCCTGATCCTGAGTTACAGCCTGAAATGATAACTCTACAGAGCGGTTCTGAATAGATATCCTGGAATGTATGACTTCGATTAAGGGTATTTTAAAGCTCAGTCCCGGTCTGAGCTGCCGGCGATATTTGCCGAATACGGTGACAACTCCGATAGTGCCTTGTTTAACGGTGACAAAGGAGCTGAAGAGGATGATAACTACAAAAAAAACCAGGAAGTAGAGTACGTAAGCCATAATGATATTGAATTAGTGTAAATGTTATAATATAAGAAAATATCCCCGGATAGCCACCGTTTATTATTCCCATCACTGGGATGAAGGAGCGATTCGCTGACCTTTGAAGCTAAGCCCATGCCCTGGAAAGTCCTGACCAGTTAAAGTGGCGATTTTCCAGAACGCGGTATGTAGCGGATCAACAGTCAAACCATTCAGCTTGTCTTGTTTAACGGAAACTACGTCTGCGTAAAGAAAATCACCATTGGCTTTGATTCTAATATCCATTAGTGGTGCGAAGCCATTAGGGCCTTTAAGGCTAAACTGTCCATAGGTGCAGAAATTACCCAGACTATAGGCTATAAATTTATTTTTATAGACTTCTACAGCCCTTGTGACATGCGGGCCATGCCCCAATACAAGATCGGCTCCGGCATCAATTACGGCATGGGCGAATGCGTAAACGTTTCCGCGATTTTCCTTATAAAAGATTTCATCTGTTCGGGGTACGTGTTCGAACTTTGCGCCCTCAGCACCACCATGAAATGACACTATTACAATATTGACCTGTTTTTTTAGAAATGAGACCAGTGCCTTAGCGCTGTCTGTCTGATTAATCGAAACTGTATTCTCGTTGGGAGCAAAGGCACAGAATCCATATTTTACACTGTCTTTTTCAAAGATACTGTAAGGATGGGATGTTAGGCCGGCATAATTAATTTCCAATGAATCCAGTAAGGCCATGCTTCTCTTACGACCCTTATTGCCGAAATCTCCGACATGATTATTTGCGAGGCTTAATAAGTTAAAACCCGCTTCTTTATAAATGCTGGCATATGCTTCAGGCATTTTGAAGGCAAAGCAGCTATTGCCTAATGTGTCTTTACATTTGGTGGATTTGCCAGAGTCAAGAAAGCTTCCTTCAAGATTTCCGAATACTATATCTCCGTTAAGATAAGAAGCTACGTTTTTAAAGCTGTCCCTGCCCTGACGTGGGGGTAGACCTGAAGGAGAAGGGTAAGCTGATCCAAGCATAATATCTCCCACTGCTATTACTTTAAGTGTGTCTTTTCCAGGTGTAGCTACAGTGTCCTGAACTGACGCCGCGTTAACGGTTTCATTAATTGTCCCTGCAGCACGTGAGCAGCTGAGCAGGATAGGTATAGCAAGGCCTACAGTTAGTGCGATTAGAAGCTTTGCGTAAAGTTTTACTGGATGAATCATTTTTGCCATCATTTGATATCTGGGATAAAAAAAAAGTCCTTCTAATTTTAATCAGAAGGACTTTTAAATATTTTTTTAGTTTTTATTCTTCAATCAGATCTTTTTTGCCTGATTCCAGGATTCTTCCGCCTTTATAAAAGAACCTTGAATAATAGGGTTCGTTCAAATTGCTGATTACGACTCCTCTGGATGAAGAGGCGTGGGCAAAGCGATTATCGCCTAAATAAATACCAATATGTGTAATGCTTTTACTTTTGATTTTGAAGAATACCAAATCTCCTTCTTTCAGTTCATCTTTTGGCAGGGGGTCTACCATACTGAATATATCTCTTGAGTTTCTGAGTAAAGTTGTATTGAAAACTTTATCGTAAATGGCTTTTGTGAAAGCTGAACAGTCAATCCCCTTTTGTGTGTTACCGCCAAAACGATAAGGAGTTCCGATCCATTCGTAGATAAACTTGTAGAGTTTTACGTTAGATGTTGCGTCGACTGCAACACCCATAACCTGCGAAAAATATTGTGAGGCTAAGTTGTCAGGATCTGCTAATTTATTGGTTTCTTTAGTTTTGGTCTGTGCATTTAATGCTGTTAAACTGCATAAGGTGACCAGGCTAGAAAACAAAAATTTTTTTATCATGTTACACTGTTAAGTTTGGGTAAACGGTACTTGCACTTAAACGTACACCACGGGGGCTTATTGTCAGGTTGTCAAAACTATGTAATTTAGTTATGTTATCCAAATGTTATCTATGCATTCACGGCAATTTAACACTTTTACATTGATTTGATATCATGCATTTTACAGTATTTCTTCGATATATTACAATAATAAAGTAGATTTGCTCTCATAAATAAAAATCAATAGCCAAAAATGAGTGCAGTAGAAATTAATAAAGATACCTATCTGAAGTGGTTTGAGTCGATGTTGCTGATGCGTAAATTCGAAGAGAAAACTGGTCAACTTTACGGACAGCAAAAGATCCGTGGTTTTTGTCACCTGTACATTGGACAGGAGGCTGTCGTAGCAGGAGCTATATCTGCGCTGCAGCCTGAAGACTCCATGATCACAGCTTACCGTGATCACGCTCATGCTTTGGCTAAGGGTGTTAGTGCAAATAGCATCATGGCCGAAATGTACGGAAAAGCAACTGGCTGTTCCAAAGGTAAAGGCGGTTCGATGCACATGTTCAGTAAAGAACACAACTTCTATGGCGGTCACGGTATCGTGGGTGGCCAGATCCCTCTGGGTGCTGGTATCGCTTTCGCTGAAAAATATAAAGGAACAAAAAATGTAAACGTTTGCTATATGGGCGACGGTGCAGTTCGTCAGGGCGCACTGAATGAAGCCTTTAATATGGCTATGTTATGGAAACTTCCTGTAATCTTTGTTTGTGAGAATAATGGTTACGCTATGGGAACTTCCGTAGAACGTACTACTAATATGCTGGATATCTATAAACTGGGTTTAGGTTTTGATATGCCATGCGCACCAGTTGATGGTATGGATCCAGTTGCAGTACACAATGCGATGGATGAAGCTGCTCAGCGTGCAAGAAACGGTGAAGGTCCGACTTTCTTAGAAATGAGAACTTACCGTTACCGCGGACATTCAATGTCTGACCCTGCAAAATACCGTACAAAAGACGAACTGGAAGAATATAAAGCTAAAGATCCGATTGAATCTGTAAGAGAGGTAATCTTAAAAGAAAAATATGCTGATGAGGCATGGATTGAAGAGATCGAAGCTAAAGTAAAACAGATCGTTGATGAATCGGTGAAATTTGCTGAAGAATCACCTTGGCCGGAAGCATCAGAATTATATACTGATGTTTATGTGCAGCAGGACTATCCATACGTCCTGGATTAATTTTTGAACATATTTCAATTTGATATTATAGAATGGCTGAAGTAGTTAAGATGCCCAAGATGAGCGACACCATGACCGAAGGGGTAATGGCGAAGTGGCATAAAAAAGTTGGCGATAAAGTAAAAAGCGGTGATGTACTGGCTGAAGTGGAAACTGATAAAGCAACCATGGATCTGGAATCATACTGGGACGGAACTATGCTGTATATCGGCGTAGAAGAAGGAAAAGCGGTACCAGTAGATGCAGTTATCGCTGTAATTGGTAAAGAAGGAGAAGACTATAAAGCTGCTCTTGATGCGGAAGGTACTGCTGCCCCGGCTGCAGCTGCAGAAGCACCTGCCAAAGAAAATGAAGAAGAAGCTAAAGAGGCACCAGCGGCAAAGGGCGCAGCATTAACGGATGCAGATCTGGAAAAAATGGGTGTTACAGTAGTACGCATGCCTTTACTAAGCGACACCATGACTGAAGGCGTAATTGCTGAATGGCATAAAAAAGTTGGAGACCAAGTTAAAGACGACGATATTCTGGCTGATGTAGAAACCGATAAGGCAACTATGGAAGTTATGGGTTATGCTTCAGGAACTTTACTACACATTGGTGTAGAAAAAGGTGCTGCGGCTAAAGTCAATGGTATTATTGCAATTGTTGGCCCGGAAGGAACTGACATTAGCGGTATCCTAAGCCAGGGCGATGCGCCAGCTAAACCGGCTGCAGATGCTGCAACTGCGGCTCCTGTCAAAGAAGCTGCTGTTGCAGAAGAACCAGCAGAAGCTGCACATACATCAACTGACGGAAGCCGTTTAAAAGCGTCTCCTTTAGCCAAACGTATAGCAAAAGAAAAAGGAATTGATTTATCTCAGGTAGCAGGTAGTGCTGATGGCGGTAGAATCATTAAAAAAGATATAGAGAACTTTAAACAAGCTGCTGCGCCTGCGAAAGCAGAAGCAAGTGCTGCAACTGAAAAAGCTACACCGTCTATCCCTGCATTTATTGGTGAAGAGAAATATACAGAGAAACCAGTTACACAAATGCGTAAGGTTATTGCCAAACGTCTTTCTGAAAGCTTGTTCACCGCTCCTCACTTTTATCTGACTATGAGTATTGACATGGACGGAGCAATCGCTGCCCGTGCAAAAATCAATGAATTCTCACCAGTTAAAATCTCATTCAATGATATGGTACTGAAGGCAGTTGCTGTAGCATTGAAACAACACCCTAATGTGAATTCTTCATGGTTAGGTGATAAAATCCGTTATAATGAGCATGTGAACATCGGTGTAGCAGTAGCTGTGGAAGATGGTTTACTGGTACCTGTAGTTAGGTTCGCAGATGGAAAATCTCTTTCTCATATTTCTGCAGAAGTTAAAGATTTTGCGCAACGTGCAAAAGCTAAAAAGCTTCAGCCTGCAGATTGGGAAGGGTCGACATTTACGATTTCTAACCTGGGTATGTTCGGAATAGATGAATTTACTGCAATTATCAATCCACCTGATGCTTGTATTCTGGCTATCGGAGGAATCTCACAAGTGCCGGTAGTTAAAAATGGCGCTGTGGTTCCTGGAAATGTCATGAAAGTTACCTTAAGCTGCGATCACCGTGTAGTAGACGGCGCAACAGGTTCTGCATTCCTGCAAACACTGAAATCATTACTGGAAGAACCAGTTAGATTATTAGTTTAATCGAGATCAAATAATTAAAAAGCTGCTTCGGCAGCTTTTTTTATGCCTTTTACTTTTTGTACTTTTGCCCGCATGTCAAATATCAAACCATCCTTAGCCAAGGGTACCCGTGATTTCTCACCTCAGGAAATGGTGAAGCGTAATTTCATTTTTGATACCATTAAAAAAGTATTTAAAAAATACGGGTATGCTGAAATTCAGACTCCATCGATGGAAAACCTGTCTACCCTGACTGGGAAGTATGGTGATGAAGGTGATAAACTTATCTTTAAAATCCTGAATTCAGGCGATTATTTAGCTAAAGCTAATCAGATAAATTTGGCCGAAAAGAATTCTTCAGCATTAATCTCTTCAATCAGTGAAAAAGCGTTGCGGTATGATCTGACTGTTCCTTTTGCAAGGTATGTAGTCATGCATCAGAACGACATCGCTTTGCCCTTTAAACGTTTCCAGGTTCAGCCGGTTTGGCGTGCAGACAGACCTCAAAAAGGGCGTTACAGAGAATTTTATCAATGCGATGTAGATGTAGTCGGATCGCCGAGTTTGTTGAATGAGGCCGAATTCGTACTTATCTATCAGGAAGCACTGACTAATCTGGGGATGAAGGATTTCACTATTAAAATTAATAACAGGAAAATCCTGAGCGGTATCGCCGAAATAATTGGTAAACCGGAATTGATTATTGATATGACAGTAGCGATTGACAAACTGGACAAAATTGGTTTGGATGGTGTGATCAAAGAGTTACTGGACCGCGGATTTACAGATGCAGATATAGATAAACTGAAGCCAGTTATTTTGTTGGAAGGTAATAATGAGACTAAACTGGCTCAGTTAAAAGAAGTGCTGGCTAATTCGGAAACAGGACTTAAAGGGATTGAAGAACTGGAGCAGGTTTATAGCTACGTCCAGAATCTCCTTTCAGGAAGTCAGTTTAAATTTCCCGACCTGGAGCTGGATATTACTTTAGCGAGGGGCCTTAATTATTATACAGGCTGTATTTTCGAAGTTAAAACTAATGAAGCTGCAATGGGGAGTATCGGTGGTGGTGGAAGATATGATGACCTGACAGGGATGTTCGGATTGAAAGGTTTGACCGGCGTTGGGATATCTTTCGGAGCTGACCGAATCTATGACGTGATGGACGAACTTGAACTGTTCCCTGAATCTGCGACTGCCGGTACAACCGTATTAATCAGTAATTTCGATGCGCAGGCCGAACTTTATGCGCTGCCTGTATTACAGCAGTTCCGTGAGGCTGGGATTGCAGCTGAACTTTACCCGGCATCAGCAAAACTTAAAAAGCAAATGAGTTATGCAGATGCTAAATCTATCCCTTATGTCATTTTGATTGGAAGTGACGAAATGGAAAGCGGAAAACTGACACTTAAAAATATGCAAAGTGGTTCCCAACAACAATTAAATGCTGAGGAAATCACTTCAATCCTAATAAAGGAGATCAACGGCGCAGATTAATGCGATGTTAATTCTTTAAGAAAAAGCAGAAAATGTTCCCAGGAACGTTTATCTGCTTTTTCATTATACGCAGCGCCTTTCGAATTATCGTTGCCGGCGGCAGGTTCTGTAAAAGCATGCACTGCATTAGCATAGGCAATTAACTGCCAGTCTGCTTTGGCCTTGCGCATTTCATCTTCAAAAGCGAGTACCTGAGCTGGAGGTACGGAAGGATCATCAGCACCATGTAAAACGAGAACAGCCGGTTTTATTGCAGAGTCACTAGCGCGCTCAGGATCTTTTCCTAGTCCGCCGTGGAAGGAAACAACGCCTTTTACCGGGAAGTTGGCTCTAGCCGCTTCAATTGCGCCTGTCCCGCCGAAACAATAACCGATTACAACAATCTCATTTGGATTTGCACCAGATTTAATCAGCTGTTGTAGCGCAAGCCTGATCCTCTCCTGATAGATTTTATAATTTTTCTTATAAAACCCCGATTGCTCTGCCGCAGATTTATTGTCTGTAGGATAATGTCCCTCACCATAGATATCGGCAATGAAGGCATAATAACCGGTTTTTGAAAGTTCTTCAGCTACCTTTTTGGCGTGATCATCAATACCTTTCCAGGCAGGCAGGATAAGTATGCCTGTTTTGCCGGTTCCGGGTGTCGCAGGTATGATCGACAGGCCGCTAAGTTTTTGATCTTTATCCTGATAGCTCACAGGTTTGAGTTGTGCGAAGGATGTCGAAACGATCAGACTAAGTACAATGGTGAGTTTCGTGTTCATATCGATAAGTTTATGGTTCAGCAATTTAAACAAACTCCTTACAATATTGTTAAAATCTCAAAGGACAATCTTATGAGAACTATATGGAAAGGATCGATTGGATTTGGGCTGGTTAATATACCAGTTAAATTATACGCAGCTGTGCAGACCAGCCGTTTAGATCTGGATATGCTTGACGGTAAAGATCATTCCAGAATCAAGTATCAGCGGATTAATGAACACACCGGAAAAGAAGTACCATATAACAGAATTGTGAAAGGTTATATGCTCGACGAACAGTACGTAATACTAGATGAGCATGATTTTGAGGATGCAAGTCCGGAAAAGAATAAAATGATCAATCTGGAGAATTTTGTTGGTATAGATGAAATTAATCCAATTTATTATGAGACTTCTTATTATGCACTGCCTGAGAAACAAGGTAAGAAAGCATATTCCTTGTTGCTTAAAGCCCTGACGGGGGCAAAAAAGGCCGGTGTGGCCCGATTCGTATTACGCAGCACGGAAAACCTGTGTGTAATTCACCCGTTAGACGATGTATTGGTTATTACCAAGATCAGATTTGATGAAGAAATCCGGCCGACGGCAGAATTGGATATCCCGAAGCCCGATACTATCACTAAGAAAGAGCTCGATGTGGGCCTGGCGCTTATCAAGCAATATACGTCCCCATTTAATATTGAAGGGTTTAAAGACGAGTATAATGGAGAACTGCTCAAAATTATTAAAGCAAAAGCCAAAGGGAAACGTGTGAAAATCAAAAAATTGAAAGTTACCGAAGAAAAGAGTGATGACCTTTATAGTCAGTTGATGCAGAGTTTGGGAAAAAAAGGAGCGTGATTACCTGTCTTTATCCAGAATAGCTTCAATCTTGTCTAATAAACTATCGATGTCGAAAGGCTTGGCAAGAAAATCATCAGGTTTTTCAGGGCCATGTTCTATATTTTCAACAGTATAACGCGCGGAAATCATCAGCACAGGAATTCTGCTGGTGTGCTCCTGGGAGCGGATCAGCGTAAGCAAGTCTCTGCCATCTACATCCGGTAGCATGATATCAAGAATGATAAGATGCGGCTTATGCAAATTTATATGCTGTAAAATATCTGCGCCTTTATTTAAACCGGTCACCTGATATGCCTCACTTTGCAGTATAAGTGTGATTACATCTAGAATCGCACGATTATCTTCAACAACAAGTATGTTTTTATTGACTAACGGGCCCATGATGCTATCTGTATTACACAAATATATCAAAAACAGATCATGTTTATGTAAATTCAGATTTGTATAAACAAAAAATGAACGTAAGCGTCAAATTACCTCTCTTAATTCAATTTTGGCTGATATGTATCAGTTTTAACCACCGCTTTTAGTTCCTGGAGTATCGTATACAGACCGAAGTTGGTGCGATTTACATAAATAAAGTGTTTTACTCCCCTGGCTTGCTTAAATTCGGGCATTTTTGCAATTTTTTCACCGTAAAGGTAGAGCTTCTCAAAAAACTCAGGTTGGCTGAAATCGAAAGTTTTGCTGGTATATGGCTTGGCAAAAAGCTGGATCATTTCCAGGTAGGCTTGATAATAAAAGTCAATCTGGCTGGGAGAATCACCCGGAAGAATCATTTCTAATTTACGGAAAGCCTGTATCGTTTTTTCGCGGTCATTAATTACATCTGTAGAAATTAAGGAGAAGAACGGCTGATAAAAATCTTCTGGCATCTCTTTAATACAACCGAAGTCGATGACGCCAAGTTTCTCATCTGGTGTGATCAGGAAGTTTCCCGGATGCGGATCCGCATGTACGGCTCTGAGCTCATGCTGCTGAAAATTATAAAAGTCCCATAGTGCCTGGCCGATTTTATTACGCAGCTGTTGGGAGGGGTTCGTTGCCAGGAATTCCCGGAGATGTTTGCCTTCAATCCAGTCCATGGTAATAATTCTCTTACCTGACAATTCGGGGTAGTAACTTGGAAAAACTACATTATCAAGCACTACGCAAGCATTGGTAATCTCTATGGACCTTCTTACCTCGAGTTCATAGTCTGTTTCTTCCAATAGACGTTCTTCGACCTCAGCGATATAGATATTAAGTTCTTTTTCACTCATCCCGAGCAGACGGAACGCAAAAGGTTTGACCAGTTTGAGATCTGAAGAGATGCTGTCTCCAACACCAGGATACTGAATTTTAATCGCGAGTTTCTTTCCATTCAGTTCTGCCTCATGTACCTGTCCAATAGATGCGGCGTGGGTCGAACTGAGTTTAAATTTATCGTAAATCGCTTCCGGATTTTTACCGAAATTCTTTTTGAAAGTGCGTACGATCAGCGGCCCCGAAAGAGGTGGCGCATTATATTGAGACTGTGTGAATTTATCTATATAAGATTTCGGCAGGATATTTTTATCCATGCTCAGCATTTGTGCTATTTTTAAGGCGCTGCCTTTCAGTTCGCTCAGCGACTTGTAAATGTCCGTTGCGTTGTCCTCATTCAACTGTGCTCTGTCCAGATCCGGATTGAATAGTTTCTTAGAATAATGTTTGATATAATTTCCCCCTATCTGGAAGCCTGTCTTAACAAATTTTGCAGACCTTTCAACTTTGGTAACCGGGATACTTTCTTGCTCGTTCATGCAGGCTTATTTCAGATAGTAAAAGATTTTTTATTTCTGGAGAGGAATTTTCCATATTCCAGTAAATTATCCAGCGGAGAACGCTGTAAAAGATCAAAAGTTACGTTGATACCCTTTTCAATAGCTTCATCTGTTTTCTCAAAGTCTGTGCTGTCGTCGTTAACCCAGAAATTCAGAATAAAGCCGAACTGTATCCATAAAGCATCCTTATATCTTTTTGTGAGAAATTTGCGATCTGCTATTTCGCCATTTTCCAGACCTTCGGCAATCAGCTCATCGGCAAAGTTTTCAAAGATTGGTCTCACACCGGAGAGCACTTCCGGAGCACTGAGTCTTTTAGGTGATCTACCTAGCGAATAGATGATAAAACTTCTGTCTTTTTTTAACAATTCAGTATAGCTGTAGAAAAAAGATAACATTTTGTCCCTGGAAGAATATTCCGTCCATACTTCCTGGCCACGGATAGCAGATAAAGTCTCTACTGTTAATTCAACCCAGATTATTTTTTCAATACTGTCAAAAGACGCGAAGAAACTGTAGAAGTCTGCTTCGGATATTTTCAGCTTCTTAACAAAACTGTAGACAGATTTCGGTTGCCCATCATGTGTCAGCACATAATCGATGTAACCGTTTCTAATTTGTTGCGCAGTTGCCATAATTGTTTTATTAATGAACGAAATAAAGGCAGGATTAGTTTTGAATCCGCATTTAATTACCTGTGTTTCACCTGCAATTTCCTGAGATTTCGATAAAAAGTAGTCATATGAGCGCAATGTTACGTTCATGAGTTTTTATTTACCCCGTTTTACGTATTTTTGTTCAGCTTGAAAGCACATCGTCAACATATCAGTCAGCTACTGGCATTTCTTTTACTCTGCGTGTTTGCTATAGCGTTAACACCATGGAGTTCTCTGCACCATCATCAGGAGCAGCAGGAAAGTTGTGCGAAGCTGGGCGACTTTTGTCAGCACAAAGTGCATATCAGTAAACAGCAGCATAATTGTCTGGTCTGCTCTGCCCATTTTGAAAAAGATTACAGTAAAACAAGTCAAACACCTGCTATCAGTATCGGCAGTAGTTATCTCCGCTATGCAGACCTTATCGCGCATGCCGGTTATACGGCCTTAATCAGTCAGTCACTTCGTGGCCCCCCTTTGTACAGCTAATTTGCTGGCGGATTTTCCGCTGTAATTCCGGGCGAAATGCGCGGACGAAGAATTGTACAATTGATCAGGCATAATCTGTTTGCTTCGGCGGAGCAGAGGAGCCAATTTAAGAAACTTTTATGAAGAAGATAT
>Ga0247805_1001197_pt1 | contig 12566 bp, 4 predicted proteins | sample UWRJL044104R1_FD_180930 | JGI IMG/M metagenome (GOLD analysis project Ga0247805, IMG submission 180930) | Plant litter microbial communities from Arlington Agricultural Research Station in Wisconsin, United States - UWRJ-L044-104R-1 | ecosystem: Environmental > Terrestrial > Plant litter >...
AGAAAATGCAGTCTTGCACGGTATGGTTCCAAAAGAAGGAAACGGCCACATCAATGTGACTTTCGATGTTGAAAACGGGCAATTAATCTGCACGGTTACCGACGATGGCATCGGATTGTCGGAATCGAAGCACCTGAAAGAAAATTCGGTTACTGCACACAAATCGATGGCGCTAGAAATCACTAAAAAACGCCTCGAGATCATGGAATCGACCACATCCAAATCGGCACAAATTGAAATCATCGAATTAGAAAACAACCATAAAAAAAGCGGCACACGCGTAATTTTGCGACTGCCGGTTCAATACATCCAATAAAATATGATCACAGCATTATTAGTTGACGACGACCAACATTTGCGCACCGGGCTGAAAGCGCTTTTAGACCGATATACAAATGATATTGCCATTATTGGCGAAGCCGAAAGCGTAAAAACCGGAATCGAAGCGATCGAAAAACTGCATCCGCAGGTGATTTTTCTCGACATCCATCTGGCAGACGGAACCGGGTTTGACATTCTGGAAAGCATCAAAAAATCGCAGGGAAAAATCAACGCCCACATCGTTTTCATTACGGCACATGAACAATATGCGGTGAAGGCTTTTAAATTTAGTGCGCTCGATTTCCTTTTAAAACCGGTAGATTTTGAGGAATTGCAGCATACGATCGCCAAGATAAAAGAGGCCGTGGGAAAGAACAATTCATTTGACCACATCGATTTGTTGCTCGAAAACATCCGGAAGAAAGTTGACAATTACAAAAGAATCGCACTGTCAACAAGCGACGGCATTCATTTGTTTGATGTTTCAGACATTATCCGTTGTGAGGCAAAAGTAAATTACACGCAGTTTTTTATCAAAAACCACAAGCCGGTTTTGATTTCGAGGACGCTCAAAGAATATGAGGAATTGCTGGCCGAACATGGATTTGAACGCATCCATCAGTCGCATCTGATCAATCTGTCTTATTTGAAATCATACATCAAAAACGATGGCGGCTATGTGGTAATGGCGGATAATACAAACATTCCGATCGCCCAAAGTAAAAAAGAAAAACTGCAGGAATTAATTAAAGCACTTTAAAAATACAGACATCATTCTACTATATCAACCAGACGAAATCAAATCAATCATGACAAAAAAAATACTATTCTTCTTACTGCTGTTTGCCGGGATGGCGAATGCGCAAATTGTCAATATTCCGGATGAATATTTTAAAGCAAGGCTGCTTGAAGCCAGTACATCCAATCCTATCGCTCAGGATGCAGCCGGGATGCCGATGAAAATTGATGCCAATAATGATGGTGAAATTCAGGTCAGCGAAGCTTTGGCGGTTCGCAAATTAAGGATTTGGAATGCTTTCATTTTTGATTTATCGGGCATTTCGAGTTTTACAAATCTTACCCATTTGGAATGCAACAACAACCCGCTTACGACGCTCGATGTGCGCGCTTTGACAAGCCTGACGCATCTGATATGTTCGGGAAACCGACTGACAAGTCTAAATGTGACCGGATTAACGAATCTCGAACAACTGTTTTGCGACGCCAATCGATTGACAAACATTGACTTTACCGGATTAACCAATCTCACTTTTTTATATTGCAGTGACAATCCACTAGGCAATCTCAACATTACGAACTTGATAAATCTTAAACAATTGTTTTGCGACAATGACAATCTGACGAGCCTAAATGTGAGCGGATTGACAAGCATCACCGTTTTAAGCTGCAACGACAACAAACTGCCCAACCTTAATTTAAACGGATTGACAAATCTCGACCTGTTATTTTGCAGCCGCAATTTGCTTACAAGCCTAAACGTAAGCAATTTGCCAAACCTTAAAACCTTAAATTGTTATTACAACCAAATTACGGCTTTAGATTTGAGCAATAATGGGCCGCTTACTTCTTTGAGCTGTGGTGAAAACAGCATTCCCGTGCTCAATATCAATCATTTAACGAACCTTACGAGTTTGGAATGTTCTTATCTGCCAAATAATGCAATTGTGAATGGTGCCAATTTAAATACACTGACCACTTTTCAGTACACAGGTCAAAATTCAACCATCACTTTCAACGGATTTCCTGCCATCCAGAATATGAACGTGAGTCTGCTTCAGCCAAATGCAACCCTAAATATCACAGGCTTCGGAAGCCAGTCTGCTATAAACGTATTTGAAAGTGCGTTGAATAGCCTGACTGTTAACGGTTCCGGAGCGACAAATATCCGATCTTTAAATTGTTCGAATATCCAACTGACCAGTTTAAGCCTTAACGGGTTGAACAACCTTAAAGAATTACTGTGTAGCAACAATAAACTTACCACTCTAAACCTATCTAATTTACCAAGCCTTACAAAGCTGGAAATTGGCCACAACAACATTGAAAATCTCGATATTTCGAGCCTTCCCAATTTAAAATTTCTGGGGTGCGCCAACAATAAACTGAGTAATTTAAACCTTAGCAATGTTCCAAATCTTGAATATCTGAATTGCGCGAACAGTTTTGAAATACAGGATCCGGTAAAAAATCATTTAACTGATTTAGATTTATCGGGCGTGTCCAATCTTAAATATTTAAATTGTTCGAATAATGGATTTCTTGGAATGCTGGGTGCATCTGGAAACTTGATTTCATCTTTAAACGTCAATCATTTAAGCCATTTGGAAGAATTAAGATGTGCAGAAAACAAAATTCTGACTTTGGCTGTAAACGGTTTGACAAACCTGAAACAATTGGATTGTTCCAATAATTTACTGACCAGCCTGGATTTGATTGGACTGACAGATCTTACGTATTTGGCTTACCGCGGAAATCAACTGTCAAACTTGAACATGAACGGATTGATTCATATAACCGAATTGGATTGTTCATACAACAACATTTCGACACTGACTGTAGTGAATATGCCAAACCTCACCAAACTTACCTGTGGTGGAAATATCTTAACCACGCTGGATTTAAGCGGCTTAACTGGACTTACACATCTTTATTGCGATAGCAATCTATTGACAACACTTAACATAGGCCACATGACAAATCTGATCGCCTTGAGTTGCGGCAACAACCAATTGACCGATCTTAGCGTCAACAATTTAACAAATCTCGAGCTTTTATATTGCAGCTCAAACCTGTTGACCAGCCTGAATGTGAGTGCTTTGAACAAGCTGGCTAGTTTTTCCTGCGCGGCAAATCAACTGACCAGCCTTGACGTAAGCAATCTGGTAAATGTTTATGAGCTATCATGTGACATCAATCAGCTGACCAGCCTTGACGTAAGCAATTTGCAAAAACTGCTAATTTTTCATTGTTCGGACAACCTACTTACCAGCCTCGACCTCAGCAATTTGACAACAATTGGATATTTTAGTTGTAGTAAGAACCAACTCACAAATATAGACGTGAGCACTTTACCAAATCTTTACGAATTTTCCTGCGACCACAATCAAATCACGAATCTTGATGTAAGCGCATCGGGCCATCTGAGGTATTTAATGTGTAATGACAACCAACTGACGCAGCTGTTTATGAAAAACGGGTATACAGAAGAATATACAGACCTGTCTAACAATCCGAACCTTGGTTACATTTGCGCCGATGAAGCAGAAGTCGCAACTGTTCAAACCCAATTGAATACATTAGGAATGACTGCAACTGTATGCAATTCGTATTGTTCCATTAATCCGGGTGGACTACACAATACTGTTGTTGGAACTACGATATTTGACGGCAATAACAATGGCTGCAACAGCAACGATCCTTTGCATCCAAACATCAGGATTGACTTTAGCGACGGCACCACGACGGGTTCGGCATTTACAAATACTTTAGGAGAAAGTACTTTTTATGCCAGTGCCGGAAATTACACCATCGCTCCAAATATCGAAAATGCCGCAGCATTTAATATTTCCCCTGCAAGTGCAGCCATTAATTTTCCAAATGCCAATTACAACATCAACAACCAGAGTTTTTGTTTGTCTGCCAACGGCGTACATCCAGATGTAGAGATCGTAATCATCCCGATTGGGCCTGCAGTTCCTGGTAATGATGCCAAATACAAAATCGTCTACAAAAACAAAGGAAATCAGGTACTTTCGGGAAATGTGGCACTCGCTTTTGATGATTCAAGAATTGATGTGGTTTCTACCTTACCAGTTGCCGATAGCCAAACAGTAGATCATTTAGGATGGGCATACAATGGTTTGCTGCCCTTTGAAAGCCGCAGTATTGCAGTGGTGTTTAACGTCAATTCACCAACAGAATCACCGGCAGTCAACAATGATGACCTCTTAAGCTTTACAACATCGATCACGCCGGTTTTGGGTGATGATTTGCCATCGGACAATACATTTACGTTCAATCAGATTGTCGTTGGCCCTTTTGACCCAAACAACATTACATGCGTCGAAGGTGATAATGTTGCGCCAACAGAAATTGGAAATTACCTGCATTATGTCGTGAATTTTGAAAATACCGGAACGGCTCCAGCCGAAAATGTCGTCGTCCGTTTGGAGGTGAATCCGGCAGAATTTGATATCAGTTCACTGCAATTAATGGATACTTCGCATGATGCTTTTGCGACTGTCACAAACAATGTGGTAGAGTTTAAATTCAGGAACATCAACTTACAGCCGACTGCTGGCGATCCGCCGGTGAGCGGACACGGAAACATCCTTTTCAAGATGAAATCGAAATCAGAGCTAAATCCCGGCGATCTTGTAAAAAACAGGGCAGATATCTTTTTTGATTACAACTTTCCAATTGTAACCAACGATGCTGAAACAACTTTTTCAGTGCTGAGTACAGATATTTTCAATGCTGACGAAAGTGTTGTGGTGTTTCCAAATCCGGCAACCGATATCATCAACATCAACTGCAGCAATATTATTAAATCAATCGAATTGTATGATGTGCAAGGTCGTGTACTTGAGGTGCTTTCTGCAAATAAAGTATCGGCGCAAATGAATCTTTCAAACAAATCCAAAGGCATTTATTTTGTAAAAATCAGTACCGAAAAAGGCAAGAAAGTACAAAAAGTAATCAAAGAATAATGATCGGAACAATAAAGTGAATTTACACTTAAATCCATATTTGAATCAAACAACCAAATGAAATGAAAAGAATATTCATGCTTTTACTGCTTTTTGCCGGGATGGCGAATGCACAAATTGTCACCATTCCGGATGCGGCCTTTAAGGCAACATTAGTGGCGGCGAGTGCTACAGATGTAACAAAAAACATTGCTAAAAATTTTAGTGACCAATGGATGACCATCGATGCCAATGGCGATGGCGAAATCCAGGTTGGCGAGGCACAAGCAGTAAAATATTTGCTTATTTCTAATTTTGCAATTGCTAATGTAACAGGAATCAATAGTTTTAGCAATCTTCAAAACTTGAATTTTGGCTTCAGTCAAATGACTTCGTTAGATCTAAATGCGCTAACCGGTCTTAAAATATTGTCCTGCTCCAATACATTCAGGCTTACTTCTTTGAACATTAACAATTTGACCAACCTAACTGAGCTAAGTTGTTACACACTCGTCAATCTTCCATCATTAAATATAAGCAATCTGACCAATCTCACGAAACTAAACATTTCGTATTGTTTGATTAGCGCTTTAGATGTAAATGCAATGACACATTTAACAGAATTGGTTTGTATGGGAAACCAACTAACGAACCTCAACGGATTGCCACCTGGCATTGTCAAATTAAATTGCTCCAATAATTTGCTCACGAACCTGAATGTAAACGGACTCACAAATCTTACTGATTTGGATTGTTCGGGCAATAAACTCACTAATTTAAATGGCTTGCCGATCGGCCTTACAAAATTAATTTGTTCCGGTAATCTGCTCACGGGGATGAACTTAAACGGGCTCGCAAATCTTACTGAATTGGATTGCTCCAGCAATAAACTTACTAATTTAAATGGATTGCCAAATTTGACAAAACTATATTTCGGGAACAACCAGCTCACAAGTTTTGACGTGTCCGGACTTACAAATTTGGCAGATTTGGATTGCTCTGCCAATTTGTTAACAGATTTGAATGTCAATGCACTGGCAAACCTCACAAAGTTAAATTGTTCTAATAATAACCTTTCAAGTCTTAGTTTAAGCGGGCTCACCAATCTTAAAACTTTAAATTGCGGTTATAACAGCGATCTCTCTACTATTAGCCTGGTTAACTTGACAAACTTAGAAGATTTTAAAGTGTCGAGCAGGTTGGATAGCAATGGATCATCTTTAGGCCATCTCACGAATTTAGATCTAAGTGGTTTGCCAAATTTAAAAAAATTAGATTGTAGCAACGGTATCCTGACCGCTTTGAATTTGAATGGGCTAACCAGTTTAACCGAAGTGAATTGCTCTAGAAATCAAATCACAAGTTTGAATTTGACCAACTTACCAAACCTTGTAATATTATCCTGCGATGTAAATCCCATTGTTAATTTAAATGCATCCAATTTGACCAGTTTGCAAGAATTGGGTTGCGGCGGCGGTTATATCGTTGACGGTCAAATTATTGGCAATTTACAAACTCTAAATGTGAGCGGTTGCACCAATTTAAAAACCTTAAGTTGCGCCAATAATTTGTTAATGGGTTTAGACCTAAATGGTTTGGTCAATCTGGAGTTTTTGTACTGTGATGGCCTGGCTAATGATTTAGGCCAAATGACAACTTTGAACGTAAATGGACTAACCAGTTTAAAGAAATTGAGCTGCGGCAATCAAAAACTTACAAGTTTAAATGTAAGCAATTTGGTTAGTCTCACAGATTTATATTGCGCTTACAACCGTATCACCAATCTGGATCTGACAGGTTTGATCAATCTTAAAACATTGGATTATACGTACAATCAATTGTCTAATTTAAATTTAGTAAATCTGCCAAGCCTAACCGATTTAAATTGTTCAAACAATCACCTGGTGACTTTAAACGTGCTTGATTTAACCAGTCTTAAAACTTTAACCTGCACAAGCAATTTGCTTACCACTTTAAATTTAAGTGGGCTAACAAGTCTCGAAGCCTTAGATTTCTCGTATAACAATCTGACCCTCACAGATGTTAGCGGTTTATCAACCAACTTACTATCATTGGGGTGTAAATCCAATAATTTGACAAGTTTGGATGTAAGTGGCTTAAGCAATCTTGAAACTTTAAGTTGTTATGGAAATAATCTTTCAGGTTTGGATGTAAGCACCTTAACCCATTTAAAATTTCTGGATTTCGGTTCAAATCAAATTACAAGCATCAATTTGACCAATTTGACCAACCTTGAGTTTATAAATGGCAGCGACAATCTTCTGACTGCAATAGACATTACGGGTTTAAACAATCTTAAAGGCTTATACTGCGGCCAAAATCAAATTACAAACCTGGATTTAAGCAACCACGAAAATCTTGAGGGTTTGGATTACTCTCAAAATGCAATTCCGAATCTGGACATCAGCTTTTTAACCAAACTCAATTCTCTCGGATGCGCCGGAACACAGACCACCAATTTAAATATCAGCAACTTAACTGCTCTCAGATTTTTAGATTGCCAAAACAACCAACTTACGACATTGGATACCAGCAATGCGCCTTTTCTTGATGATTTAAGATGTAATAACAATCAGCTCGCCTCACTATTTATAAAAAATGGTAAGAGTGAGCAAAATTTAAATTTCACCAATAATCCAGGCTTAACCTACATTTGCGTCGATGAATCACAAATTCAATCTGTTCAAACACAGCTTAATGGTTTGGGCATGAATACAACGGTTTGCAATTCTTATTGCTCTTTGATACCCGGCGGAAACCACAATACAATCACCGGAATTGCGATTTTTGATGCGAACAATGACGGTTGTGATGCTACTGATGTGGTCAATCCGTTTGTGAAATTGAATATAAATGACGGAACGCTAAACGGCGCAACGGTAACAAACATCAACGGAACCTATAACTTTTATACGAATGCCGGAGATTACGTAATTTCTCCAAACACAGAAAATCCGACTTGGTTTTCTTTCTCGCCAACTTCAGCCGACTTTACATTTGCAAATGACAACAACAACATTTCAACCCAAAATTTTTGCATTGCAGCTCTTGGTTTGCACAAAGACATCGAAATTGTTTTTTCTCAAACAGAATCTGCACGCCCGGGTTTTGATGCCAAATACAAGGTTGTATTTAAAAACAAAGGAAATCAAATGCTGTCTGGTGTTGTATCGGTCGCGTTTGATGATTCAAGAACCGATTTGGTTTCATCAGCACCAATTGCAAATACTGTAAATCCGAATTCACTTTCGTGGAACTTTACAAACCTGATGCCTTTTGAAAACCGAAGCATCGATTTGACTCTGAATATCAACGGACCAATGGAAACTCCAGCGGTAAATAACGGCGATATTTTAAATTTTACAGCGTCAATTACACCGGTTGTCGGTGATGATTTTCCATTGGACAATACGTTCAACTACAACCAAACAGTCATCGGTTCTTTCGACCCGAATGATATCATTTGCCTGGAAGGCGAAAACGTTGCGCCTGTCGAAATTGGAAATTATCTTCATTATATGGTCAATTTTGAAAACACCGGAACGGCTGCTGCGGAAAACATCGTGGTAAGGTTAGAGATCAATCCAGAGGAATTCGACATCAATTCCCTACAGGTCATGAACGCTTCACATCCTGCTTTTGCAGAAGTTAGAAACAATACGGTCGAATTTAGATTTGCCAGTATCAATCTTGCGCCAACAGCTGGCGATCCACCAGTAAGCGGCCACGGAAACATCCTCTTCAAAATGAAAACGAAAGCGACACTTGAAACCGGCGATCTGGTAAAAAACAGGGCAAATATTTTCTTCGATTATAATTTTCCGATTGTAACGAATGATGCCGAAACGGTTTTTGAAGTGCTCAGCACAGATGTTTTCACGAATGATGAAAGCGTTGTCGTATTTCCAAACCCGGCGCAGGACAAAATCAACATCAACTGCAACAATACGATCAAATCTATTGAATTGTATGATGTTCAGGGGCGTATTCTTGAAGTATTTACAGCCGGTAAAATATCGGCACAAATCAATATTTCAGACAAATCAAAAGGGATTTATTTTGTAAAGATCATTACTGAAAAAGGCAAAAAAGTCCAAAAAATCATCAAAGAGTAAGTTAAGTTTATATTTGGGAAAAGGCCCTGCTCGTTTGAATGGGGCTTTTTTATGTGCTGAAATCATTATTGAATAATAAAAAAAGCTCCGGAAATTTCGGAGCTTTTTTATCTCAATACTAGTTTTTAATACTATTTGCTCAAATACATTTTCCGTCTCGAATACAACTCATAAAACTGGTCGTCTTTTAAATCGTCGATGAACAAAATGCTTTCTCCAGTGGATTTCATTTCGGGTCCGAGTGCTTTGTTTACATTCTGGAATTTGCTGAAAGAAAAAACCGGTTGCTTGATTGCAAAACCTTTAAGCTGCGGATTAAAAGTAAAATCGGTCACTTTGTTATGCCCGAGCATTACTTTTGTCGCATAATTTACATACGGTTCGCCATACGCTTTTGCAATAAACGGCACCGTTCTCGATGCTCTCGGATTCGCTTCAATGATATAAACCGTATCGTCTTTGATCGCAAACTGGATGTTGATTAAACCAACAGTTCTTAAAGCCAAAGCAATTTTATGCGTATGGTCTTTAATCTGCTGCATCACGAATTCACCCAGATTGAACGGCGGCAACGTCGCATTCGAATCGCCAGAATGGATTCCGCAAGGCTCAATATGTTCCATGATTCCAATGATGTACACATTTTCGCCGTCGCAGATCGCATCGGCTTCAGCCTCAATCGCGCCGTCAAGATAATGATCCAAAAGCAATTTATTTCCCGGAATATTTTTCAGAAGATCGATGACATGTTCTTCGAGTTCCTGTTTGTTGATGACGATTTTCATGCCTTGTCCGCCCAAAACATACGATGGACGAACGAGTAACGGAAAGTCCAAAACATCAGCCAAAGCCGAAGCTTCATCAGCAGTTTCAGCAATTCCGAATTGCGGAAATGGGATTTTCAATTCCGTTAAAAGTTCCGAAAATCTTCCTCGGTCTTCTGCCAAATCCAAAGCGTCAAAACTGGTTCCGAGGATTTTGATTCCGTATTTTGAAAGCTTTTCAGCCAATTTTAAAGCCGTTTGCCCACCGAGTTGCACAATGACACCTTCGGGTTTTTCATGTCGGATGATGTCGTAAATATGTTCCCAAAATACCGGTTCGAAGTACAATTTATCGGCAATATCAAAATCGGTGGAAACCGTTTCTGGATTACAATTGATCATGATCGTTTCGTATCCGCATTCTTTCGCAGCCAAAACGCCGTGAACACAAGAGTAATCGAACTCTATGCCCTGCCCGATCCTATTCGGTCCCGAACCCAAAACAACGACTTTCTTTTTATCAGAAACAACGCTTTCGTTGTGCACATAAGTCGTTCCGTTTGCAAGTTCAATTTCAGCTTCAAAAGTCGAATAATAATAAGGTGTTTTTGCTGTGAATTCGGCTGCGCATGTGTCAACCAATTTGTACACGCGTTTAACGTTTTGCTCTTCGCGAAGTTTGTAAACCTGACTTTCAAGACAATTCATCATGTGTGCGATTTGCCTGTCGGCGAAGCCTTTTTGCTTGGCTTCGAGTAACAATTCTTTTGGAAGCGTATCGATATTGTATTTTGAAATCTCTTTCTCTAACGAATATAACTCTTCGTATTGCTTTAAAAACCACATGTCGATTTTGGTGATTTCGTGGATGCGACTTAGCGGAATTCCCATTTGAATCGCATCGTAAATCACAAAAACCCTATCCCAACTTGCATAAGTCAGTTTTTCGATGATTTGCTCGTAGTTTTTGTAACCTTTTCCGTCTGCTCCGAGTCCGTTGCGTTTAATTTCGAGCGATTGCGTGGCTTTGTGTAAGGCTTCTTGGAACGATCTTCCGATGCCCATCACTTCGCCAACCGATTTCATTTGCAAACCTAAAGTTCTATCTGCGCCTTCGAATTTGTCGAAATTCCAGCGTGGGATTTTTACGATGACGTAATCCAGGGTTGGCTCAAATAAAGCCGAAGTTGATTTGGTGATTTGGTTTTGAAGTTCGTCCAAATGGTAACCCAAAGCCAGTTTCGATGCGATTTTAGCAATCGGATAACCCGTTGCTTTTGATGCCAATGCAGATGATCTCGACACCCGCGGATTGATCTCAATCGCAACAATATCTTCTTTTTCATCGGGTGAAACGGCGAATTGCACGTTGCAGCCTCCGGCAAAATTCCCGATGCTGCGCATCATTAGAATCGCCATATCGCGCATTTTCTGGAATGTGTGATCGGACAAGGTCATTGCCGGAGCGACGGTAATCGAATCGCCGGTGTGAATGCCCATTGGATCCATATTTTCGATGGAACAAATGATGACAACGTTGTCGTTTTTATCTCTTAGAAGTTCAAGTTCGTATTCTTTCCAGCCGATCAAAGCTTTGTCGATCAAAACTTCATGAATTGGCGACATTTCGAGTCCGTAAGTCAGTTTTTCGTCAAATTCTTCTTTCGTGTGAACGAAAGCTGCGCCGGTTCCACCGAGCGTAAATGACGGACGAATTACCAGTGGAAACCCAAATTCCTGCGCGATTTCCTTTCCTTTTAAAAAGGATGTTGCTGTTTTTGCAGGCGCAGCCGGAATTCCGATTCGTTCGAGCAATTGTTTGAACTGTTCGCGGTCTTCGGTAATGTTGATCGCATTGATATCGACTCCGATTAATCGGACGCCAAAATCTTCCCAGATGCCTTTTTCTTCGGCTTCGAGACAAAGATTCAGTGCCGTTTGTCCACCCATCGTTGGCAAAACGGCATCGATTTGCGGATGTTCTTTTAAAATTTTTACGATTGATTTCGTCGTCAGCGGCAGCAAATACACGTGATCGGCCATCGATGGATCGGTCATGATCGTTGCGGGATTCGAGTTGATCAGGATCACTTCGATGCCTTCTTCACGGATCGAGCGCGCCGATTGCGACCCGGCATAATCAAATTCGCAGGCTTGTCCGATGACGATTGGGCCGGATCCTATTATTAAAACGGATTTAATGGAATTGTCTTTTGGCATTTTGTAGTTAGTTGTATTAGTAGTCGTATGTTGTAATATTGACAGTCAGAACATTGTTATGAAACCGAATACCCTAGCCCCGATTGCAGCCGGTATCCTCGCAGCGCAGCGGAGAGATAAAGGCGAAAAGCGGGAAAAAGCTCCTAAAAAAATGAAGCCTTATGCCTTTTCACTTACGCCTTATTTCCAGACAAGGTATAAAAAAAGGCGGTACTAATAAAAGTAACGCCTCGTTTAATGCCTGATTCAAACATTATTTTTTATGTCTTGGTTCTGAAGATACAGTCAGTTTGTGACGGCCTTTTGCACGACGACGCGCCAAAACTTTTCTTCCATTTGCAGAAGCCATTCTGTCCATAAATCCGTGTTTATTTCTTCTTTTTCTTTTCGATGGTTGAAACGTTCTTTTGCTCATT
>Ga0247805_1001204_pt1 | contig 12505 bp, 12 predicted proteins | sample UWRJL044104R1_FD_180930 | JGI IMG/M metagenome (GOLD analysis project Ga0247805, IMG submission 180930) | Plant litter microbial communities from Arlington Agricultural Research Station in Wisconsin, United States - UWRJ-L044-104R-1 | ecosystem: Environmental > Terrestrial > Plant litter >...
CTTCAAGAAATCCTGCAGAAATAGTAAAAGGAAACGTACTCAGGAATATTTTAAAACTATTTTTAAAACCTATTTTAAAAGAATTGACTCTGGAATATGTTTTAGGGAAAAGAATGGAAGCTCCCAGAATAAATCCGGCAACGGCTTCAATCACAATAGCAAAAATTTCCATTGAACCATGAATCCATATACCGCGGACACTTTTCCAGAAAACGCCCTGTTCGTAAAAAAAGTACTGAAAAGAGCCTAGCATAATACAGTTTTGGAGGAAAACATAAAAGGTACCGATACCTCCAAAGAGCCCCCAGATATAGCATCTTGCACCAACGTAGAGATTATTCAGGGTAATGCCAATGAAACTACCCCAATTACTTCCTGAACCGTAAACTGCCATTGGATCTCCCTTTTTGATGTTTTCCAAAGTCATGTTTACATAGCTATCGCCTAAAATTAATCTCACAAAATCCCGGTCATATATTGCTGAAATCACTCCTATTCCTACGGTAATAAAAAACAAAGCAAAACCGTATAGAAGATATCTCCTGTATTCGTACACAAGCAATGGTACTTCAGTTTTAAAAAACTCCAGAAATTTATTTTTCTCCGTCCTTTTGGTTTTGTATATCTTTTGGTAGATCTGTGATGCCAGGTAATTAAGGTAAACTACTGTTTTGCTTTTTGGATAATACGTTTGCGCATATGACAAGTCATTCATCATTTGAATGTACAAATTAGCCAATTCATCAGGATTTTTTTTAGCTTTACCAAAAATAGCTAGTTCAAATTCCAGCCATTTTTCTTTATTTTGTTTTATAAACGCAATCTCTCTCATTGTAGGCTAAAATATAAAATATGTCAGAATTATCAATTAATACGACGCAAAATGTTAAAATAAATTTTAAAGCCGCATCAGTTGGTGAACGGATAGGTTCTTATTTAATTGATTTCATTATTAAGATTGCTTACGGAATAGTGGTTTACGGAATATTTTTCTATTGGATGGGAATTAGCAATTTTCTTGATAAAGCAGATGTTTGGTCTGTAATTTCTATAATTTTGATCTTTTATTTCCCCATTATAATCTATTCCATAACATTGGAAAGCATTTTTGAAGGGCAAACCATTGGTAAAAAGCTGAACAAAATAAAAGTGGTTAAAATAGATGGTTATCAGGCCGGATTTGGTGATTATTTGATGCGTTGGTTTTTTCGATTAGTTGATATTTCATTACTTTACGGAATTATTGGAATGGTAACAATAGCATCCAGCAAAAAAGGGCAAAGACTGGGGGACATGGTTGCGGGTACATCTGTAATAAGTTTAAAAAACAACATCAATATCAGTCATACCATACTTGAAGAAATAGGAAATTCTTATGTGCCCACTTATCCTTTAGTGATTAAGCTATCAGACAATGACATGAGGATTATTAAGGAAACTTTTCTAAAGGCAGATGCCGCTAATGATTATGAAATTATCAGCAAATTAGTTACTAAAATAGAAAATGTGACCGGAATTAAAAACCAGTCAGGTAACAATCCTGATTTCATCAGGGTTGTTTTAAAAGATTACAATTTTTATACACAAAATATGTAATTGTTGATTTGTAATAAGATAATTGGTCTTTATTTCTAATATAAAATAAATTTTAATGTTCCATCTATTAGAGGTTATCGGTACAATGGCTTTTGCCATGTCAGGAGCCTTAACGGCCATGCATAAAAAATTAGATCCTTTTGGCGTATTTATTATTGCATTTGTTACTGCCCTTGGAGGAGGAACTCTTCGGGATGTTTTAATTGGACGAACTCCTGTTGGATGGATGCTGGACTTGCAATATGTTTATGTGATTATTTTAGGTTTTGGCCTGGCTATTTTATTTAGAAAAAAATTTGACAAACTTCGCACTTCATTATTTTTATTTGATACAATCGGTTTAGGGGTTTTTACGCTCATTGGTCTTGAAAAAGGAATTATGATTGGTCTGCATCCGGTAATTTGCATTGCTCTTGGTACTATGACGGCTTGCTTTGGAGGAGTTATCCGTGATATTTTATGTACTGAAATTCCAACTATTTTTCGACGGGAAATTTATGCTACAATTTGTATTTTTGGCGGCATAGTATTTTTTGCTCTCAGGAGTTTAGAATTAAATGAAGATATTTTGTACCTGACAACTTCAATTGTTATAATTTCGGTGCGCTTGATGGCTGTAAAATTCAAATGGTATTTACCTGCTTTTGAGCATAAATAAAAAATAAATTGAATCAATATACCGTAAAAAAATATACCGAAAACGATTATGCAATCTGGAATGACTTTATTGATCATGCCAAAAATGCTACTTTTTTGTTTCATCGCGATTTTATGGAATATCATAAAGACCGTTTCGAAGATTATTCCCTATTGGTTTTCGATGGAGAAAAACTGGTTGCCGTTTTGCCGGCGAATGTAGTTAGCAATGAAGTTTTTTCTCATCAGGGGCTCACTTATGGAGGATTGGTTTATAATCAAATAAAATTGATAAGAGTAATTGAAGTTTTTCAATCCGTTTTGTTTTTTCTGAATATAAATAACAAACAAAAGCTTTTTTTTAAGGCAGTTCCTTCAATTTATCATCAAAATCCTGCGGATGAAATTTTATATGCTGTGTTTCTGGCTGAAGGAAAATTGGTTCGAAGGGATTCGCTTTCGGTAATAGACTTATCAAAGCCTTTTGTAATAAAATCAGGAAGAAAGGAGGGAATTAAAAAAGCAATTAAAAATAAATTAAGAATAGTAGAAACTGATAATTTAGATAGTTTTTGGGAAGAAATTTTAGTTCCAAATTTAAACCTTAAACATAAAGCAATTCCGGTTCATTCTATATTGGAAATTACAAATTTGAAATTGCTTTTTCCAAAAAAAATCAGGCAATTCAATGTTTTATCGGAAAATAAAATTATAGCTGGAACTACAATTTTTGAAACAGAAACTGTAGCCCATTGTCAATATATTTCAAAATATGAAAATAAAGATAATTCAGGGTGTTTAGATCTTTTATTTCACTATTTGCTAAAAAATATTTTTAAAGACAAACGCTTTTTTGATTTTGGTGTTTCCAATGAAAATAACGGAAAAAAACTCAATGAAGGATTATCATTTTGGAAAGAAAGCTTTGGAGCCAGTACAATTATTCAGGACTTTTATGAGATAGAAAGTTCAAATTATGAAAAATTGAATAATATTGCTATTTGAAACATATCAGAATTAAAAAATAAAAATGATAAAATTTCTGGACTTAAAAAAAATAAATGAACCGTATGAAACTGCTTTTCAGGAAAAACTGAAATTAGTTTTGAATAACGGCTGGTATATTTTAGGAAAAGAATTGCAAACATTTGAAAAGGCTTTCGCTGAATATTGCCAATCAAATTATTGTATAGGAGTAGGAAATGGTTTCGATGCTCTGGTTTTAATTTTTAAAGGTTACATTAAATTGGGCAAACTTCAAAAAGGAGATGAAGTTATTGTTTCTGCAAATACATATGTGGCGAGTATTCTGGCTATTTTTCAAGCAGATTTAGTACCGATTTTAGTGGAACCTAAATTGCTGACATATAATATTGATCCTAATTTGATTACACAAAAAATCACATCTAAAACAAAAGCTATTTTGGCAGTGCATCTTTACGGACAATTAGCTGAAATGGATTTAATCAATAAAATTGCAATTAATAACGACTTATTAGTTATAGAAGATGCTGCTCAGGCACATGGTGCGACTTCAGATTTTGGAAAATCAGGTAATATTTCTCATGCTGCAGCTTTTAGTTTTTATCCGGGTAAAAACCTTGGCGCTTTGGGAGATGGAGGAGCTATTACTACAAATGATAATGAATTGGCGAAAATTATTGAGTCACTCAGAAATTATGGTTCTCAGGTAAAGTATCAAAATGAACATATTGGAGTTAATTCAAGACTGGATGAATTGCAAGCAGCTTTTTTGAATGTAAAATTGACTACTTTAGATGAAGATAATGAAAAACGACGTAGTGTTGCAAAACGTTACTTGTCTGAAATTAAAAATGACAAAATTATTTTACCATTTTGGGATTTTTCTAGTAAGCATGTATTTCATTTATTTGTTATCAGAACAAAAAACAGAGATCATTTGCAAAAATATTTATTGGATAATCAAATTCAAGCAATGATTCATTATCCAATTCCACCACATAAACAAAAAGCATTTTCTCGATGGAATGATTTGTCATTTCCAATTACTGAAAAAATTCATGAAGAAATTTTAAGTTTGCCTATTAGTCCTGTAATTACAGATAAAGATATGGATTTTGTAATTTCAATTTTAAATGAATATTAATTTTGGATTTAATTAAAAAGATATTACAAACTGATCTGTTTAAAATTACTTCTTTAAATAGCTTGAGTGTACTTTTGAAAATAGGAACCAGCCTGATTACCTCTAAGTTATTGGCTGTTTTTGTTGGCCCTGGCGGAATGGCATTAGTTGGAAATCTTCGAAATTTTTCATCATCTTTAGAAGGTATTTCTACCTTGGCATTTAATTCGGGGATTGTTAAATATGTTGGAGAAAATCAAAGAGACAAAAAGGAACTTGATAAATTGATCACTACGGTATTGTTAAGTTTTTTAATTATAACTTCCTTTTTAAGTATATTGATTTTTATATTTTCAGATTATTTTTGCTACAAAATTTTTGGGAATAATTTGCAATATGAAATTGTGTTTAAAATCATTGCAATAGTTTTGCCTTGGAATGCTGTTTCAGTATTATTTATTTCAATCATCAATGGATTAGGAAAATATAATAAAGTTATTTTAGCCAATATTATTAGTAATATTTTATGTTTGCTGACTTCATTTATACTAATATATTTTTTTAAAACACTGGGGGCATTTATTTCGATTGTTATTGTTCCTGTTATAGTTGTTTTTGTTACATCATTTTATTTGCCTGATGAAATACAAATTTTCAGTAGATTTGATTTTCACCAGTATGATTTTAGAGTTTTAAAGAATTTAGGAAAATTTTCTTTGATGATTTTGCCTTCAACAATACTCAGTCCATTATTTAATTTACAGATTAGAAACTTTTTAATAACTACTGTTGGATTACACCAATCTGGTTTGTGGGAAGCCATCACCAGAATCTCAAATTTATATTTGTTGTTTGTGAGTACAATTGTAAGTGTTTATTTTTATCCAAAATTGATAAAGGCAAATATAATAGATGATATTAAGGAAGTAATATTGGGATTTTATAAATTTATTCTTCCGGTTTTTATTATTGGTACTACAGCAGTATATTTTTTAAGATTTTTTATTATTAAAACCCTATTTACTGATGAGTTCTTACCTCTGTCTGAGTTATTTTTTTGGCAGCTTACAGGAGATGTTTTCAAAGTTGCAGGTATGATTTTAGGTGTGTTTTTAATGGTAAGATCAAAAATCCTACCCTATGTGTTTTTTGAATTATTATCTATTATTTTATTATATTTTTTAAGCCTTTTTTTTGTAAAAATTTTAGGAGTAGAGGGCGTTGTTATAGCACAGGCTATTGATAACGTTGTGTATCTACTAATGCTGTCTGTTTATTTTAGAAAATATTTGTTTTGAAAATATAATAACATTTCCTTATGATTCAGGAATTACTAGTGACTATTTTTGTTCCGGTATATAATGGTGAAAAATACCTAAATGAGACTTTAACATCAATAGAAAGGCAAACGTACATAAATATTGAAGTATTGCTGGTAGATGATTCTTCAATAGACGGTAGCAAAATTATTCTGGATAAATTCGCAAATAAAGATGATAGGTTTAAAGTTTTTGTAAAGAAAAATGGTGGAATGGTTGCTGCTTCCTGGAACTTTATCATGGAAGAAATAAAAGGAGATTATGTGTTTTATTCTTCACAGGACGATATTTTAGCTTTTGATCTTATTGAAAAGATGGTTGCAAGGCAAAAGCAGACAAATGCAGATACTATTCTTCCCGATATGGAGTTTTATTTTGAATGTGGTCATAGTAATAAAAGAATAATTGGTATAAGCGGAAATCGTGATGTTATACTAACTGGTAAACAAGCTTGTGCAGCATCATTAAATTGGAATATTCATGGTTTTGCACTTACTAAAACAAGTCTGTTGAAAGATGAGTTTTTTTTCGAAGATGCTTTTGATACAGATGAATTCATTACAAGGAAGTTGTTTTTAAAAAGTAATAAAGTTGCGTTTAGCGATGGAATATTTTATTACAGACAAGATAACTTAATTGCAATAACTAAGACTTTTTCAAAAAAAAACTTTTACACTTTAACTACCTTATCAAGGCTTTTAAACTTACTTAAGGAAAATAATTTTGATGAATCAGTTATTTTTAAAGCACAATCTTTATTACTTAATCGATACGTGCAATTGTCAGCTAAATTTGAGCTATTTGATTTTCAGACAAAAAAAGAAAAAGAAGAAATTGCAATATTTCTGTCAGATTTTAAAAAAAAGCGGTTAGTTAATTTATTTTGCTTTACAGATATTTGGTATGCAATAAAGTCTTTCAGATTAAAGTATATTTTATTATTGATCATTTTTAAAGTGCCTCTTTTTTTTGGTTTTCTTAAAAATTTTTATGCTAAAAAAATGCAAAATAATTGAGATTGTAGTTCCTAAAAACACTTGTAAGTTAAAAAAATGTACTGTTTAATTCCATATGTTTTGCTAGTTTTTTTACAGTATTTTTTATTTATATTGGATCATATTTAAAAAAATATCAAAATCTATTTACACAAGTAGCAAAAAAGTGTACTTTACTTGTAAATAATTTAAATTAACATTCGGTCAAATAATTATTTTATTTACAAAAATTTGGCAATAATTATAATCTAACACAGCCTTAATTTTAATTCTAAGGGAATATATTTAATTAATAAAACCAGATCAAATGTTTTGTAAGCTTTCATCATTTCATAATGAAGACGCTTTAAAAGAGCTTTGTTTTCTTCTCTGCTTTTATTTAACCCAATAGCTTTCCTGATAACGAGATAAGAAGAATAATTTATTTTTTTGGTTCTGGTATTAAATTTTTTTAAAAAATGATTTCCCATAGAATTTTCAAGTTCTCTTTTTTGAATTAAAACAGAGTCAATAAATTCAAAATTATAAATTCTTGATGCTCGAATCCAAAGGTCTAAATCTTCATAAGCCAAATTTTCATCATAACCATTTAAATGTTCAAGAACTTCGCGTTTTATCATGGAAGAAACTGAACAAATCATACTACTTTGGTTTAACATTGCTAAATAAATATTACCCGAAGCTGGTTTTTCTAATGTTTTTTCTTTAAAATCAACTTCATAGTAATAACGCATATGAATCTTGTTTTCAGTTATGACTTCAGCATTACCATAAACAATACCTAAGTTTTCTTTTTCAGAGCTTATGAATGAATTTATTTGCTTCTCAACGCAATCCGGTTTTAAAATGTCGTCAGCGGCGAGGTCAATTATGTAATCTCCTTTTATGAATTTAAATGCCTTATTAAAAGTTTTTGTATTTCCGATATTGGTTTCATTACAAATAAATCTAATATTCGATTGATTTTTAAGCCAATTTTTAATGATTTTTTGTGAAGAGTCAACACTAAAATCATCTGCGATAATTAATTCAATATTTTTATATGTTTGATTTAATACTGAATTTAAAGATTCTACTACATATTTTTCATGATTATAACACAAACAAACTATACTGACTAAAGGGAGGTTTTGCATAATAGTATGATGAAAGCAAATTACAATTATTTTGATAATAATCAAAAATAGGAATATTGCAGTAATTTAAGATAAGAAGTTGAATTAATAATTAATTAAACAAAAAATAGGATTCTTTTAGTTTAGTATTTTACATTTGTTAAAAAAAACCTTTGAGAGAAATTTATAGTATTAGCGATATTGAATTTTTGATTTCTACTCAAAATAGAAATTCACTGGATTTTTTAGAATCAATTTTCTCGAATAATTATATCCAAAATAATATTGTTATAGTCAATCAAACTACTGAAGGTAATCTTTTAGCATCTCAACATGAAACGATTAGAGTTATAAATTCTTTTGAAACAGGAGTTGCCAAAAGTAGAAATCTGGCTATGGAAAATGCAGAAAGAAAAATATTGGTTTTTGCTGATGATGATATAAATTATTTACCAACAACAAAAGAAACAATTATTAGAGCATATAACTCATTTGATAATACAGATGCTGTTTTATTTCAAATCCAAAAAGACAAGAACGAATTATTTAAGAAATATCCCAAAAACATTCAGGATCCTATTTCTATTTTTACTCTTCTGAACTGTGGAACTATCGAAATTACAGTAAAGAATCAAAAAATGTCTAATCAAATTTTTAAATTTAATGAATGGTTTGGTTTGAATTCTTTTTTTGATTTAGGAGACGAGCCTCTTTTTCTGATGGAAATGAAAAGACACAAAAAGAAAGTGATTTTCTTTAATGAAACAATCGTTATACATAAAAGTCAATCAACCATAGATAAAATTACATTCTCAAAAAAATACTATAATTTTGGAGCTTTTTATAAACAAATGTTTCCTGATTTTTATTTTTTTTGGTTGCTTTTAAAAATTGCTTTTGATTTAAAACACAAGAAGATAAAGCTTAAAAATATAATCAGAAGCATTAAATATGCTAATAAAGGAATACGAAGATTAACTTCTTTACAAGAAAAAAACAATTCAATATGAATGTTCAGATTATTGCAATCCCAAAAATAGAAGAGCGAAGAGGAAATCTTTCAATAATAGAAAAAGATACTGTTCCTTTTGATATTAAAAGGGTTTATTACTTGTATGATGTGCCAAGTGGAGCCGAGCGTGGTGGCCACGCACATAAAAATCTCCAGCAGTTTTTGGTAGCATTAAGCGGAAGTTTTGATGTAGTTTTGAATGACGGAAATGAACAAAGAATTGTTACCTTAAATAAACCATATCAAGGATTATTGATTAATCCAGGAATATGGAGGGAACTTCAAAATTTTTCATCAGGATCGGTTTGCCTGGTTGTAGCTTCAGCAGTCTACATTGAAGATGATTATATTAGAGATTTTGATGAATTTAAAGATTATTCTAATAATAGATTGAAAAATTAATTCCTACTTTTTTCAATAAAATTTTCAGTTTAAGAAAAAAGCGCAACAAAGAAGGAGGGAGATTTAATAAAACTTTAATTTTCGAACCCATATTTTGTTTGTCAACATCATTGATATAAAAGCTCATTTTATCTTTGTATCCAAATATATAGTAACGAAAGCCATACTCGATTCTGTACAAATCCAGAAATTTTTTAAGGGAAGGTCTCGTTTGTTCTGCAATTTTAAATTGTTCAAAATCCATTAATTTCATTTTCCCAATATGATTTTTAGCTAGACTGTTTGGAATGTTAAAATTATATACAGCCGTAATTTTGTTTGTAATAGCTACATCATATTCAATTCCAATTTTAGTCCAAAGTTCTAAGTCCTGACCATTTGTTATGTCCGGAGTAAAACCGCCAATATTTTCTAAAACTTTTTTTGGAATAGCTAAGCTTGAAGTCCAGGTAATCCTAAAAGGCATATTAGAAAAAAAATAATCGTTTATAATTCCTTTAAAAGAAAGGTCGATTTCATTGTAAGTTGGAATTTGAAAATGATTTTCGGCTGTTTTAATTCTATATCGCGAACAATACATACCGCAATTTGGAAAATTATGATATAAATTAGCTAATTCTTCTAAGTGAGTTGTAAACCAATAATCATCTGCATCCAGAAAAGCTATAATTTCTCCTTTTGATTTTTCGATTCCAAGATTTCGAGCCGTAGATACACCTTTATTTTGTTGACTGTAAAGCTGAATTTTTGGATCGTTAAAACCTAGTACTAAAGTTTCACTTCCGTCATTTGACTCATCATTTATTACAATAATTTCATAATCAGTAAAAGTTTGATCAAGAACACTGTTTATAGTTCTTTCAATATGACTTGCTTTATTATATAATGGAATAACAACAGAAAAAAAAGCCATGACAAATTATCTTTTTAATGAGCAAATATATCCTATTCTGTATAGATGAAATAAAAAAAGTGATGGATTATTAGAAGTAAGCTGCCAATGCATTGTTTTATTAAACAAAATGTAAAATGAAGCAACTACAAAATCTAATTTAATTTTTTTTAAAAAATGATGCAACTGTAATATTTTGACAAATTTTAAATCAATCCTATTAGATTTTTCTATTGAAATTATATTATCTAAACCATTTTTTATTTTAGAAATAAAAATTGGACTTTCATCAATATCACCATGTTCAATAGGATTTTCAATATGCTTAACTTTTAAATTATGTAAACTCACCTGATAGGCAAAAAGCGTATCTTCATGTCCGTATTTAGTAAGATTGGAATCAAATTTTATGGCATTAAAACAAGATTTTTTAATTAATGTATTATTGAACATTAGGGTTTTATAAATAGCTAGATTTCTTTGAAGAGCCGTTTTGTCCTCAACAAATTTGCCATATTTCCATCTTAACTTTTGTTTTGAATTATGAACTGTTTTAGGATGAACTCTTCCGCCATAAATAATATCATTTTCTTTAATAATATTAATGTAGTCAATGATGTAGTTAGCATTAATTATTATTGAATCCCCATCTATAAAAAGTAGGTTTTCAAATATTGCTTTTGAGGTCAGAAGATTTCGGTTAGAGCTTAATCCGATGTTTTCTTTTAAACAGATAAAAACGCAATTCTCCAGCAAATTTATGCGATCATTTTGGTTATTCACTTTTGATTTCGAGCCATCATCAATCACAATAATTTCAAAAGTAATATTTAATTCCAGACATTGCCTGTGCAATTCTAAAACAAGATCATAAACATTATAACTATAGGTAGGAATAAGAATGGAAAGCATTAATAAAAACTTTTAGTAATATATTTGCAAAGCAATAATACGCTAAAAATATGGAATTTATAGATAGAATTGAGTTTGCTGAAATTATTTATAAAAGAATTGATGACAATAAAACTCTTTTACTTAAAGAATTTAAAAAATCCAAACAAGGTATAGGTTATTTCTTTCTGGATGATTTGCTGCCGGAAGAAATAGCGTTAGAGTTATATAAAATTTTTCCTGAGAAGGAAAAAATGGTTTTAAAAAAAAGCATTAAAGAAGATAAATTCGTTGCAGTTCAGATGAATTTATATAATCCTGTTCTTGAGGAAATTATTTATGCTTTCCAAGACAGGAAAATTGTAGAATTGATTGGAGAAATTTGCAAAATCGAAAATCCAATTCCAGATGAATTTCTTTATGCAGGAGGACTTTCGATGATGGGAAATAAACAATTCCTAAATCCGCATTTGGATAACTCTCACGATAAGGACAGAGCGCGCTGGCGTGTTTTAAATTTATTGTATTACATAACTCCGGATTGGAAAGAAGAATATGGAGGCAATCTGGAATTGTGGCCTGAAGGTTTACAAAAGAATCAAATTACGATTCATAGTAAATTCAATAGATTGGTAGTAATGATTACTCATAATAAGTCATTACATTCTGTTTCTCCGGTTGTATATGATGGATTAAGATGTTGTATTTCCAATTATTATTTTTCAAAAACACCGGTTCTTGCCACGGATAAATTTCACGTCACTTCATTTAGAGCAAGACCTGAACATAAATTTACCGACATAATTTTGAAAATAGACACTTTCTTAAGAATGAATATTAGAAAGGTATTCAAAAAAGGAATTAAAGAAAATCCACATGTGTATAAGAAATAATTACACAGATCGCTGCACCACTTCAAAAATTCTCTCATCCTCACATTTCAATGTCTTAGAAGGGAATTTCATCAATAAAGCATAATCATGTGTGGCCATAATAACAGTCTTACCGTTGGCGTTGATTTTCTTCAAAACCTCCAAAACTTCAGAACTTGTTTGCGGGTCAAGGTTTCCGGTTGGCTCATCGGCAAGGATAAATTCAGGATCATTAAGTAAAGCTCTTGCAATAGCAACACGCTGCTGTTCACCGCCAGAAAGCTGGTGGGGCATTTTATTCATGAAATCCTTCATGCCAACTCTGTTCAAAACTTCGTCAATCTGATGCTGCATGGCATCTTTTTCAACCCATCCTGTTGCCTTCAGTACAAAAAGCATATTGTCTTTTACCGATCTGTCCGGAAGTAATTTGAAATCCTGAAACACAATACCAATTTTACGTCGTAAAAACGGAATTTCACTTTCTTTCAAAGCGGCAAGATCAAACTCAACAATATGGCCTTCACCTTCAGTTAAAGGCAAATCACCGTACAATGTTTTCATGAAACTACTTTTTCCGGAACCCGTTTTTCCAATAATATAGATAAATTCCCCGTGTTGGACATCTAGATTTATTTGAGATAAAATTTTTCTTCCTTCCTGATATA
>Ga0247805_1001207_pt1 | contig 12487 bp, 10 predicted proteins | sample UWRJL044104R1_FD_180930 | JGI IMG/M metagenome (GOLD analysis project Ga0247805, IMG submission 180930) | Plant litter microbial communities from Arlington Agricultural Research Station in Wisconsin, United States - UWRJ-L044-104R-1 | ecosystem: Environmental > Terrestrial > Plant litter >...
AAGTGAAAACCCGTTTGAATTGTTTCCTTCAGCATTTACAAAAGGATACAAATCTATCCCGATAAACGGACTCGTCTGGATGGGAAATGAGGCTTATATGAAAGCGCAAATCGAGGAGAAAATTGCCCAAGGATTTCATTGCATTAAACTCAAGATCGGGGCGATAGATTTCGATAAGGAACTTGGTTTATTGCGTTTTATCAGGCAACATTTTACCCCGGAACAAATCGAAATACGCGTCGATGCTAATGGCGCTTTCAATTCAGAAAAGGCTTTAAATAAATTAATACAATTATCTGGATTTGAATTGCATAGCATAGAACAGCCTATCCAAAAAAATCAGCATGACAGGATGTCAGAGCTGTGCAAAATCACTCCCATCCCAATTGCTTTGGATGAAGAGCTGATCGGAGTGTTTTCATTTGAAGAAAAGGAACAATTGCTTCGGGAAATCAGCCCGCAATACATCATTCTTAAGCCAAGTTTTATTGGCGGATTTCGAGGAACGAGGGAATGGATCGCATTGGCTTACAAATACAAAATTGGCTGGTGGATCACTTCGGCACTTGAAAGCAACGTTGGGTTAAATGCGATCGCACAGTGGACGTTTTTACAGCAAAATATTATGCCGCAAGGTTTGGGAACCGGGGCTCTGTATACCAACAATTTCGATTGCCCGTTACAAGTCAAAAACGGAGAATTGTGGTATGATCCAAATGAAAGCTGGGTTTTTGATTTAAAATGATCCGCGCACTGCAATTGGTGCGGCAAGACAGCTTTCAGGAATCGCAAACGCGTTGGTTAAAGCTACTGCATCAGGCCGCAAGTTCCAGCACAATTGACTTACAAGTTTTCGGATCGCCTTTGTTTTCGGCGCTTCCATATAACCATCTTCCAAAAACCACCCTTTGTTTTTCTCAAGCTGCGACAGCGCATAAAGATTGTATAATTTTTCTAAAACAGCTTTGCATTCCACATCATCGACATCTTTAATTGCAAATTTAAACTGTTCCAAAACAACACGCTCTAAATATGCTTGCGCAACGTCAATCATCTGGTGCTGAACGACATTAAAAGCGTCGTAAGAATCAAGTCCGCTGTCTATCAGGTTTTTGAGTCGTTTTGCGGCAGAAGCCAAAATTGTATTTTCTCTGTAAACAAAAGCTTCATGATGAAATTCGCTGTTCAGTAAATGGCTCTCATCGGTTCTTCGTGTGGCAATAGGATTTTTTTCTGAGATCGAAATCTTGGCACTTTCAAATACGTAATTTAAGATTCCCACCGCATTCATTTCTCCAAATTGTTTCCTGAATTCAGACAACCTGTTTTTAGCGACCAATTGCATCAAAACGGTATTGTCGCCTTCAAAAGTAGTGTAAATTTCAGTGTCATTTTTTAAGCTTCCAATACGATTTTCGGATAGATATCCTTTCCCGCCACAAGCTTCACGACATTCCTGTAGCGTCTCGCGAGTATGCCAAGTTGCATATGATTTCATGCCTGCAGCCAATGCCTCGACCTCTTGAGATTCATTGTTATTTTTGTTGATGTAACGATTTGTAACATATTGCAAACCAAAGTGAACTGCGTAAGATTTTGCCAATAGCGGAAACAGCCGGCGTTGGTGCATTCGGTAATTTAAAATCGGAATTTCAGATCCGCCTTCCGGGCCAAATTGTCTTCGCTTATCTGCGTATCTAATTGCGATTGTTAGTCCAGATTTGGCTGCGGCCAATGCAGATCTGGGAATTCCAATGCGGCCGCCAACCAACGTTCCGAGCATCGTAAAAAATCTTCGGTTGTCACTCGGAATCGGACTTTCAAATTCACCTTTTTCATTTATCGAAGCAAATCTGTCAAGCATGTTTTCTTTAGGGATCGAAACACAGTCAAATCGAATTGTACCGTTATCAACGCCGTTTAGGCCTGTTTTCGGTCCGCAATCGCCAATCGTAATGCCTTTTAGGGTTTTCATGTTTTCAGCGCGTAGCGGAACGATAAATGCATTTACGCCGTAATTTTTTCCGTCAATAATGAGTTTTGCGAAGACGGTCGCCATTCGACCATGTTTGGCAGCGTTTCCAATGTATTCTTTTTGTGCGTCCGGATTTGGTGTATGAATAGTAAATGTTTGGCTCGAATGGTTGTAAGTCGCCGTAGTTTCAAGCCCTTTTACATTGGAGCCGTGATGTGTTTCGGTCATCGCAAAACAACCTGGAAGTTGCAATGAACCAACATCTTTAAGGTATTTTGCATAATGTTTCTCTGTCCCAAGTGAAAAAATACTCATTCCCCATAGCCCGAACTGCACACCGAATTTTATGACCAAACTCAAATCGTGGTAACTAAGGGTTTCCATGATCGCAAAATAATCAGCGATATTTTCCCCGCCGCTATATTTTTTCGGATAGGCCATATTTCCAAGGTTTTCGTCGGCAAGGATTTTACACCAGTCATAAACTTTCTCCCGGTAAACATGAATGTCGGCCGAAGTCTCGTATCGAAATTCCGGGCGGCTGATTATTTCCTTTACTTTGTTGATGATTGGCGCCTGCGTTCCATCGAGAATTTTGGTTAATTTTTGGGCATCAAAGCGCGCATCGGTTTGGTGTTTTGAAGTAAAAGTAGTTGCTCTAGTCTTGAATATTTCGAACGCCTCTGCGCTAAGAATTCCGAGATCGTTTTCCAGTTTCAGGAATTGGGGTTCAAAATCAGGAGAATCATTTTTATAAAAAGCAGAAGAAATATCGAAGATTGATTTGTAGTTCGGTGAATTATTCTCATCAATTACTGATTTCCATTGAGAAAGTTCGAGTCGCGAAGGCGGTGAAGCTATATCAATTTTGGAAAGCAGCTCCCGCTTTTCAATATCCGAAAGCCAGCTTTGTGCACCTAAATAAGCCTGTAAAACGGAAAATTCTTTTTGGGTCAGTAAGTCGTCAGACCAGGCGAGATAAAGTAACGGAAGGAAAAAATTGATTTTCGGATTGTCCATAAATGCTTTTTCTTAAAATTAAGCAATTGGTACCGAAAGCCTTTAAAATGTTTGTTAATTTAATTTTTCGCGAGTTTTTGCTGGTAAATGCGTAACGATTGTATGGCTTGTTGCCTAATTTTTTTCTGGAGAAATCCGGTCCACCCAAACAGTATTCCCGAAAGCCCGAGTGCCTGGCTGCTCCATTTCCAAATGTCAAAATGATCTGTATGTCTAATGATCAGCCCGTCTTTAAATTCAAATGTAGATTCGATTTCGTTGACTACTTGGCGGTTGGTTTTGCTAAAATGATAAGTCGCGATCCATTTTGCAGAACCCGAATTTCCCTCAGCTTTCACGTCACAAAATTCAATTTTAAGGTTGCCTTTGCTTTTTTCGATCAGCATGTGCCACATATCCGAAACGTCATTTCCGTGTAGAACGCCAAACGCCGGATCCTGAAACCGAATGTTTTCATGGTAACAACTTGCCATTGTATCTGCGTGGCCACTGGCAAATCCGGCATAAAACTCTTCGATAAGCTGTTGGTTTGGATTCATTTTTTATTTATAAAGTAAAGCAATTTCTTCGGCAGTTTCAAAACTATTTTTTTCTTCTTTTCCAAAAGTACCGAAAAAAGATTTCTTATTCAAGGCAGTGAAATTTCCCGTTTGGCTACTAAAAGTATTGCTTTTTCCGCGGATGTTGAATCTGATGGATTGAATTTGAAGCTTTTTCAAGCGGTCCATTTCCGGAATGGTCAGAAAGTAATAGGCAGAAATTCTATTTTCAAATTTTGCACGCAGGTTTTTATCAGTACAGGCAATTGCGGTAAAATCCGATAGGTAAATATAAGCGGTTCCGCCAATGAAAAAATCCGGATCTACCGTATTGACCGAAATTTTTAAAATCCCGCCGCTTGCAGTCTTTGCAAATTGGATCTCCGACATTCCGGTGAGCGCATAATTTTCACAAATAAATGTCCATGCTTTTGCTGCAGGAATTTGTTTTCCATCTTTTAAAATCATGGTTTCCTGTGCGGAGATATGAAGCGAGAAAATTAATGTAATCGTGCAAATGAATTGGGTTAAGTTCATTTATTTCCAGAAATTTAAGTTTAAAATTTATCGATCCAATCCAATGATTTGATGGAGGAAACCAGATTGTTTTCATTTACCGTGACTCGCAATTCTTTATTGGCAATTTTCTTTTCGTAAAGCGCTTTAAAACGGTAAATGTTTGTTCTGTCGGCTTTGTTTTGTTGTACTTCAACGAATTGTAAATCTTTAAAATCGCCGTATTTGAGGCGGAATTTCAAGCAGGTTTTTGTGAGTTTGTCCTGCGTTGTATTTTGGATTACCGTTTGCGTTGCTTCGGCGGAATTAAATGGTTTGAATTTGGATGTGTTGCAGGTCATCAAAACGCGTTTACCCAAATCGTAAGCTTTAGATTTTTGTACCGAATTGATTTCGGACGCTTCCACTTTCGTCGTTTTGATTTCATCCGGTGCTTTCGTATTTGATTTCTTGGATTTACAGCCAATCATGACTCCAAGGCAGCATATAAAGATTATTTTTTTCATGTTGTGGTGTTGTTGATTTTTAATAACAGATTTGGATCAGGACAATTTTTGAGATAATATTCCAATTTGCTTTTGCCACAAACGCCGGGATAGTCGCCAAAATTCCCATCCAAATTTTTGATGATCTGAAAATGCAAATGTGGTGCATAGTCGCCGTTTGCCGAAGCGTCGCCTAAATATCCGATGGTATCGCCTTGATGAAAAACTTTTCCGGTATTTAGGTTTTTGATGCTTTCGAATGATAAATGTCCGTAAAGCGTATAAAAAACAAAACCTTCAAGTTGATGTTCTAAGATAATGGTCGGGCCGTAATCTCCAAGTCCGATATTGTTTTTGAAGCTGTGTACTTTTCCGTCAAGTGCGGCTAAAACCGACGTTTCGGCTTCAATCCACAAATCCAATCCAATATGAATGTTGCGTTCTTCGCTGCTTTGGTCTTTGAAAAGTGCGCTTCGGCTGTAGATATTCCGGATTTCATTGTATCCGCCAAAAGCGACATCAGCATTATTTTCGGAAAGATACTTTTTTATGGCAGATTCGAATTCTGAAGCGTCATTACAATTCTGAAATGCAGTATTTTTCTCTAAATCAATATCTATATATTTCTGGTTGAGAACATCACTGTCGACGACTTTGACCGGGGGAAGTAACCGAAATAAATTAATTAACGCATCCATCAACTTTTGTTTGATGCCTAAATTAATTAAAAATTACTCAACCCACCGAGATTCGAAAATACTTTAACCTCAATTTATAAAATGGCTGGTTATGGAATCCTTACATTTTTTTCAGGAAGCGGTTTCGGGTTTGGAACATCAGGTTTCGGCGGTGGCGGAGCAGGAGCAGCGGGTGCAGCAGGGGCGACCGGAACATCATTTTTACAGGCTTGCGATCCGAAGAGCAATAACAATGTCGCAAAAAACATTACCTTTTTCATAATTTCATTTTTTGGAGATCAATATTCATAAAGTTAGTCATTTATAAATAAAATGATTATCCCATCGGCAAAAAAAATAACCCTTACAAAATGCAAGGGTTATCATATTAGGATCGAATTTGTTAGTACAAAGCCGGAAATTTTGCAGGATTAGCCTCGCTTAGCATTTTATAAACTTTTTCGTAAATATCTTCAACAGAAGGTTTTGAAAAATAATCGCCGTCGGTACCATAAGCCGGCCGGTGTGCTTTTGCAGTCAATGTCTGCGGCTTGCTGTCCAAATAATCGTACGCATTTTGCTCGTCAATGATTTGCTGTAAAATGAATGCCGATGCGCCGCCCGGAACATCTTCATCAATGACCAGCAAACGGTTCGTTTTCATAACGCTTTTTAAAATATCGTGTTTGATGTCGAAAGGCAACAATGACTGAATGTCAACAATCTCGCAATCAATCCCGATTTCTAAAAGCTCTTTTGCAGCTTGTTCGACCAGGCGCAACGTTGATCCGTAAGAAACAATTGTAATGTCGCTTCCTTCTTTTATCGTTTCTACTATTCCGATCGGTGTTTTAAATTCGCCCAGATTTGTTGGCATTTTTTCTTTTAAACGGTAACCATTTAAGCATTCAACGACCAAAGCCGGTTCGTCAGTTGTCAATAAAGTATTGTAAAAGCCAGCCGCTTTTGTCATATTTCTCGGTACTAAAACATGGATTCCGCGAACAGCATTAATCACCATTCCCATTGGTGAACCCGAGTGCCAAATTCCTTCAAGCCTGTGTCCGCGTGTTCTGATGATCAGCGGCGCTTTTTGTTTTCCTTTGGTTCTATATTGTAAAGTCGCCAAATCGTCGCTCATGATCTGGATTGCATAAAGCAAATAATCCAAGTATTGGATTTCAGCGATCGGGCGCAAACCACGCAATGCCATTCCGATTCCCTGTCCGAGAATGGTTGCTTCGCGGATTCCGACGTCGGCCACACGCAATTCGCCGTATTTTTCCTGCATGCCTTCAAGTCCTTGGTTCACATCGCCAATGTTTCCGGCATCTTCACCAAAAATCAGGGCTTCAGGATATTTAGTAAAGATAGTATCGAAATTGTCACGAATCACTAAGCGTGCGTCTACATCTTCAGCAGAATCGTCGTAAGTTGGCAACACTTCTTTCACAGAAAATACATTTTCATCCGATTCAGAAAATAAATTTGCACTGAATTTCGGCTGGATTTTATTCGTATAATCAGAAATCCACTTAGACAATATTTCGCGGCCGCTTTCTTTCACGATCATGCGCAATATTTTTCGCGCCGCAACCAATAAATCTTTTCGTATTGGTTCTTTTATCGAAGCGAGATCATTGCTGTATTTTTGGATGAACACTTTGTTAACGCTTGAATCTGCGATGCTTTCAAGCAAATTGCTCAATTCTTTTTGTTCGGTTTTTATGGGCTCAACAAAGGCATTCCAGGCTGCTTTTTTGCCTTCAAGCACTTCTTTTCTTGCTTCAGCATCAATGGCTTCAATGTCCTCAACTGTAGCGATATTATAAGTAATCATCCAGGATTTCATTTGTTTCACACAGTCGAAATCGCCTTCCCATTCTAATCTTTCCGCATTTTTATAACGCTCGTGTGAACCTGAAGTCGAATGTCCTTGAGGCTGCGTCAATTCGATGACGTGAATTAAAACAGGAACGTGTTCTTCACGCGCAATTTCAGATGCTTTCTCGTAAGTACTCACCAATTCGGCATAATCCCAACCTTTAACTCTTAAAATCTCAAAACCTTTTTTATCGTCGCGTTGGAAACCTTTTAGAATTTCTGAAATGCTTTCTTTAGTCGTCTGGTGTTTGGCGTGGACAGAAATACCATATTCGTCATCCCAAACGCTCATCACCATCGGCACCTGTAAAACGCCGGCGGCATTGATGGTTTCAAAAAACAAACCTTCAGATGTACTGGCATTCCCAATAGTTCCCCAGGCGACTTCATTACCATTTACCGAAAATTTATTAGTATCTATTCCGGGAACGTTCCGGTATATTTTTGAGGCTTGCGCCAATCCTAACAAACGCGGCATTTGCCCGGCAGTAGGGGAAATATCGGCACTTGAATTTTTTGTTTGGTCAGATCTTTCCACGAGCCGTCCTCGTTTAAGCTGTGCGTGGCAAAGTGCCCGCCCATTTGCCTTCCGGCAGACATCGGATCGTGGTTGATATCGGTATGGCCATACAAACCTGCAAAAAATTGCTGCACAGTCATTTCGCCAATTGCCATCATAAAAGTCTGGTCGCGGTAATAGCCTGAACGGAAATCGCCGTTCCGGAATGCCTTTGCCATCGCTAGTTGCGGTACTTCTTTACCGTCACCGAAAATTCCGAATTTGGCCTTTCCAGTCAATACTTCACGACGCCCGAGCAGGCTGCATTCGCGGCTTGTGATCGCAATTTTATAATCGTTCAGTACTTCTTTTTTGAAATCCTCGAAGGTGAGTGCCGTAGTAGTTTCTGCTTGTGTCATAAGTAAAGTCTGGCTTTGGAAAAAACAAATTTAATTAAAAAGATGAGATTTCAATCATTCCACAAAAAAATATATAATTCGGATTTGATAAATAATTTTAGGTTTATCCGATTTAATTTGAATGATATGCAGCGAATTTGTGGTTTATGTGGGAAATAGTCAACTATTGGATGAATAAATTATGGAAAGAAAGGAGGTAATTATTATCAGCCGAATGCGTAGTTGTAAAACAAGTGTCAAAAAAAATCAATTTTGCATTAAAACCATTTTCTAGTAAACAGGTTTAGCAGTGTTTTCGGACTGAAAGTCACGATAAAACGAATTTTTTCATTATACCGATTCTGCGAAATTTCCCAGCCATTATTCGAATAAACCGGAAAGTATAATTCGAAATAATCGGTTACCAAATTTAACCTGATGCCGCTATCGTAAATAAATTTTTCATCTGAACCGTGGTTTTTAACCAAACCGAGATCGCCGTAAATCTCAATCCAGTTCCAAATGTTAAAGCTTCCATTTGCAGTCACGATATATTGATTGACATTTTTTGGGATGACTTTCGATTTGAAAGCGCCTTCTGCCAAAATGATTTGTTGGCTGAACAAGCCTGTCGTTTCAGATCTTCCGAAGAAATTATACTCAAACAGATAATCGTTTGGGTTTGATACGCCAAAATTAAAATAATCTGAATCGGTCGTTTTGTTGAAAATAAAGCTTCCGGCAAAAAGGCGCAGGTTGACCTGGCGGTTGTTGTCGAACAATTTTCGATATTGAATTTCACCCGAGACTTTCCCGAATTCGCCCGAAAATTGCAAATCGGTATTGTAATTCAAATGGTTTGTAATTTCTGTTTTCGAATGAAAATAACGTGCGCTGAAAACCGAATAATTCTGCGTCGCCGTATCGATCACAAAACGGGAAGTTTCTTTGTTTACAATATTATACCGTAGTGTAATGCCGCTTTTCGTATTGTCGCGAAAGTCTTTTTCACGGAATGCAAACGACACCGACGGGTTGAATTTTAAATATGTCGCATCGGGCGCATAATGAAAATACGAGCCGCTCATGCCGTAACGGATGTTGTAGAGTTTACTGTCGCGGTTGTATTGATTGACGCCGAATGAAAAATTCCCGGTGAGCGATTGCGTTTTTGGCGAATAAATCGGATTTACGTCGAAATTAAACGGCTTGTCCAACAGCGTTTTGTTGTGCAGACGAATTCCCGGGGAAAGCCCGTCGTATAAATTGTAATTGACCGTCGGCACATATAAAATCTGGTTGTAATTCGGATCTTCAAGATCTTTCATAAAAGCAAATTTATACGGCCGGTCGTTTCCGAAGAACACTTTTAATGAGCGCCAGTTGTTCCTTAAATTGTATTCTGGAACTTCATTTTTATAGTTGAGTACAATTTTATCAGCGTTTTTTCTTTGAACAGTGAAAGTGCTGTCGGTTTTGACATTTTCAAACCAGTCTTTAAATACGATTTGCTTGTCTTTGAGTCCGTAAACGGGAATTGGAACCGTTGTGCCAGTTCGGTTTTTGATTTGAAATGTAATGCTGTCAGAGGTTTTAGTCACGTCTCCGAACTTGTAATCAACGATTTCGCGGGAATCGATTACCGTGTTAAAAAACCAGTCGATATTTTTGTCGGAATTTGTTTTTAGTAAATTTTCAAAATTAGCGCGAGAAGTTTCTTTATTGGTGTTTGAAGCATAAAATTCTTTTACGGTTTTCGGAACAATATCTTTTTCCAAATAATTGTCCAAATATTTCAAGCTCAACCCTGCCCGGTATTTCGAGGCAATCTTTTCGTTAAAACGAATCAGTGTTTCCTTAGAATCGCCCAACGGCTGATCAAGGTTTTTTCGCGCCATCAGCATATAATAATAACTATATTGTTCGTTGAACTGCAGGTTGATGATGTTGTAGCTTCTAAGAATTTTCCATTTCGCCAAACTTCCCATCATTTTGCTGTCGGGATGCTGCTCGTCCATATATTTCATCATCACATACATCTGGATCGCGTCGTATATCCAATTGTCTTTCCGACCGTCGATGTGAAGGCTGTTTTTGATGAAATTGTTCGTGTACGTTTTCAGGAATTTCAGTTCATACATGAATTCGTTGGTAAACGGACTGATAAATGCTGGCAGCTGGTTAAGTCCGTAAAAAGGGTTGCGATCGTAATCAGTCTGTGAAATCGTAATCTTTTCGTATGGATAATCGCCAATATTGCGATGAACGAAATTCACGATCCGGTCAATCACAATCGCGCGCTGGATGTCGTCTAATTTACTACCTTTCAAATCGGTCATCACATCAACAGCACTGTTTTTAAAGCTGTAAAACTCATCTTTATGTGTGACAAATAAACTGAAGTCATTGCGGTTTTTTCCAGAAAAAACGTAAGTCGACGCGCCCATGTTCGTGTCTTTAGAATTGAGGTCAAGATCTGAATTGACAAACATCCCAGCAGGAAGGTTCACAGTCAGCTTATAATTGGAAATTCCATTCACAATGTCATCCAAATTGGCATTGCTGTATTTTATGAACTGGTGATTTTCATATCGGGCAGGAGCGAGGAACCAGTTTTTAAGGTTCAGGTTGCCTTTGGAATCGTAACCGTATTTGGTAAAAAAATCACTCGGAACTTTTACAATATAATTTAATTTTAGAAGGATTTGTTGTCCCGGAAGCAATTGGTTAGAAAGCGAAACTTCAATCAGGTCATTTTGGTTTTCAATGCGGCTCCACGCTAACGGATTTTGTTTGTCGGAAATGGTGATCGTATTCGTGTTTCCGCGTTGTTTCTCGCTTGCCAAATGAAAACTTCGCACGAATTCGTCGGAAAAACGCTTGCCAAGCAAAGAATTTTTCTCTGAATACGCATGGTTCCAATCGTTCAATACAATTTTCGAAATCGTATCAGTTGATTGGTTGAAATATGTCAGTTCCTGGTACACTTTCAGTGTATTTTCCTCTGCGTTCAGCGTAACATCGAGCTTTGAATCATGCTGAGCCTGCGCCACCAATCCGCACAAAAACACCAGGCCGAAAGCAGCAATTTTTTTAAATGACTTCAATGATTTCTTTCAATTTTAGTAAAACATAACGGCAATGTATGTTTCATCGTATTCCGAAGCTCCCAAATTAACACAATCTTTATGAACCACAAAAAAAAGCTGTCGTGAAACAGCTTTTGGACTAGAAATTCGGGCTCAAATCGTACTTCTTGTAGAATTTATCCAAAACATCAACTACTTCATCTTCGGTATCTACGATTTTTATCAGGTTTAAGTCTTCCGGATTGATGTATTTGTTATCGATCAGCGTAGTTTTGACCCAGTCAAGTAATCCCGACCAGAATTGCGTGCCGACCAAAATGATCGGAAACTTTGCGATTTTCTTCGTTTGGATCAGTGTAATCGCCTCAAACATCTCGTCCAAAGTCCCAAATCCGCCCGGCATGACAACAAATCCCTGCGAATATTTGACAAACATCACCTTTCTAACAAAGAAATAATCAAAATTCAGGTTCTTATCATGATCGATATACGGATTGAAATGCTGCTCAAACGGCAATTCGATGTTCAAACCCACCGATGTTCCGCCGCCAAAATGCGCGCCTTTATTACCAGCTTCCATAATTCCCGGCCCGCCGCCAGTAATCACACCATATCCAGCTTTACTGATTTTAAAGGCAATTTTCTCGGCCAACAAATAAAAATGGTCGTCTGGTTTCGTCCGCGCCGATCCGAAAATCGAAACGCAAGGCCCGATCCTTCCCATATTCTCATAACCATTCACAAATTCCGACATGATCTTGAAAATCGCCCAACTGTCATTGGTACGGATCTCATTCCACGGTTTCTGCTTCAATTTGTCCTGAATGACTTTGTCTTCGTCATTGTCAAAATCCTGTAATCTCATCTTTTTCAGTTAATAATGAATAATTTACAATTAAAAATTATTCAGTTTGTGTATATTTTAGGAGCTGTTTCCTGCTTTCCGCTGTATCTTTTGTTCCGCTGCGCTCTTCAAAAGGATGCCGCTGTAATCAGGGCTAAGGATTTCGTTCTATAAGGAAATCCGCGGTTATGCGCGTGATCAACGTTCCATTTTCAAAACAAAGCCTGCGAAGATAAGATTTTTTATCTTTTAACGAACTTCATCACCTGACTTTCGTTTTCTGTTTCAATTTTCGCAAAATAATTCCCTGATTTCAGGTTTGAAACGTCAATTTTCCCAGTCAAATTATTCAAGACCAATTGCCCCAACATATTAGAAATGGTAATCGCTTTTATTGGCGCCCCAGCGGCATTTTCAATATTTAAAATTCCTGATGCCGGATTTGGGTAAACCAAAAAGCGGTTTGCTTTAATGTTTGCTGTCGACAAATTACCATCAATAATAAACCTGGAGAGCGATGCTTTGAAGTTGCCGTCTGTAATGGTTGCCCCGGCTAAAATG
>Ga0247805_1001208_pt1 | contig 12479 bp, 14 predicted proteins | sample UWRJL044104R1_FD_180930 | JGI IMG/M metagenome (GOLD analysis project Ga0247805, IMG submission 180930) | Plant litter microbial communities from Arlington Agricultural Research Station in Wisconsin, United States - UWRJ-L044-104R-1 | ecosystem: Environmental > Terrestrial > Plant litter >...
TCGGAATGTATACAATTCTCTTGCCGTCTACCAAATCATGTGATATATATCTACTGTACTGTAGATTTACATCTACAGAGTTATTGTGGGCGGCTTGAGTAAAGTCAGTTATCAGAGCATCTTGTCTTGAGGCTAAATTCCTAGCCCTTGCACCTTCCACAAGATTAATTACATCTTGAATAATATTTTCTTTTAATCTTCCATTAGATAAATCGGAGAATATCGGTTTGTCAAAATCTTTTGATTCCAGCTTTAGAGAGAATGCTAGATGCGCAAAATTTTCAAAATCGCAATCTGGCCAAAGCAGATGAACAATTCCTATGCGTTTTACATGAGCTTTGTCGAGTTCCTGCTTACACCAATCACTTTTTAAAAAATCCTTGGTATTTAGCATTAGGATTAGATCACAATCCGTCATTCTATGCCATAATTCTTCTTGAAACTCTTCACCCTTATCAATTGAGTGAGTATCAATAAAGACATCAAAATTGTTCTTTTCTAAAATTTCATATAACTGTATGGCAACATTACTTGATTCTGATCTCTTATAAGAAATAAAGATTTTTCTGTTCTTACGTAACAATTCAAATCCCTCCAAAATCAAATTACAGATTTTTTTGATGTTACCATCTAATTTTAATCCATTTTGGTTCTCTAAAAGTTTTGGCATTTCTTCACTGAAGTTCTCTAAATAAACTGGAAGAATAACATTTCCATCTAATTTCTGGTGATGTAAAATTGATTCTGTATCTGCATCCAATTTATCTTTATGCCCAGAGTAAATAACATAAGCAGGTTCAGCACCCGTATATTCAGCAATATTATCTTTTGTTATAAATTTAAGTAAATCTTGTATAAGTTTCAGCTCATCAAACTTATTAATCAGTTCAGTTTTTAGCTGTCTGAATAAATCTTCGTTTTCTCCTAGGAAGATTAATTGATATCTATATTTCATTGAGGGTTAATTTAAAGTGTATTTTCAAGAATGATTTATTAAAGTCACCCTAATCTTCTAAATTAAATAAATTTATGCAGATACAGATAACACTTTTTATGCTAAAGTAGTAATAAGTTAAATTTAAAATTACGGGAAACCGTAGTTGCATTGTAATCAATCGGCATCAGAACGTTAGCAAATGTGAAAAATTATTGTGGGTTACTTATAATCATTTTCCTAAACATTAGGTGTTTGAAGCTTGTCCACACAAAGAACGAAAACAAAGAATTCAATTAATCATTAGGCGTATCTTGTAGTATTTTGACAATTGAATTCCCCACACTCATTTGTGGCCTGCGAAACCGAAAAGGTTTCGCTTCGTGTTTACGGGAATAGCTTTCGCCCAAATATTAGCTTTTATTGCACCGTCCTAACCTGCAATTCTTTTCGCCGTAAATACAAAATGGCAACTTGTGGGCGGAATGTGTGACGGTGTTCCGTAGGCCGTAAATGTGTGGTGGATTATTTTACCTGCTTAACGGACTTTATAAGATGGTGCGAAACAAGATTCTTAAAGTCGTCTAGATAATTATCACCGACCAAAAAATGAAGTCCATTTGCCATCACAACCTGTCTTTGTCTGATTAACTTGATATGTTTAATGGCAATAATAAAGCTTCGGTGAAGTTGGATAAACCTTGAGTCGTTAGCAAATAGTAGCGCTATTTCAGCAATCCCAATATAGGACATCAGTGTTCCCGACAGGAAATAAAGTTTGATGTAGTTTGCTTCGCTAGAAAAGCTATGATGTCCTCACAAAATATCTTGTGTATAGTGAGTCTATCAGATGTAGCCTTGATCAAAATAAATTCCTTTTCTTGCGAAAATGATCTATTATACTCCATTTTTTACAAGGCTTTTGAATCGGACTTTTCGACGTATATTATCTCATATAATTCTGCCAGTTCTTCAACAAACAACTTGAAATATCTTTCGTAATGAGCTTTTAGTACATAAATCTTTAACCTTCTATCTCTAAAAAATGAGGTGACTTGACAATCGGTAACAGACTCGAACAAGTAAAATTTAGCTGGGTCTTTTGTTGAACTGATAAAATAGGGCTCTATAAATTTCGCAGGTTCTACCACTTCGTCATTAATCTTAAAACGATAGGAAAGCTCAAAATATTCTCCTTTATCGTTCCAAAGGAAACAGCTTTTTGGTGTATCTAGCCCAAATTTGATCGGTGGCATAGAATTTTTTTGCATCTTCCGCCTAATATTCCAAATGCCAACGGCATGATGTGTGTACGGCTGTAATACTAGGCTGGCAAGAAGAATATGCCATAGACCCAACATCTTGGAATACCTACGTTTGTTGGTGTTTTCTATGACAATCCTAGCTTCTTTCTCACTGTTGGTATCAGAAATCGAGCGGTACATGATCAGTACAGTGAGGGAGAGGCGAATCAAGGCTGGTCTTACCCAAGCAGTATTATCGGTTGCCATGGATTTAAGCCCTTCTTTCGTTGGAAATGTAGAGAGTGGTACATCGGCACACAAATACAACGTTAACCACATTAACAAACTGGCGATTATTTTTGAGTGTTCGGTGAGGGAATTCTTTCCAGATCAACCATTTCAGTAAGTTTAATTCAGATTAATTGTGCTGATTTGAGATCAGAATTTTGGTACCAAAGGTTAGGTCAATCAATTAAGTGTAAAGGCTATCAATCTATTTGATAGCCTAAGGTTTTCCAATTTAGCACTGAGGTAAGCTTAGTAGATTATCCTTTTGAGTTCTATCGGGAACAGTTCTAATGTAAGCTCGACGGCCTATTGGTCTTTCTACTTTAACATAAGCAGTACCAACGGGTGAACTAACATAAAATTCGAGTGAATTTCTATCAATGCGGTTGATAGCTTCCTCTATACTGATGGTAACTTTTGGTCTCAAAACGGATTCGTAATATCCGATTTGGGTGATGTGTTCATGTGAACTGTTGACATCAGGCTTGGTGATGCACACAACTCGATAACTTGCCATAATTGTTGGTTTAAGTGATTATTAATTGTTGTAAATTATCAATTAACAACCACAGTTTTTTACGGTTTACCGTAGAATTGCGTTGTAATTATAATGACGCCAATATTGTCAACAAACATTCAGGAGGCTCTCCCAAATTTGGTTATTCCAATATAATTTCCTATCTTTATTATATCAAAGTTCATTGAATATTCCGTTACAAAGCATTTTTGCAGTGGTAATTTAAACTAATAGAAATCTAATTAAATGAGACCTATTTGGTTACCAATTGGCGAAATAACTTAATAACCTACACATAATCAACTTATTAAGCGGTTGGCAAATCTTCCTGCCACCCCGACACAACCAAAAAGCCTTTAGATCTTAAGATTTAAAGGCTTTTTTGGTTTTAAGCAAATTTTGCATCATGAACGATCAAATAGTATTTTTTGTAACAGTTTAGAGGTTTTTATTTTTTTATACTTCCTAAGAGAATCTATTTAACAGTTCAGGCCTCATATTATTTTTTTGCCAATACAGTATCTTTTACCTCGACAGGATAGCCTTTAGCATCATAAATGATCTCTATGTCTACCAGGTAACGTTCACCTGTTGAGAGCTCTTTAGTATAGTGGGCATTATCTCCAGACTCTTAACAATAGTAGGGATTACCAAGTTCAAAAGCGCGCTGTCGTCCCAGCTCATGCATATTTTTTATGCCTTTTAATAATTGTTTATGAAAACTTACTTTTTCCATTGTTAGATTGACTGTATGCGTTTATTAGTATAAAAGTACCCTTTAAGCATTAATAAAACAAATCCTATGAAATTGTCCAAGGAAAAACAAATGAGACTTTTAAACTTTCCTATCTCAAATATCCGTTCCTAAAGTCAATATTTGCGTTAAATTGGAGGTGAAAACTTTCTGGGACTGTATACGTTTGCAAGTATGAAAATACCCTTTAAGGTTTAATAAAACAAATCCCACGAAATTGTCCAAAAAAAAACAAACCAATAAAATCTTGTTGCTTGTTGGTCGGTTTAGCTGCATACTTACGACGGCTAAATCCTTCGGTTCAGCTGGCACACTGAAAGGGATATAACAGGTACATAACAGGAATGTAACAGGGGTTCGATAGGACTTATAGGCCCTGTTTTACTCCTGGAATACTCCTCTTATATACTTGTTATAGCACCAGTTCAGCAGAAGGATGCTATGCTTTAAAATCAAGCACCCCCTTAATTTTTTCGACAACTTCTGCATATTCTGCGTCAGAAAGCGCTACTTTTTGCGGGTTCATTTCAAAAACTCCACCAAAGCCATAGCCATCTTTATACTTAGGGACAATATGCATATGTAGATGAGAAATGGTGTCGGCATATGCACCATAATTAATCTTATCCGGATTAAATGCCGTAGCAATAGCTTTCGCTACTTTGGCAACATCTTTCATAAATGCATTGCGTTGCTCGTCACTCAATTCATGAAACTCAACCCCATGGTCTTTGTAAACCACGTTACACCGGCCAGGATGTGATTGTTCTTTGAACAAAAACAGCTGGGAAACTTCTAAATCTCCAATTTTAATCATTAAACGGTGTAGTGTTTCATTGTTTTGGCAATACAGGCATTCTGAAATCGGCGTAGGCATAGTTTGGTTTTAGGTAATTTGATTCAAAATTTAGCTGAAGGCAAATTTAGAAATACTAAGCAAAGTTAACGTAAAAAGTAAAATTAATTCATCCCGCTCCAAACTTAGCAGCCATAGGGTGCCGTCTGCGTCAAATGCTATGGTTATTATGTTGTTATTCATTTTACTTTTTGTAATTTTCTGGCGGCAAAATTCAGTATTTACAATAAATTAGTAAAGGACATTTGTCCTGAGTAAACTATGTTACGAACCAATCAATCCTTTTTAAGCTATTTAGAACAGCTTTACAAAGCACAGCCGCGCAAAGAAGATATCGTACTGAAATCATTTTCAAAAGGTGAAAGACTATTTGTACAGCATGAAACAACCTCCAAAATTATGCTGATCAAAAGCGGGCTAACCAAATGCTTTTTTACAGAGGACGATGATAATGAATATATTCTTGAATTTCTTGGCGAAGGTGAAATTATAGGCGAAATTGAATTGATCCGTAAAATCCCTTGCTTATGTAATGTAGAAGCGATGACAAATGTAACCGTATACGCCATTGCCATACCGTATTTTACGGATTTGCTTAAAAATGACATCGGTTTAAATAATTTGTTGCTGGATGTTTATGCTGAACGCATTGTCAATACTTCGAGCCGTGCTTCTTACCAGCAATTGTACACAACAGAATATAGTTTAGCGAAGCTGATGGAGTTGCAGAAAAAACATGGAATTGAAATTTCAAAAGAGGAAATGGCGGCATATCTAGGCATTACAATCAGGAGCCTGAACAGCGCATTAAAAAATCAAAATTCATCGACTTCGTAAACAAAAGTATCACTTTCCTGCTTATACTGCTGTACATTAACCCAAACAAGCAAGATGATCAATATAAAACATACCCTGAAAATTTTATGCATTCCTTTATTGTTGCTCATCCATGCCTGCCAGTCTTCCTTATCAGAAGGTAAAGTAGATGATTTATCGCTAATAGGTGCAAGGATTGAGGTCACTCAGAATCTAACCGACCAAAAAGATAATGGAGTAAGCATCCACCTGTTCGACAAAGATGGCCGGACCATTGCCAACAGAGCCATCAAAATAAAGGTGAACAACATCGATCTGGATTTTTATCAAAGACAGGAATTGTATTATACCACGACCACGAATTACATCACCAGTAATATGCCGGTTGCTAAACTGTATAACTTTGAAATCGTCTTAACCAATGGAAAGACTTATTTTTTGGGTAAAGTAACCCCTTTGGCAGAAGTTAATGACAATGATATTATCTATGATAAAACCGGAAAATTTGACCAGGATTTTCTCATTTCCTGGAAAAACTTAAAGGAGATCAACGAACTTTACATTAGTAAGGGTGTCAAGTTGAAGACTTCAACGGAGCTGGAGCAAAATTACAGTGGCGACTCAGTTATTACCAGGCAAATTAAGCCCTATGGGAGCTATATCGTGCCTAAGTCAAAGTATATCGACTCAATATCGATCATCAGCGATCTGAATTTCAAATTTAACGCTTTAAAGTCGGGTCGTGTAAATCCCGATCTGGTCAAAGACAGCCAGATTACCATTTCCGGCACTATTGAGAAGAGCGTAGATTTTGACGAGGAGAGCCAGGAAAAAAAAGGCCGGTAATTTATGGCCAGCGATATAGTGAATTGCCCGCAAATACCCATTCTGGTGTAACCAGTTCATTTGTAAACTTATCGCTGTACCAGGGATCTCTGGATTTTGGGTTTTTGAGGATATGGATGCTCTGGGCGGGCATATAGCTTTGGGCCAAAAGAAAGCGTTTTTCTCCGGCGGCATTGACGGCCAAATCCATCACAAGCACAGCATGCCCTGGAGAACCACCTTTTAAAAAGACATCACCTGCACGAAGCTCAGCGATATTGGCAACCGGTGTCAATTCTCTGCTCAATGACAAGGTGCCGGCAAAAGTAAATACGGTCTGCAAATAATCATCAAAAGCACTCCGGCTTTCAGAAACACTTGTTGATTTTACTTTGACCAACCTGTCTTTTTTCAGCACAAAACGATAGCCTTTCCGCCAGGAGGCATAATCCATTACTGTCCCATCTGTGGCCGTAAAAGCAATTTTCTCATATTGTTTTTTTGAATATCTCCACTCTGCATACAGGCGCATGACAGCATCGGCACATTGCTGTAAATCTCTTTTTCCAATACTGATGTCCAGTACTGCATATTGCGCTTGCTGGTTTTGTTTCTTTGCACCATTGTAAAGGTACACGGTCTTGTCTTTCTTAAGATGAATGTGCCTTAACCAATCGGCGAATGAACCAGGTTCTGCCTTAATACGCTTAAAATTAGCTGGAACTGGGATGTTACCGCTTTGCTGTGCAAAAACTGGTGCAAGCAAGAAACTGAGCATGCTGACGAGGAATAGGGCACTTACAATCGGTCTGTTTTTCATGGTCTTTGATACATTTTTTTAAAGTGGTAGCGCTCAGTTGGGGATTTGTTTTTTAAAGGCATTCGGACTAAGTCCAACTTCTTTTTTAAACAGTCGTGAAAAATACGATAAATTTTCAAACCCCAGCGCATAAGCAATTTCGGATATATTTTGATTGTCGCCCATCAATCTGTTTTTTGCTTCCGATATGAGGTAGATGTGGATGTGTTCCAGTGCGGTTTTTCCACTTTCCAACTTTAACATGCTGCTGAGATATCCCGGGGATACATTTAGCTTTTCGGCCAGGTAATTTACAGAGGGTAAACCTTTGATGCCCAGAAATCCGCCGGCTACATATCGGTCCAGTTCCTCATTGAACTTCGTAACGGTTTTTGCTGAAATGTCTGAGCGATTGATGAATTGTCTTTTATAAAAGCGCTGTGCATATTTGAGCAAGGTATCTATATTTGCCAAAATAATCTCACGGCTATATTCATCCTGGTTGTTGAAGTATTCATTCTCTATTTTCTCATACAATTCCCACATTGTTTTTTCTTCTTTCGGCGAAAGATGCAGCGCCTCATTGGTTTCGTAATCGAAATAATGATATTTTTTGATTTCATTGTGCAATAAATGGCCGTTTAAAAAATCTTCATGGATAAAAATTAAGAAACCATCTTCGTCCAGTTCCAGATTTTTCATTTCTATAATCTGTTGCGGCTTAAAAAACAGCATAGAGCCACATTCATGATCATATTTTGTACGGCCATATTTGATGATCCCGGATTTTAATTTTTTCAGTCCGATCAAATAAAAGTCACTGGTAAATTCCCTGTCGCCAATGGAACAGGTCTTGTTGCATTGGTAAATACTGAACAATGGATTTTCAGGAGGAGGAAATCCATTGTCCCGATGTAAATCACTTAGAATTTTATAATGTTTCATTCGCAACAAATAAAATAAACCACAATCTACAAAAATAGTCGGGTAGATTGTGGTTTATGGTTTAAAATTAAGGATCATTTAATTAATGGCCATGCGCTGCAACTGCAACATCTTTCCAGTCTTCAAATTCTGCCAATCGCGCAGCATAAACTTCTTTTAGTACCGGATAAGCTACTTTGCCCAATAGAAAGTGCAAGGGCGGGTTTTCGCTGTCGATCAACTTAAGTACCGCAGGAGTTGTGGTTTCAGGATTGCCCCAGCTATCTGGCGTTGCACCTTTAAAAAATGCTTCCCTAACCGGAGCATAAGCTTCATTAGGTTCAGTTTGAAATGCTGATGCACCAGACCAGTCGGTCGAGAAACCATTGGGCTCAATTAAACTTACTTTAATACCAAAACCTTTAACCTCAGCGGCAAGGGTTTCTGTTAAACCGTTAACAGCATATTTTGAAGCATTGTAAATGCCAAGAATGGGTAGACTCACCAGGCCAAGGAAACTCGATACCTGGATGATATGTCCATTGCCTTGTGCCCTCATCACAGGTAGAATTGCTTGCGTAACCCAAAGTAAGCCGAAAAAGTTAGTTTCCATTTGCGCACGTGCCTGCTCCTCTGTTGTTTCTTCAATTGCGCCAAATAAGCCAAAGCCAGCGTTATTAATCAATACATCAATACGCCCAAAATGATTGTTTACTTTTTCTACGGCCTCAAAAACAGCGCTTCTGTCATTTACATCCAATTGAACAGGAAGTACCGCAGTTCCGAATTCAGCAACCAGGTCGTTCAGATCGTCTATATTTCTTGCAGTCGCAGCAACTTTATCGCCACGTTTTAAAAGGGCTGTTGCCCATAATTTACCAAAGCCACGAGAGGCACCGGTGATTAAAATTATTTTAGACATTGCTTTAATTTTTAAATTGTTTTTTAATACAGGACAAATTTATGCTGTTATTTAAAGCAGGATTTATACAAAACAGGGAAGAAATAGCACATATCATTGATTTGTCGCTTGATCTGAATTAAACCATCAGGACAACCTTTCAATCTGGACACGACCTTTTAGAAAAAGAAATCAGAACAATCGTTACTCCCTTTTGGGGGACATTTTTTAGTGGTCTAACAGGCAGCTTCCAGCAGGCATATAAATACTGTTTATATGGTGCTGCTTTTGAATAACTATGGAATTAGTTTTGTCGAACGAGAGTCGGACAAGAGTCGGACAAAACAGCCTATTTATTCGGCTTGGTTAATAGGTCAGAAAAACGAGGGTATCACGTCTGAAAAGCTGCTTGAAAATTCCTGAAACAGATGACTGGATAATGGTGATGAATGTTAAATCTACATTAAATTTTTGGGTTTTCAAAAATAAGGATATTGTAATAAATGCAAGTAGTCCGGTTTCTTTTAAGAATAAATTCATAACATTGTAACATCAGTGTTAACGATCGTAGGGATAAATTCACATGGCTGCTTATACCAATTTTACGGATAATGAATTGTTAGCGATGCTGATTGAAGGAGATGTTGAGGCTTTCAATGAAATCTACAATCGTTATGCCAGTGTGATGTTTGGTTCCGCTTATAATATTCTGAGAGATAAACATACCTGTATGGACCTGGTGCAGGAAGTTTTCGAGTGGTTTTGGGCACATCGGGACAAATTGGTGGTTACCAATTGCAAGGCTTATCTCATTACCGCTGTGAAATTCAAAACAAGTAATTATATCCGCAACAATAAGGTTCCCAGAAAATTCTTTGATGAATTGTCTGACCTGGAAATTACAGGAGATAACGAAGAAGCTTTGTTAGAAGTAAAACAACTGATGGATTTTATCAGGAATTGCTCGGAAACCTTACCCTCGCGTTGCCGGGAAATATTTCAGTTGAGCAGGTACGAGCAATTGAGTCATAAAGAAATAGCCCTCCGACTCGGGGTGTCAGAAAAAACAGTGGAGAATCAAATGACCATTGCCCTGAAGAAATTAAAGAAAGATCTGGCAAATGGCCAGTTTTATGTGTTCTTTTTGTTGTAGTTTCAGGCTATTTCGCGTTTTCTTAAAATAATTTGAAATTTTTCGTAAATCTTTTGGGGGGTCATTCAATTTTTTGTGCCTTACAGTTTAGAACCACTTGGTATCAATATGAATAGGGAAGAATACATCGAGATTGCAGGTAAATTGGCAGACGGGTTGGCGACTGAACATGAAGCTAGGCAATTTAATGCCTACTATAACCAATATCAGTCTGCTTATCCGGAGTGGGATCGGGTAATGGCATCAGAGAAAAAAGCGATACTGGATACCATGCACCAAAGGATTAACAAAACCATCAAAGAGAAAAATGCTGGAAGACGGATCCGTTTAAACCGCTGGATGAGCGCTATAGCAGCTGTTTTAGCGATTGTTGTATTCGGTATATATTTCTTCAACCAGAACAGTCAGCAATCAATTTACAAAAATGACCTGGCACCCGGCCGGAATAAAGCGGTGTTAACTTTGGCCAATGGCAAGAAAATCAATTTAAGTGATGCCAAATCGGGTATCGTGATCAAAGCATCGCAATTGACCTACGCTGATGGGGCTGCAATAATAGCCATTGCCGGGAAAAAAGCAGAAATAACTACAATCAGTACCCCGAGGGGTGGACAATACAATATAGAATTATCTGATGGCACAACTGTAGCCTTAAATGCAGCCAGTACGTTGAGGTTTCCTGCTACATTTTCGGGCGCCAATAACAGGGTGGTTGAATTGTCGGGCGAAGGCTACTTCGAAGTTGCTAAAGATAAAAAACATCCCTTTATTGTAAAAAGCGCAGGGCAGGAGGTTGAAGTGCTGGGTACACATTTTAACCTCAATGCTTATGCAGATGAACGCGGTGTGGCCACAACTTTAGTAGAAGGTTCGGTCAAAGTAAGTTCAGGTAGTCATGTTCAGGTGATCAAACCCGGTGAACAGGCCTTAAGTAATGGTTCCGGGATTCGGGTTAATCCTGTGAACATCGAGAACGTTACAGATTGGAAAGAAGGCGCTTTTTCCCTGAATCACCTGGACTTTAAATCGGCCATGCGGAAAATTTCCAGATGGTACGACGTGGATGTGATTTATGAAGGTGCATTTCCGGACGACATGGAATCCGGGGGCTGGATTTCCAGAAGTAACCCATTGTCAGCCGTCTTGAAATTAATAGAATCCTCTGGCCAGGTCCATTTTAGATTGGACGGAAAGAAATTATATGTATCAAAGTAATGAGATAAACTGATATACACTGATTAACGTATGTAATTAACTAATGTTTCACAATTTAAAGGGAGAATATGAGGAGATATTTACGACAGAAAAGCTAGGGTAAAAAACAAACCAGAAGTGCGACTAACACTCCTGGTTCTGTTAAGTAAACAATCAAAAAATCAACTGTAAAACCGCAGGTGCCTACCGTGGAAAGTAAGGGCATACTGCTTAACCTAACAAAACAAATGTATAAAAATTATACTAGGAAACCCGGTATAACAAGGTTGTTATGCCATAAAATACTGCTAATTATGCGATTAACCACCGTTATATTGATAGCATCCTTATTGCAGGTCAGTGCCGCTACATTTGGCCAGAGCATAACTATTGCGAAGAAAAATATATCACTTGAAACTGTGTTGATGGAAATTCACAAGCAGAGTGGATATGATTTTTATTACGATGGTAAAACTGTTCCTGAAAGTTACCTCCTGGATATCTCTGTAAACAAGGTCACTGTAAATGACGCTTTAAAAAGTGCTTTAGCGGGACTCGGCCTGGTTTATAAGATTGAGGGAAAAATGGTGACCATAAAAAAGGAAGCTACGCCTTCCTTTTTGGAAAGAGTAGCTGCCAAATTTGCCGCCATAAATGTCACAGGGGTCGTGGTAGACGAGGACGGTATTCCTTTGGCTGGTGCTACAGTCATTGTAAAAGGCACCAACAAATCCACCCAAACCAGTACTACCGGGAATTTTATGCTGACAGGTGTGGAGGAAAAAGCAATCATCAGTATCAGCTACATCGGATTTGCAGTTAAGGAAATAAAGGCTGCTGAAAAGCTGGGACGTATTACCATGACTGCATCTACAAGCGATTTAGGCGAAGTTTCTGTAATTTCTACTGGTTACGAGACCATCTCTAAAGAACGGGCTACAGGATCCGTTACGGTCATTACAGCAAAAATGCTGGAAGAAACACCGACTATAAGTCTGATAGACAGATTGGAAGGTCGGGTGCCGGGGGTTCGGTTTGATAATAAATCCAATACGATCCAGATCAGAAGTTCTAACAATTATTCCAACAATACAGCGCCTTTGATTGTTGTTGATGGTTTTCCCCTGATTGCGAAAGGTGATGCCCAGACTTTGAACAACATGACAAACTCGCCTGCAAGTGCCAACTCTTTGTTGAGCAATTTCAATCCTGCGGATATTGAGCAGATCACATTTTTGAAAGATGCTGCGGCAACTTCTATCTGGACGGCCAGA